>OFOU01000090.1_pt1 | contig 81296 bp, 73 predicted proteins | sample 1542061 | NCBI WGS metagenome assembly OFOU01 (sample SAMN04209239, study PRJEB22552) | human gut metagenome | biome: gut; material: feces | host: Homo sapiens | place: USA: Oklahoma
GGGGGGGGGGGTACACATGAAAGGCTGGAAATCTACAGGTAGAATCGAAAGAGGAAAATACAAAACGGGCAGTTCCTCCAAAAGAGGTGAGCGTTCCGATAAGAATTTCTCCCGATATTTTAAAACAGTAAGCCGGAAAAAAATAGGAGCATTCGCTGCCGTATTACTGGCAATTTCTGTTCCGGCAGAACCGGTTTGGGCATCAGATCTGATCGGTACGGTAAAGGTGGAGTTTTCCGAGGCCGGAAACACATATGAAAACGGGCTTCCGGAAATAGAGGGAGAAACAAACAGCAATAAATACAGTCTGAGTGAAGTGACAACCCTGGAAGAATATATGTCCCAGTGGGAAGATATTGATGAGGAAGAAGACGAAGAAGAGAATGACCGGAAGGATAACAGCGATCTGCTGGCTTATAATGAAACGTATCAAGTACTGCAGGATTATTCCCAGGTGGTCTACGCGGTGATCATTGATGCTGAAGAAGAATATTACTTTTCTTCCTCACTGGATCGGATTCAGGTATCCGGGCTGGGAGCGGAATGTGTGCGGGCAGAGCGGATCAATGACAAACATACCCTGGTTTTGTTTGTCCGGTTCGAGGAACTGGACTATCTGCCAGGGGAGCTTTCAGAAACGGGATGGCAGGAACCTGGACGGGCTTTATGGAACTGCAGCGGCAATCCGAAAGCATATCACCTGCGGCTGTATCTGGATGGAAAACCAGTGGGCGGAATAAAAGAGACAGGCGGCCCGTCCTATGATTTCCAGCCCCTCATGCAGAAGGCAGGCGAGTACCACTATCAGATTCGAACGGTTTCCGTGGATGGAACGAAGGGGGACTGGGTGGAATCGGAGCATATTTTCATCAGCGATGAGCAGGCCAGGCAGTATCAAACGGTATATGAGGTCATTCCGATTTTGGCAGAGGAGACGGAGCAGACAGGGCCAGCCCAGATTGTGGGCTATGAAAATACCGGCTGGCAGGATGGCGGGGACGGCAGATTCTGGTATCGGGAAACAGATGGTTCCTATCCTCAAAACAGCTGGAGCAGCATTGACGGCGCCTGGTATTTTTTTGATCGGGCAGGATATATGTGCGTGAACGCGTATATCTCGTGGGGAGATCAGACGTTTTATGTGGCGGAAGATGGAAGAATGCTTGTGGAAGGAAAGGCTCCGGATGGGAGAAACGTCCAGGCGGACGGCAGCCTGGCATGGCCGGAGAGTTGATCGGACAGGGGTGATTGGGTGTTTCATAATGAAAGCGGAGAGAATTATTTAAAAGCGATTTTTATCCTACAGAATACACGAGGAGAATTCAGACGGTCGGACTTGGCAGACTATATGGGATATTCCAGACCGAGTATTTCCAATGCGGTGGATAAACTTATGAAGCAGGGATTGGTCAATTCCAGGGACGGGGTGCTTCATTTGACAGAAAAAGGGACGCAGGCCTCGATCTGTCTGCTGGATAAATATGATTTCCTGGTTGACCTGCTGGAAAACTGCGGCGTGGATTTGGACACGGCGAAAAAGGAAGCCTGTGAAATCGAACACAGCATCAGTTATGATACGTATGTGAAAATGAAAAACAAATTGGGACGGTAAAAAGAAAATGGGCAGCCTTATCCCAAAATCCTGGAGGATGAGGGAGGGCTGCCTTTTTGCGCCTAAAAACAGGCTTATAGTTCATTGTTAAATTGCAGCAATGTTTCGATTACAGCCTTTATGATCAGCAGCTGCTTGTCATTGCACTGAGACAGAAGCCGTGTGATAGATTCAATTTGATCAGATTCTGTGTGAAAAATCAAATCATCTAAGGAAACATTTAGGGTCTGGCACAGAGAAGATAATACGTTAAAACTGGGGACTGTACGTTTGTTCTCTATTTCTGACAGATAACTGGCGGCAATGCCTACCATTTCTGCTAATCGCTCCTGAGTTAGATGACGATTTTCACGAGCCGCTTTTAATCGGTATCCTAATTCATGGTCTGGGCTTTTCATTTCTCGTTCACCTCTTTGTTAGTTTAAATGGAAACTCAAATTTAATACATAGGTTATAAACACCATATTATTAGGGTGTATAGCGAATATAGATTCAAGTTGGATTCTCTAATGGATCCAGCTATAAAAACGCGTGGCATACGGATTTTATTGAGAGGAATGGTTTTTAACTGTTCCTCTTTTTACGTTCTATATTCGCTATACACCCCTTTTTATATGGGAATAAATGGGCTAAAGATTCGAGGGCCGCCATTCTTTCTGAATATCAAGAAGCAAATGATACTCAGGAGGAATGATTTATGAATGAGACAGCAAATGATCCATTAAAAAATATTTTTATCAAATATTTAGATACTGCTTTAAACCGGACAAAAGATAGATTTGTAAAACAGATGGAAAGACAGGGGAAATACGAAATTGCATTGCCAGAGGAAGAATTGCCCTATGATTTTTACCGCTTTCTGGAAGAGGAAGCAGATATACAGCGTTTGCCGGCTGGGACTGAGGCTTCCCAGATTCGCTCTTGGATTTGCGGCCAGACCCAATGGAATTTGGCCCATGCTTTCCAGCGTCTAAATGATCGTGAGGTGGTGATTGTGTACTTAAAAGTATTTGAAAAGCTCACCTTTGCAGAAATCGGGGAGAAGCTCGGCGAAGATTGGAAAAAGACGGCTTCCTCATATACATATGCTAGAAAAAAACTAAGAAAGGGGATTGAAAATGAATTTTGAACAGTTGCTTAAAAGAGCAAAGAATAAGGATCCAGAGGCGAAAGAGCAGTTGTATGAGATGTTCCGGCCGCTTTTAATTCATCAGGCGATGATTTCCGGGAGATTTTCCGAGGATCTATACCAGGAATTGTCTCTGACCTTTTTATTTTGCATAGATTCTTTTAAAATTGAAAAGGCGCTCCGTTTAATAAAAGACAACGAAAATCGGCAAAAGAAGAGTAAGAATAAAGGAATGGAGAGCTTTTAAATGCATATGGAAAGGGAAAAATTTTCAACAAGACGCTTGACAGTTCATTTGAAAAGTTGCTATACTGCTTATTAAGTTAGGATAAACTAACTAAAAAATAAAAAGGAGAAGATTCATGTCTCTCATCAATAAGGAAATCAGTGATTTTACGGTTCAGGCGTACCACGAAGGGGCCTTCCATACCGTTTCAAAAGCGGATGTGCTGGGCAAGTGGGCTGTCTTTTTCTTCTACCCGGCGGACTTTACCTTTGTTTGCCCTACGGAGCTGGAGGATCTGGCAAATAAATACGCGGAGTTTAAGGCTGCGGGCTGCGAGGTTTATTCCGTTTCCTGCGATACCCATTACGTCCACAAAGCCTGGCATGACGCCTCCGAGCGTATTAAGAAAATCGGATACCCCATGCTGGCAGACCCCACCCACGCCTTGGCGAAGGATTTTGAAGTTTACATCGAGGCGGACGGCGTCGCGGAGCGGGGAACCTTTATCGTAAACCCAGAGGGACAGATCGTGGCCTACGAGGTGAATGCCGGAAATGTGGGAAGAAACGCGGATGAGCTTCTGCGCAAGCTTCTGGCCTGCCAGTTTGTCCATGAACATGGGGACGAGGTGTGCCCGGCCAAGTGGCAGCCCGGGGCGGAGACCTTAAAGCCCAGCCTGGATTTGGTGGGACAGCTGTGAGGAATGGGACGATGAAAGAACTCTATGATGTCGTAATCATTGGGGGCGGCCCGGCAGGCCTTACGGCCGCCCTCTACCTGGCGCGCGCCAGATACCGTGTACTTGTGGTGGAAAAGGAACGGTTCGGCGGGCAGATCACCATTACCCATGAGGTGGTCAATTTCCCTGGGGTAGAGCGTACCTCAGGGGAGGCGCTGACAGAAACCATGCGCCGGCAGGCGGAGAGTTTCGGGGCGGAATTCCTGCTTGCTGAGGTTACGAGCCTGGATATGAGCGGCGATGTGAAGGTGGTAAAGACGGGCCGGGGCGAGCGCGCTTGCTTTGGCGTTCTTTTAGCCACAGGGGCGCACCCCCGCAGGGTTGGCTTTGCCGGGGAGGATGCGTTTAAGGGGAGAGGCGTGGCCTACTGCGCCACCTGCGACGGCGAATTTTTTACCGGGAGAGAGGTTTTTGTGGTCGGAGGCGGGTTCGCGGCGGCGGAAGAAAGCGTATTTCTGACCAAATATGCCAGCCATGTGACCATCCTCATCCGAGGGGACGGCTTTACCTGCGCCCCGGCCAGCGCGGAGCCAGCCCTGAACCATGAGAAGATTACGGTGCTGACCCACAAGGAGGTTTTAGAAGTTGCCGGGGACGACCGGCTGCGCAGTCTGACCTACCGCGATACGCAGACGGGGGAGGTGACGGAGTACCGGCCGCCGGAAGGGGAAACCTTCGGCGTGTTTGTCTTCGCCGGGTATGAACCGGCGACCGGGCTGGTAAAGGGGCTGGCAGAGTGCAGCGAACAGGGCTATGTGGTGACGGACCGGAGCCAGAAGACGACCTGCGAGGGGCTGTATGCCGCCGGAGACGTGTGCATCAAGCCGCTGCGCCAGGTGGTGACGGCGGTGGGAGACGGAGCTCTCGCGGCAACAGAGCTGGAGCGCTACGCCGCTGCCATGCAGAAAAAGACCGGCCTGTTCCCGAAACAGCCCCAGGCGAAGCCCTCCGTCCCCGCTTCGGATAGCGGAAACGCCCCAAAAAAGGAAGCAGAGCAGGGACTCTTTACGGAAGATATGCTTGCCCAGCTGCGGGCCGTATTTTCTAGGATGGAATCGCCTCTCGTGCTGACCCTTGACCTGGACGACGGCGCCCTCTCTTCTGAGCTAAAAGCTTACATGGAGGGGCTGTGCGCCCTGACGGATAAGCTGACGGTTAAGAAGGAGAAGAAACCGGGGGATCATCGGCCCTGCGTGAAGGTTTGCCGGGAGGACGGCAGCTGGACGGGCCTGGCTTTCCACGGGGTGCCGGGCGGCCATGAGTTTACTTCCTTCATTTTAGGCCTGTACAATGCATCCGGGCCTGGGCAGTCCCTGGAGGAAGAAACGCGCCTGGCCATCGGTCGGATTACACGCCCTGTGTATATGAAGATCCTGGTTTCCCTGTCCTGCACCATGTGCCCGGACCTGGTGACGGCCGCCCAGCGGATCGCGGCGGAAAATCCAAATGTAACGGCGGAGGTTTACGACCTGAATCATTTCCCGGACTTGAAGGATCGATATCATGTGATGAGCGTCCCGTGTCTGGTGGTGAATGACGGAGAGACGGTTGCCTTTGGAAAGAAACAGGTGAGGCAGCTCTTGGAGCTGCTTTCCGGGTATTCTTCGCGGGAATGAGAAGAATGGAGGCAGCCAAAGTCAGCGTCCAGTTGGTTCAGGAATGGCTGATGGGGAAGACGGATTTGGCAAAATAGGAAGGAAAAAATAGGAAAGAAAAACGCTGCGGAGCGCTCTACCAATGCTCACGCAGCGTTTTTAGTGGGACGGGAATCCCTACTTTTTCCCATAAAGCAGCCCTACCCCGTAAAGCATCCAGGGAGCCTGGACATACTTGGGAATCCAGCGTTCCCGCTCTATAAAAGGGATGTAGTGGACTTCCTGAAAGCCTTCCCGGCGCAGTTCATCGGCAAATTCTTCCATATTGCTGTAGAGCTTCCTGTACCACGCGGCGTTTGTCCTTTTCGGAGCGCACCTCGTGGAACACAAAGTTACTGACAACGCATCAAAGGATTCATCCGGAAATTCCAGATGGGCGGCCTCTCCCTTTTGGAAGGATACCTGCCCTGTTTTTCATATGGATACTGTCTACCTGTATAAATCCAGTCATTTCATTGATTGAATGAAAAATCTACATCCGTCCAAATAACTCAGACGGAGTAAAGGCAACAACCTTGCTTTTCAGAAAATCCCGTATATTCCGCGTTACGATATAATCCACATGAATCCGTTCTGCCGTCACGCTTTGCAGGGCATCTTCAAAATCATCCCACTTCAGATGTGCAGCTGAGGTAAGATCAGAAGGAGATAATTCCGTAAAGGTGAAAATGAGGGAGAGTTTTTGTAAGACTTCCTCAATCTGCTCTGGATTTAGTTCTTTGCGCATAACATAGACAAGATTGGCGAAGGTCAGAGCGGAAATAAATCCTTCAGCTTGGCGGGTTTCACACAGCTTCCAGATGATGGATGAATCCTTTACGTGAGGCTCACGGTTCTGCAGGACATCCAGAATCACATTTGCGTCAATCAGTAATCTCATATTTTTCTTTCAGCCTTTCCGCTTTTTCTTTGTCAAGGTCATAATCTCCCTTTAAAATACCGGTCAGGGAATCCGTGAGATAGGAAATCGCTGAATCCTTTGGAATAAACCGGCCGACTTCCTTTCCGTTTTTTGTCACAATAATCTCCTGACCGGAAAGGACAAGGTTTAAATAGCGGCCAAAATTATTCTGCATTTCTGTGGCGGTTGCAGTTGTAATAATGCTCATGATAAAATGCCTCCTTTAGCTAATTCAATAGTATCATATTTTAGCTATTTAGGCAAGGGCAACACGAAAGTAAAAAAATATGCGTTCATATCCTATCGTATAATGATAGTACTACTTACCAGGTTATTGAACTTTAAATTGCACGGCAAATGACAAAAGATTGTGTAAAAATCCGATGAAAGCATCTGGAATCCGTGGAAATTGTTTGGTATAATATAGATAGTTAGCTTTGATTAACTTCAAATATAAAATCAGATTAATCCCAGAAACGACAGGTGAAAGAGAAATGCATTTATATGGTCATGAAATCAAACGAGGAGAACGGAAAACAGTTATACTTCCTGTGTCGAATGATATTTCTTTGGAAGTAATCTGCTGCTGTGGGGAACGCCCGGGGAAAACATTGGTTCTAACCTCTGGCGTTCATGGCTGTGAATATGTAGGAGTCGAAACGCTCAAGCGCCTTTCCAATACGTTGGAGCCAAAGAAACTTACCGGCAATGTCGTGCTGCTTCCGATTGCCAATCCCAGTGGCTTTTTTGAAGCAGCGAAACGCGTGGTGCCGGAGGACAAGATCAATCTGAACCGGGCTTTCCCGGGAAGAAAGGAGGGAAGCCTTTCTTCTCGGATTGCCTGGGTTATTGAACATGCCTTGTATCCGGCAGCAGACTTTCTGGCAGATCTTCACAGCGGAGACGGGGACGAAGCGCTGCGCCCGCTGGTATTCTTTCCTGTAGCAGGAGAAGAAAAGGTAAATCAGCAGTCACTGTCTGCAGCAAAGGTATTGACAGTACCCTACCGGGTTCGGTCCTCTGCGAAAAATGGCCTTTACAGCTGGGCGGTACAGCAGGGGATTCCTGCTGTACTCATTGAGCGGGGAGGTATGGGGTTATGGTCAGAAGCAGAGGTGCGGGACTGTGAAGCAGATGTTTATGCATTGATGCGTTTTTTGAATATTCTAGAAGACCGAAATGATATACCTCAGGAAAATGAGAAACAGCAGGAGGTGACCGCAGTGGTTTATCAGGAAGCGCAGCATACTGGTTTTTGGTATCCAGAGATTCATCCGGATGATCGGATTTCGAAGGGTCAGCTTTTGGGGAGAATGGAGAATTCCTCTGGTAAAATCATTCAGAAGGTAATAGCCGATTTTGACGGGATTGTCCTGTATCACAACACCGCTTTAGGAATACAGAGGGGAGAACTTTTGGTAGCATATGGCCGGATATAATAACAGAAGAAGTTTTGCTTAAGATATATCGTAAATGGTTGAAGGGTGATATAATTGAAAACACTGGTTAGCAATGACTAACTTTTTGCGAAGATTCCATTTTATCATTTCATAAAACAGCTTGGGAGGAGACAGAAAGATGACACTACAGCAGCTTAAGTATTATTGTGCGGTTTATGAGTGCCGCAGCATCACAAAAGCGGCCAGAAAAAACTTTGTGACACAGCCGGCCGTCACTGCGGCTATCCGGGAATTGGAAAAAGAATACGCGGTGCGCCTCATTGATAAGGACGGGAAGTATATCCGGATTACCAGAGCCGGAGATAGATTTTATGAATATGCGTCCCAGATGTTAACGCACGCGCAGGAATTTGATGATCAGGTGCAGGACATGGTGAGCCATTCCAGGAGCCTGCGGCTCGGCCTCACAAAATCAGCCGGTTCCTCGGTGTACATGGAGTATCTTTCGGGCAGATCGGAGGAGTATTCGGATATGGAGTTTAAGCTGACAGTGGGTTCTACATCGGAGCTTTTGGAAGGTCTCTGGGAAAGAAAATTGGATGCGGCCCTGATTTTAAACCATGGAAATGTTTCCATCGATAATTTTGAATGGGCCGAGCTAAGGACAACAGAAATGCTCTACTGCGTTTCAGCCATCCATCCTCTGGCACGGGCAAATCGGCTTACAGTGCCGATGATTGCGAATGAGAAGATGGTCTCCACAAAGCATGACGACTGCAAGACAGAGGCGCTGAAGCAGTTGTTTTTACAATATGGCTGTGAAGCGGGGCCGCAGGTTATCTGGCAGTTTGATCAGCAGAGTACGGCTATGAAAATGGTAGCCTTCAATCTGGCGACCGGCTATTTTCCGGCAGATGGAATCCGCCAATATGATGGAATTGTAGGTAAACTGCTGGAAGGCGACAAACCCATCCCAATTTGCGCAGTTTGGACAAAAGATGCATGGAAGCAGGAACATGTGCAGCAATTTATAAAAGGAATCGTAAAGTTTTATGAGGCGGCCCAGTGACGGACTGCCTTTTTCGATGTGGACAATCTAAAATGTTCCATTATTTTTATTTATGAATGGAAAATTTAATTGATTTTACAAATCAGCGAAAATAGTTTAAAGTTAGTCATGGTTAACTTGATGAAAAGCAGGAAAGAGGAGAGAGCATGAACCGAGGAATCATAGAGCATGAGAAAAGACTGGCTGTGGCAGCTATGGCGGTTCTTTTGATCGTTTTATTTTTTGTGCTGATCTGCGTCGGGCGTTATCCGATCAGTCCGTTACGAGCATTTGAGATTATAGGGAATGCGTTGCTTGGGAACCAGGAAGGAATGGATATTTATGAATCCAGCGTCATATTGAGCATACGCCTTCCGCGGATTCTCATGGGGATTTTGGTTGGTGCAGGACTTTCTGTTTCTGGCGCGGTTTACCAGGCGATCTTTGGAAATCCGCTTGTAAGCCCGGACATTCTTGGGGTTTCATCAGGGGCCGGTTTTGGCGCGGCCCTGGCCCTTTTGCTGTCTGCAGGCATGGCGGCGACCCAGGGAACCGCCCTTTTGTTTGGGCTTCTGGCTGTGGCAGTTGTACTGAACCTGTCGCGGATTAAAAAACACAGTGAATTATTTGTGCTGGTACTGTCGGGCGTCATTGTAAAATCTATGTTTGACGCGATGGTTTCTTTTATCAAGTACATAGCTGATCCGGAGGATAAGCTGCCTGCCATTACTATGTGGCTTATGGGAAGCCTGGCCAATGTCTCCTACCGGGATGTGGCGCTCTGTTCGGTCATCGTGCTACCTTGTCTGATTATTGCAATGGTACTCCGCTGGAAGATGAATCTTTTATCGCTGGATCAGGAAGAAGCCAGATCTTTGGGTATTAATGTAAAGAAGCTTCGTCTGGCGGCGATCCTGCTATCCACGCTTATGACAGCGGTCACCGTATCAGTCTGCGGGATCATCGGTTGGATTGGCTTGGTAATTCCACATATCGCCAGGCTTTTTATAGGAAACGACCACCGGACACTGATCCCGGCCAGCGCTCTCATGGGAGCGATTTACCTGCTGCTGATCGATACGGTGGCCCGTGCAGTCACAGCAAACGAGATCCCATTGTCTATATTGACTGCGATGATCGGCGCCCCGTTTTTTGCGGCGCTCCTTAGAAAAACACTGGGAGGAAGAGCATGATATTGGAGGTAAAAAACGGAAGCTTTTCCTATGGGAGCAGAGAGGTGCTCAAAGATATCTCCTTCCATTTGGAGGAAAGGAAAATTATGACGATCCTGGGGCCGAATGGGGTGGGAAAGACGACCCTTCTTAAATGTATTATGGGCTTTCTCCGGTGGAACAGAGGCGGAACCTTGATTTCAGGAAAGAGATTGACGGAGTATTCCGATAAGGAACTCTGGAGCAAGATCAGCTACGTGCCCCAGGCGAAACAGAGCGTATTTTCCTACGGCGTGCTGGAAATGGTCGTTATGGGACTGGACAAGGAAAACGGCTTCTTTTATTCCCCTAAAAAGGAACAATTTGAAAGAGCCGGTGAAATGCTGAAGGAATTAGGGATCGGCAGGCTTGCAGACCGATATTGTAACGAACTCTCAGGCGGAGAGCTGCAGATGGTGATGCTGGCAAGAGCTATGGTTTCAGGGCCGGAGCTTTTGATTTTAGATGAGCCGGAATCGAATCTGGATATGAGAAATCAATTGCGGATTCTGGATGCGATTGAATATGCCAGCAAAGAAAAAAATACCGCATGTGTGATTAATACGCATTTCCCCAGCCATGCGCTGAGGCTGTCCGATCAGACGCTGCTTCTGGGACGGGGCTTTAAGCAAAAATTTGGCTCTACGAAGGAAATTATTACAGAGGAGAATGTAGAGGAGTTTTTCCGCACAAGGGCAAAAATTGTCGATTTTGCTGCTGAAGGGAAAACGTACCGGATCATTGCGCCTTACAGGATAGCGGCCGCGCCGGAAAAAATACACGAGGAGGAAGCAAGATGAAATATGTTGTTTTAGGCCGTTCGGGCATTATGGTGTCCAGAATCTCCATGGGCACCCATCATTTGGATAGTCCGTCGGACATTGACAGGCATGTGAAGCATTTTTTGTATGCCTACAAGAAAGGGATCAATTTTTTTGAAACCTCTGTTACTTATGGAGACGGGTATTCGGAACTGATACTGGGCGAGGCCATAAAAGAGATGAAAAAGGGAACGCTGCCTTTTTTTATCATGTCGAAGACCCATGCGGGAGATCATGAGACTTTTCGCAGGGATCTGGAAAATTCCTTAAAACGGCTGGGGGTGGAATGTATCGATGCCTTCACCTGCCTTTGGGGAGTGAAAAGCAGCGGAGAATGGGATGGGGCAAAGGCCTACGGGGCTATCAAAGAGATGGAGAAAGCCAGGGAGGAGGGACTGATCAGGCATATTGCTATCTCCACCCATATGAGAAACCGGGAGCTTAAGGCGGTTATGGAAGATTACCCATTTGACTACAATGTGCAGGGATTCAACGCAGTCAACAGCGCTTATCGCATAGACGGCCTGCGCACCGCTTGGGAAAGCGGCGCGGGAACCATAGCTATGAATCCCCTGGCAACAGGGGACATCTTGAAATATGCGCATATTTTCGATGCAATCCGCATCCGGGATAAGCAAAGCCTGGCGCAGGCAGCTTACGCCTATGTGCTTTCAGTGCCGTGGGTACATTCCGCCCTTGGAACCTTTAATTCAGAGGAGCAGATTGATGAGGCGGTGGCTGTCCTTGATGAGACGCCTTACTGCAGCGAAGAGTTGGAGAGGGCCGACAGATGCTTAAAGGAGCGGATACGGAGCTGCCCGTTAAGGGAACGGATTGAAACCGGAAAGGCATTGCGGCAGCGGCCGTATATTTTAAGAGAGGAGGTAGCAGCCCTGATGGAGGTCTATCCGCTGAGTGTTTAAGCTGCATAAGCTGTGCGTAAGCAGATGATTATGGCATCAAAATAAATTTATATACGTAGGAGGAATAGAAACTTGCGAAAGATAAGGAATTTAATGTTTGCAGGAATTGCGGCTGTGTCCCTGACAGCGTGCGCCGGAGGCGCGGGAACTCAAGAAACGGCAGAAACGCAGGAGGCATCTGCAGCAGAAACGCAGGAGGCATCTGCAGCAGAAACACAGGAGGTCTCTGTGGTCGGGGACACAGCTGGAAGCTATACGGTCACAGATGTGAGGGGAGAGAAAATCACATTTGATGCGGAGCCCCAACGGGTAGTTACGGTGGAAAAGCCACTTCCGTCCATCTATTATGCCATTGAAGGGGCGACAGACAATATTGTCGGGTGCAATCCGTCTTCCATTAAGGCTTATGAGGAGAGCGTCCTGCGCTTTATGTACCCGCAGCTGGAAAATGCTGCTACAGACTGGTGCAATACGGATTCCACGGTAAATCTTGAAGAGCTCCTGAAGCTTCAGCCGGATGTGGTGTTTATCTATTCTACCGATGAACAGGAGATTGAGAAGATGGAGAGTGCCGGGCTTAAAGTAGTGGCCCTGCGGAGCGCGGAACTGGACAGTGTAAAGGAAAATCTGCAGATTATGGCTGCGGTTTGCCAAGAAGAAGAGAGGGGGGAAGAACTGGTACGGCTGATTGATGAGCAGATAGCGGAAGTGACATCCCGCCTGGACGGCGTTGCTGAGGAGGACAAGCCCTCGGTCATTGAATTTTACAGCGATATGAATGTTTCAGTCAGCCAATATGACCACTGGATGGTTCCAAGCGGAGCGCATAACCCTGCTTCGGGGCTGACGGGAAAGAAGACCGAGGTAGACATGGAGCAGATCCTTCTCTGGAACCCGGAGATTATTTATATTGGCAACCATTCCGATCTGATGCCTTCCGACCTCCTGGAAAATAAACAGGAAGGCAGGGACTGGTCTGTTGTCAGCGCGGTGGCGAATAAGCAGGTCTACAAAATCCCCATTGGCGCTTACCGTTGGGATCCGGCCGGAGTGGAGACGCCTCTTATGGTCAAGTGGGCTGCGAAAATCCAGTACCCGGAGATTTTCGCGGATATGGATATGGAGCAGGAGGTCAAGGATTTCTTTGAAATTGTTTATCAATATGAGTTGACGGATGAACAGGTTTCGGAAATTTTGGACAACAGACAACAGTAGTATAAAATGATTTGGAATCAGCAGAAAGGAGAAGTAAGACAATGGAAACAATTAAGGTACTTGAAAAGGGAAAAGAATTTTCTTTCAGTTTTGAGGATATGCTGAATTATCACGGAGTTGGTTATCCGGGCGGCGTGGCGCATGCCTTTCAGGTAATGAGAAGAGCTTTTCCGCTTTTGGATGACGGAAAACTTTTGGAGCGCAGGGAAATCGAACTGGTAACTGCGTTTCCTGGACCCGGAGGGAGAGATGCTTTTGAACTCGTGACACGCTGCGTTTCCGATGGCCGGATTCATGTAGACAAGGACATGCCGGAAGCCAAAGAGGTTCTGGAGAGTCCTCACGGAAGATATTATTTCCGTTTCAGTTACAGAGGGAAAACAGTAGTTGTCACAATCCGCCCTGGTTTCGTGCGTCAGGATTTTATTGACATGGCAAGGAAAGAAAATCGGACAGAGGCAGAAGAGGAAATCCTGGCACGGATGAAGCGGGATATGGCGGATCGGCTTTTAAAAGCCGGGCCGGAAGAAGTTTATGATGCGGTAATTGCTGGCTAAAAAGTCTTCCGTAGCGTTATATCTCTTATTAAAAAATCTAATTAACGAAAGCAACTGGGAAACTGGTTGCTTTTTTGACGCTTTCAACGTTTGACAATGGCCGTTCTTTATAGTAATATATAAACGATGTTAGCAAACAGTGTTTACATATGAACGATGGAAAGGAGGAGTGTTTGTGCCCAGAGACGGAACGGAGACCTATGAGAAAATTCTGCCGGCAGCAAAGGAAGAGTTTTTGGAGAAGGGCTTTGAGCAGGCCTCCATGAGGGAAATTGCTTCCAGAGCCGATATTAGTGCGGCTGGAATCTATCGCCATTTTAAAGACAAAGAAGAATTATTTGCCCGGGTGGTACAGCCTGCCATAGATGCACTGATGTCCTGGTATAATCGATACCGGGAAGTCGATTATGGTTTTCTACGCGAAGAACGTCTTGATGAAGTGTGGAACAGCGGGGCGGATGTGGAGATGATCCTGCAGGTTGTGTATCCCAACTTTGATTTATTTAAATTGATTATCTGCAAGGCGGAAGGTACCCGCTATGCCCATTTTATTCATGAGCTGGTGGAAATGGAGCAGAAGGAAACGCTGAATTTTATGGAGGAAGCCAAAAAAAGAGGAATTTCCGTAAAGGAGATTCGGCCAGAGGAGATGCACCTGCTGATGAGCGCCTATGTTACCGCTTTGTTTGAAGTGGTGGTGCATGATTTTCCACTGGAGGACGCAAGGCATTATCTTCGGACATTCCATGAATTCTTTTATCCGGCATGGAGAACCGTACTGGGATTTTAAAGACAGAGAGCAGAAACGGATGCAACATCCGTTTTTGTTAGCCTATCTTGTAAACAATGTTAGCTAACAATATTCACAAATAAAAAACACGTCTGGTATGACCCAGGCAATTCTTTTACACCATAAGTTAGCAAAAACTAACCCTATGTGTGATGAACCATACCCAAACTGGAAAGGAGCGATTGGAATATGAATGAAAGAACCGAGCATCCGATCAAGGTTTTGTTCCGTTTTGCCGGAGACCAAAAGGGGAAAATGCCTCTCTCCATTGCACTGGCGCTTTTGGGCGAACTCTGTGGGATGCTCCCCTTTCTGGCGGCGGCAATGCTGGCGAATGAAGCATATGCAGGAAGGGCGACCATCATAAGTGCCGGTCAATGGGCTGGCCTGGCAGCTGCGGGAGTTCTGCTGCGAACACTTTTTTGTACGATTTCCTCAGCCAGAAGTCATAAGATAGCTTTTACCATTTTAAGGAACATCCGGCGGGCCATTGCCGACCATATGCGGCGCGTTCCCTTAGGCGTGATGTTGGAGACACCGTCCGGAGTATATAAAACGTTAATCGTAGACAATGTGGGAAAACTGGAGGATTCCATCGCCCATGTAATTCCAGAAGCGCCCTCGCAATTAGGAGCGCCTGCTGCCTGCCTGGTTTTGATCTTTCTTCTGGACTGGAGGATGGGCCTTGCTTCTCTGGTGACTATTCCCCTCTCTGTTCCATTCATCATCGGCATGATGCGGGGGTACGGGGAGAAGATGGCAACCTACTTAAAGGCCGGAAACGAGATGAACGCAGCCCTGGTGGAATATGTAAATGGCATTCAGGTCATTAAAGCCTTTGGGCAGACGGGGGTTTCTTTTGGAAAATATTCCAACGCGGTGAAATTTTTCCATGACAGTACCCTTGCCTGGTGGCGTCAGTGCTGGTTTTGGATGGCAGCAGTAAAGGCAATCATTCCATCTACCATGGTGGGAAGCCTGCCGGTGGGAACCTGGCTCTATATGAATAGCGAAATCTCCCTGCCGATTCTGATCGCCTGCATAGTGATTCCCTTTGGATTTATGGCTCCATTGATGAAACTAGCCTTCGGCAGCGAGCAGCTGACGGTAATTGCAGCCAATTTAAGGCCGATTCGGGAATTTCTCGCTATTCCGGAACAGGTGCGGCCCACCCAGCCGGTTCTTTTAAAATCCAGCGGATTTTCCTTTGAAAACGTCAGCTTTTCCTATAACCACTCCCGGGAAGTTCTTCACAATGTGAGTTTTTCCGCAGAACCCGGAAAGATGACCGCCATTGTAGGACCTTCGGGCTCCGGAAAATCCACCATTGCCAAACTGATGGCCGGCTTCTGGGATGCAGGAAAGGGAATTGTCCGGTATGGAGGCGTTGATTTGAAACAGATTCCTTTTGATCAGCTCATGGGAGAAATCAGTTATGTGGCCCAGGACAATTTCCTCTTTGACCGATCCATCCGGGAAAATATCCGCATGGGTCGTCCGGAAGCAACAGACCATGAAGTGGAAGAGGCAGCGAAAGCGGCGAACTGTCATGAATTTATTATGCAGCTTCCCAATGGTTACGATACACCGGCAGGAGAGGCGGGAGATCGATTATCCGGAGGTGAGCGGCAGCGGATCACCATTGCCAGAGCAATGTTAAAGCCTTCCCGTGCGGTAATTCTGGATGAGGCCACCGCCTACGCGGATCCACAGAGCGAGGCCCAGATACAGGAAGCGGTAGGAAGGCTGGTGCAGGGAAAAACCTTGATTGTAGTGGCTCACCGTCTATCCACCATTCAGAACGCGGATCAGATCCTGGTGGTGGATAAGGGATATATCGCTGCTTCCGGAACACAGAAAGAACTATTAGACAGCTGCCCTCTTTATCGCAGAATGTGGGAAAATCATCTGGGAGCGCAGAGTCAGGGAAGGAATCGAAAGGAGGAGTGAGCCCTATGCTGATGATGATCAAAAGAATTTTAAAGATTTCCGGAGCGTACAGCGGGAAAATTAAACTGGGAATCTTCTTTAATCTGATGAAGACTATTTCCATGTCTCTGATTCTGATAGCTGTCTATGTAGTTGCGGAAAATCTGAACCATCTTACTATGAATACAGTCTGGTCTGCCCTTGGAATTGTGATTGTCAGTATATTGCTGCGAATCCTCTTTCAGTGGCTGATGGATATTACCATGAGTGCCAGGGGATTTGATATGTTCCGGGATTACCGGCTGACCATCGGAGATCGGATGAGAGCTGCTCCCATGGGCTACTTTTCTGAGCAAAAGCTGGGTAGCATTCAGACGGTCCTCACTTCCACCGTCACGGAGTTGGAGCAGTATTCCATGATGGCCATTATGGATCTCACCGGCGGCGTGCTGATGGCTCTGGCAGTGACGGCATTTTTTCTGATCGTTCAGCCGCTGTTTGCGCTGATCACTCTGGTTGGCCTGGGCCTGGGGATGCTGATACTTCATATCATTCAATGGGAAGCGGTGAAACACACGCCCAATGTGTTGGCTGCGCAGGAGAATATGACCATTCAGGCGTTGGAATACATTCGTGGAATTTCTGTGCTTCGGGCATTTTCTCAGGCAGACGGGAGTGAAGGCGCAGTCTACGCCGCTTTTGACCGGAAACGGCAGGCGGATTTGGATCAGGAGTATGCTTCCCTTCCACTGCTAAAAATCTATTCAGCGGTCTATAAGCTGACCGGCTGTGTGATGATGTTTGCTGCGGCCGCTTTGTATGTAGCAGGTTCTATTTCCCTTTCCTACTGCCTGCTGTTTATCATCAGCTCTTTCATCGTTTATTCAGAAATGGAACAAATGGGAGACGGAGCATTTATGGCAAGAAAAATCACAACAGAATTAAACCGCCTGGAAGCAGTAACAGATATGCCCCGGATGGATACCAGTGAGTGGAAGTTGGAGCCGGAATGCTTTGACATTGAGCTGCGTGATATTTCCTTTGGATATGGCAGCCGAACTGTGATTGAACATGTCTCCCTGACGGTTCCGGAAGGAACTTCCTGCGCTATTGTGGGGCCATCCGGTTCCGGAAAGACCACTCTGTGCAACCTGATTGCCAGATTTTGGGATGTACAGGAAGGAAAGGTTTTGCTGGGTGGACAAGATGTAAAGGAATTTACGGCGGACAGCCTGATGTCTTATATCAGCATGGTATTTCAGAATGTATTTTTGTTCCATGACACCATTGAAAATAATATTCGTTTCGGCAATCCATCCGCCACGGAAGAGGAAGTGATAGAAGCGGCAAAACGGGCTCAGTGTCATGAGTTCATCTGTGCCCTTCCGGATGGATATCGGACAATGGTGGGAGAGGGTGGCTCCACTTTGTCGGGAGGAGAAAAACAGAGGATTTCCATTGCCAGAGCAATTTTAAAGAATGCGCCTATTGTCATTTTAGATGAAGCCACCAGCAGCGTGGATCCAGAAAACGAGAGAGAACTTTTGGCAGCCATCGGGGAACTGACCAGAGGGAAAACCTTGATTTCCATTGCCCATCGACTGACTACTGTAAGAAATGCCGATCAGATTGTGGTGATTGACCATGGCCGGGTCAGCCAGAAAGGAACTCACGAGGAATTGATACAGGAAGACGGCATTTACCAGACGTTCTGGAAGCAGCGGGAAACAGCGGCGGGATGGACGCTGAATCGATAAAAGAGTGAAACTATCTGCCTCTGCCAGTACTTTTTCTTTCTTGGTCTGGCAGGGGCAGAATATTTTGCGCTTTATATTGCCTGCTTTAGTTGATTATGTATTTTAAAAGCAAAATAGATGGTAACAAATGTTGTCAATAAATCTGCCACCGCCTGAGAATATATGACGCCATTCATTCCCCATATCGTTGGCAAGACCATAATGACGGGAATAAACAAAATACCCTGACGGCATACATTTAATATACCGCCGACCAGAGCTTTCCCCATCGCTAAATACAATGTGGAATAAGTAAACTGCAGGCCAAACGTAAAAAACATAATGGTATTCGCTCTAAGAGCAGGAACAGCAATTTCAAGCACCCGCACATCATTGCTGAATAGTGACAAGAGCGGGGATGCGAATAGGAAAATGATCATTGTGAATATAATGCAAAATCCAGTTGTCCATTTTATGCAGCTTTTGATGGCAGTTAATAAGCGCGGGTAGTTTTTCGCGCCGTAGTTAAAACCAGCCATTGGCTGAAAACCTTTCATATAACCAAATACAACATTTGCCCCTATGGTTACGATCCGCAGAACAATTCCCATGGCAGCGACGGCTTCATCACCATAATGACTGGCAGTATTTGAGATTAAACTCATCGATAAAGATTGAAAAAGCTGCAACAGCAAAGTTGAAATTCCAATCTTTATCATTTCAGAATAGGTTTCTCTGCTTGGCTTAAAATATGACATTCCAATTTTTATAGCCGTCTTGCCGGCAGCGAAAAATCGGATATAGATTCCCAAAGTAACAATTTGCGAAATCAAGGTTGCAATCGCCGCCCCCTCAACTCCCAGATGAAAGGGATAGATTAAAATGGGATCAAGAACCATATTTAAAATTGCTCCTGTCAACATGGCAGTGAGAGAAATGTTGGAAGCTCCCTGAGAGACGGCCAAATTGCCGGAAGTTACATTGACCGCGCTGAACACGGTGCTGATGATAAAAATAACAGCGTACTTTTTCGCAAAGGGCATAATCGTTTCAGTGGCACCCATGAAGGTTAATACCGGCGTCAACATGGCATAAATAATGCCGGCAGCGATGATGGATGTAAGAACGCTGCTAAACATAGCAGTAGAAGCGACCTGATGAGCTTTTTCCATGTCCTGTTTTCCTAAAAGACGCGAAATATACGAACCGGCCCCCACACCAAAAGTCAGCCCGATTCCTGAAAAAATGAATGAAATTGGGAAGGCTACGGATACCGCGGCTACCTGCTGTGTACCGAGACCGGATACGAAATAAGTGTCCACCACATTATAAAGTGCGGTAACAAGCATACTGACAACCATTGGGATTCCCAGTTTGAAGAGAGATTTAGAAACATCTCCTTCGCTCATTAGCTGCATACGATTTGTTTTCATGTCTGTACTCCTCTCACGATAGATTTGATTCCGGATGGGTTAGAGGCTTCTAACTAACCTGAGATTTATTCTACAAATCCTGCCGGAAAAAACAATAGATACGTTTTTTTAATCATACATTTTGTGATAGCACAAAAGATAAAGTATTTGCTGGGTTTTAAAGACATTTATGAAAATAAATTTTGTAAAATCCTAACGAAAAAAAATGAAATCCTAACTATTTTTTGATGATGACAGACAATCCTTTTATGATATACTGAAACCATAAGGGAGGAATGACTGTATGGGACTGTCCGTTGTAGATTACTTATTAGCTCTGCCTGAAATGCTTCATTTTATTAAGGTTCCGGAATTATCTACTGTCAATATGTTCATCTACCGTATGCTGACTGACTATGGAACAGGCTATTTCAAAATGATACGTTTTGAAAATAATCAGCTTTTAATATTAACCGCAGATTACACGCCAAACTGTACCTTTGAGAAGGTCGCGGAAGTTTCAGAGGAGTATATAGAAATCAGTCAGTTCGAAACGGACAGCAGTTCTTTTAAAGTAGGCGGAAAAAAACTCCAACAGGTCCACAAGGGGATTTTTTGTTATGTCAACACACAAAAAACCACGTATGTTTACTGTGAAAAAGGACAGCCCGTACGATTCACAAAGGTTTTTCTGACGAGAACGTATTTTGATACATATTTTCAGTCCCATTACGGAAGGAATTATCAAGAATCAATTTCCACGCAGGATTATATTTTAAGACATCCCAATCAGCCAGAATTAAATTTCGTATTTCAGCAGATCCGTGACTGCCAGGCAGATAGTCAAATTTTGCGGATGTATTTAGAGGGCAAGGTGCTGGAAATGCTGTCTCTCATTATAAAAGGAATGTCACAGCCGCAAAGACATATCCCGGTGAAACTGGATTACAAAGACATCCGCAATTTAAAAAAGACAGTAACCCTTATGCGAAATGACCTTGCTGCATATCCATCCGGCGAAAAACTGGCTCAAATTGCTGGAATGAGTCCTACCCGTTATCAACTGGCCTTTAAAAAACATTATGGAACAACACCTTATGAATACTTGAAAGAGCTGCGCCTTAATCAGGCATTATTTCTTCTGAAGAACTCCGATTATAGTATTACGGAGATAGCTGCAAAGGTTGGATATCATACCTCTGGATATTTTGCAAAATTGTTTAAAAACGCATATGGACTTGGCCCCAGAGAATATAGAAGAATGCAAGGGATCAAGTAATGACCGAAACGGTCCCTTTATAGTTTTCATTAGGTATGTTATAGAATAGACACAAATATGGAAAATCATAATGAGACACAATTGAACCGATTTAAGACTGTTCATGAATTGACTTGCAATTTACCATCTTTTATAATGGTAACATCAGATTTTTGAAAGGTCTGAGCAGGAAAAGCAGCTGGGAAACTGGTTGCTTTTTTTGTTGCCTGCAAAATCATGAAAAATAGTGAAAAGGAGAGGTGGTATGGCAGATGGCAAATGAATCGAAGTCCCTTGTTTCGGAAGAACAGGTGGCAAAGCCTGCCGTGAGAGTAGGTCCTCCCAGAGGAATCCTTACGGTCGATGCATCTGCTGCTCAGGTCCAAAAGCAGGAGGACTTAGTGTGGCATGAATTAACCAATGCGCAGAGGACCCGAAAAATATTATGCGGAAATCTCAGCGGAATTGAGCGCTTGGACGGAGGATGGGTAGTAGCCGTTATCTATTATAAGGGATACCGAATCCTGATTCCTATGGAAGAAATGATGATTAATCTGGAGGGAGACGGCAGAGAAAATTCAGACCGTTTGAATCGCCAGACCCGTCTGGCCAACAACATGCTTGGGGCAGAACTGGACTTTATCATCCGGGATTTGGACCCGGAGTCCGGGAGTATTGCGGCCTCCAGAAAAGAGGCGATGCTCCGTAAACGGGCACAGTTTTATCTGGAGCATACAGGAGATGAACTGCCCATGATTACTCCAGGGCGAATTGTGGAGGCACGTGTCATTGCTGTAGCACAAAAGGCAGTTCGGCTGGAGGTGTTTGGTGTGGAGTGCTCTTTAAAAGCCAGAGATATGTCCTGGGAGTGGATGCGAGATGCCAATGAACACTTTGCCATCGGAGATGTGGTAAATGTGCTGGTAAAGAAAGTAACTGGTGATACAGCGGAAGACCTGCGGGTTGAAGTCAGTGCAAAGGAGGCTGTCCCCAATTCCAATAAGACGAACTTGATGCAGTTAAGGCGTCAGGGAAAATACGTTGGCACCGTTACCGATGTCTATCGGGGAACCTATTTCCTTTGTCTTGACTGTAAAGTCAATGCAGTAGCCCACTCCTGCAATACGGCAAGTCTGCCGGGACAGGGGGATGAGGTGGGATTTTTAGTAACTCGCGTGAACGAAGAACGGGAGGTGGCGGAAGGAATCATTACGAGGATCATCAAACGCCGAAGCAGCATATAAGACATATTTTAAGAACAGAATCAGGAGGAAAAGACAATGAGAGTAAAAGGAACGGTAAAATGGTTTAATGCCCGCAGAGGATTTGGATTTGTCTGCGATGAAGACGGGCTGGAACATTTCATCCATTATTCCCAGATCCAGATGGAGGGCTTTAAAAGGCTGGGAGAAGGTCAGAGTGTGACTTTTGAGATAGGAGAAGATGAGAAGGGAAGAAGTGTGGCTCTTGAGGTCATACCGGAAGAGCAGGCACCTGTGGAGGAATTATGAGAAGAAGAGGAATTTATGTGAAGCGTTCACACGCTGCAGCGGCAATCGTGGTGGCCTGCTCTGTATTCAGTTTTCTTTTGGGGTTTAGTGTTCAGGCAGCGGAGCAGGATTCCTGGGAGCGGTTTCAGGAGGGGGAATCTCTGGCCGTCGAAACCGGTCTTTCGGATGGGTTTTCCACCATGAACTTTATCTGTCTGGATACGGATTACCGAGGGGGATATCTGTTTATCGCAGAGGATGTGATTCCCTATTCACTCAGTACCCGCTACGCGGCTTCCGATAACGCTTATGGGACATCGGATGTCAGAACCTGGCTGAACCAGTATTATGCAGATACCCTCTCTGTGGCAGATGAGCTTTTACCAATCAAGCTGGAGGAAACGGATGATTCTGTTTCTGATAGGGTTTTTTGTCTGTCTGAAGACGAAGTAAAACATGCGGCTTACAAAGAATGGACCAGAAAGAAATGGACGCCCCAGCGGGGAATGCGATATTACTGGACCCGGACAGCCAGAGAGAACACTTCCAATCAGGCATATCTGGTGCAGTATAACGGCCAGGTCGCATCCAGCCGGGTATCCTTGACAGAAGCGGGAATCCGGCCGGCTTTTGTCATCGGCCATGAGGCGCCGGACACCGGTCAGGGCCGTATCTGGTATGAGGGAGACACCCAGGAGCGGACAATAGACGGAAAAACCTATGTGTTTCGCTGTATCGACCCCAATTACTGCGATTCCGGGAGCAACCGGGTTGGCGCATTATTTTTGTGTGATTCCATTATCGGTGGTGATGTATGCCAGTTTGATGAAAGCTTAAACGCCTGGGAAGCGGCGGATCTGCGAACCTGGCTGAATGAAGAGGTTGAGAATACCGAAGGCATGGTACTGGCAGAGACTACCATTAACAGTACTTATGCAGGGAAAAGCAGCAACTATCAGATTTCAGAGAAAAAATTCACAAAAAGAAATCGACAGGGACAGAAAATCGAAGACCAGCTGTTCTGCCTTTCTTTGGATGAGGCGCTGCGCTATGCAAATTATTTATGGAAGTTAGATGGCGCCGCTACTGATAATTTTACCCTTGCAGGAAGCCATGCCATGGGATATTGGCTTCGTACGCCGGCCGCTAGGGGAGATCATCTGGCCTATGCGGTTACTTATGATGGGCTGGTATCGCCGCAGGAAGTGGATAATGATCGAATTGGAATCCGGCCTGCTTTTGTCGCAGTGCAGGAGTAGGAAGTTATAATTGATGTAAAGGAGAACGTATGAAGAAAAATTTAAAGAAGGGCCGGGCGGTATTATCTGCCTGGTCTTTAATTACGGCAATGGGACTGACCCCCGTTTTATCTGTTGCGTACCCTTCTGCAAGTGCTGTTGTGTATGCAAAAGAATTGCAGACAGATGATACAGAGGAAACAGAAGAGTCAGAAAAACAGGAACCGTATGCGGAGAGCATGACTGAACTGGCAACCCCGTCAGAAGCAGAAAAGGGGAGTGATGAGAAGACACAGTTGGATCAGGTACCAGATGAAGTTTCCGGCACAGAAGAGGAAGAACTGAATTTGCTGGGAGACGCCATTCAGACCATAGGTTCTGAAACTGTGGCAACGCCTTCCAACGCCATTATGCTGCTTGCGAATTCCAGCCTCTGGGGCGGGATGGAGATGAGCGACCACCTGGACGGAGAAGGGACGGAGGAAGAGCCCTATGAGATTAACTCGGCCAATGACCTGCGTCTTCTGGCCTACAATGTAGCAAACGAAGAGGTGGACGGTTATGCCGGCTGCTATTTTGTCCTGACCAGGGACATTTCTCTGAGTGATACGGCCTCCTGGCTTCCCATCGGCTATTTTGCGGAAACTGGCGATTCGGAGCCAATGCCTTTTAAGGGAAACTTTGATGGACAGGGGTACCGGATTTATAACCTGAAAATCAGCGATACCACACAGGACTATGCCGGCCTGTTTGGCAGTCTGCATGGAGCTACCATCAAAAATCTGACCGTAGACGGCCAGGTAAATGCTAACAGCAAAGCAGCCATCTTGGCGGGTGAGATCAATGACAGTATAATTGAAAAATGCACTAGCTTAGGTCAGGTACGGGGAGTGGGAGCCATTGGCGGTATTGCCGGCGAGGCCTATGACAGCGTCATTTTGGAGTGTACCAACACGGCAGGGGTTCTGGGAGGAACCGATGCGGGAGCAGAGGAGGAGGCTTTTGCCGGAGGAGTCTGCGGGTCGGCCCACACTTCTTTCATCAGTGACTGTACCAGTGATACTACGGATAGCTACAGCGCCTTGTACTCAGAGGGCTATGTGGGCGGAATTGCCGGAAATATTTATGAGACGGAAGTTTACAATTCTTACGTGGAAGGAAAAGTAGGAAGCACTTCTGCCGATTATATCGGCGGCCTGATTGGCCGGATGCAGAGCGGTCAGGTAAAAAATGGACGTTTTGCCGGAACCATTGGCGCTTCCACTTCCAGTACCCTAAAGACAGCGGGACTCTTTGTCGGCTATATTGAAGGTGGGACCATTGAATTAGGGGATGACCTGGCCTATCTCTTTACGGACAGCGAGGATAAATACTCCTTAAATCCGTTCGGTAACAAACTGACTCCGCAGATTCGGCTAGAGCATCATATCGGGGCTTATTACTCCAATCAGCGGGATTTCAGCCTTTATCAAATGGGCGAATTTACGAAGCAGACCAACAGATATTTCTATGAAGAGCTGGAGGACGGCGTTCTTTCCATCGGAGAGGAAAATGTCCATCACTATGCTCCAAGCAAGACGGGGGACCCGGTGAGAGGATATCTGGTGTCGATTCCGGCCATTGACCACGGAACCCTGTCTGCCATGGAATCTCAGAATAACTATGCAAAAGAGATTGACTGGGCCAACCCCGGAGCCATCGCGGCAGGGACGAAAGTTTTAGTCTACACCAGTCCGGTGAATGAGACTGCTTCCGAACCGCCTGTATATTATGAACTGGAGCCGGATTCCCTGTTTTGGATATCCGATGATTTGGAGGAGCAGGAGGTCATCCAGACCGGAGGCGTGGAAACAGCATTCACCATGCCGGATTCCAATATCACCTTATCCGCCACCTACCGGGCCATGACCAATGGCGTGGTGCTGGACCGGACGGAACTGACTTTTGAGGTAGAGCAGATTCGAAGCGGTTCCCGGTGGAATCCCCAGATTGGCTGGAAGGTGACCGATCCGCAGAAACTGACGGCCACAGTCATTCCGGATTCTGCTGCCAATAAAACTGTCTACTGGAGCGCCAAAGACACAGACGGGGCCTCCACGGATGTCTTTACCGTATCCGATGACGGGGAAGTGACCGTGAATACCTCCGCCAAATGGATTACGGATTTAATCCGGGCAGCGGTAGCCAATCAGGAGCTCTACCCGGCCAAGCCGATTACGACGGAAGCAACCGATTATGCGACCGTCACAGTGACCACAGAAGCTGGTCAGAAACGGGCCAGCGCCTTTGTAACCGTTAACTTTAAGATTACGGACCAGACGGTAGTTCCGGTATCCGGCGTGGAACTGGATCAGGCAGAACTTGCTTTTGAAGTAGTGCGTACGCTGGAAGGCGACCGACTGAATCCGACAGAAACCTATTCGGTGACGCCGGCGAAGCGTCTGTATGAAACCATTTCTCCAGAATATGCAGATAATAAAGAAGTGACCTGGTCCGTCGGCGATTCGGACATAATCCGGGTGGATGGCGAAGGCATGGTAAGCGTGCGGGAAGATGCCCGTTGGATTGCAGACCTGATCCAGGCAGAAAAGACGGCAAACAGCAATTCTCCTTATGCCAAATCTGAAGCTGCCGGAAACCGGTCCTCCTACGTGACGGTAACTACAACAGACGGCGGCAAACAGGCGGTATGCGCGGTGAATGTCTCGTTCCGGACTGTTGACAATACGGTTGCCCATGTGGAATCCGTATCTCTGGACCAGCAGGAACTTACCTTTAACATTGAAAAGGTCATGACCGGGCGCAGGAGCAATCCTACGGTGGAATATAAAGTCACGTCACCGGTCCAGCTGAATGCAGCGGTATATCCAGCGGAAGCGGAGAACCGTATAGTTGCCTGGAGCGTGGATGATGGGGACGTGCTCACAGTATCAGAGTCTGGTATGGTGACAGCGAGAACAGACGGGCAGTGGATTAAGGATTTGGAGGCTGCCAATCTTTATGGCGCGGCTGGAGAGAAAACAGCATTGGTTACGGTCACAACGGCAGATGGCGGAAAGCAGGCCCAGTGCAAGGTGACAGTTTCCTTTAAGACCACCAACAATACCACCAGCAGCTCCAGTGGAGGTTCCTCCGGAGGCGGCGGGGGCGGAAGTTCTTCCGGCGGCAGCTCCTCCAGGTCTTCTGCAGGAAGCAGCAGCGGCCCCGGTGCATCTGGAAATTGGATTATGGATGAAGTGGGCTGGTGGTATCAGTACAGCGACAGGACCTACCCGAAGTCCTGCTGGCAGCAGCTTTCCTATAACGGCACAACGGAATGGTACCACTTTGATGAGCGCGGTTACATGCAGACCGGATGGTTTACCGACGTGGATGGACATGTTTACTATCTGCATCCGATAGGAGATGGAACCAGAGGGCGGATGTATACGGGGTGGAATCAGATTGAAGGAAAATGGTATTACTTTAACCCAGTATCCGATGGAACTCGCGGTGCGCTTTTTGTGAATGGTCAGACGCCGGATGGGTATACAGTGGATGCAAATGGGATTTGGATTCCATAACTGCACATAGTAGGACAGATAAAATAGAAGATTTGTGCATACACTAAAAATAATACTTGAAGTACAGAAAACTGTACGTTATACTATAGATATAAGGTATATTTTGGAAAGGAGTGGATTGTATGTTAGCTGTGAATTACACAAATCTTCGTGATAATATGAAACATTACATGGATTGCGTCAACGATGACTGCGAGACATTGATTGTTACAAGAAAGGACAGACGCAACGTTGTCATGATGTCTGAAGAGGCTTATAATAATCTGATGGAAAACCTTTATGTCCGGGAGAGCCAGGCCAATTATGAATGGCTGATGGAATCGAAGCAGCAGTTGGAAACAGGTAAGGTATCCGCACACCCGCTGATTGAGGCAGAATCCAATGAATAAGCTATTTACAGATAATGGATGGCAGGATTATATATACTGGCAGACAGAGGATCGAAAAACTTTAAAAAAGATCAATCAGCTGATTGAAGATATCTGCAGGAACGGAAATACAGGGATTGGAAAGCCAGAGCCTCTGGTCGGAAACCTGTCTGGATATTGGAGCAGGAGGATCAACGATAAGGACCGACTGATTTATAAAATTGATGAGGACTGCGTTTATATCCTGGCCTGCAGATATCATTATGCAGATAAATAGGGAAGCCGGTACCTTATGAAATTTTTATGCTCCCCTAGACATAGGAACCATTTATTTGATAAGCTGGAAGAGAGGGGAGTGATACGATGAAGAGAAAGTATGTAGTGACTTGCATTTTATCTGGATTGCTGTGTTTTGCGGGAGCATTTTCTGCTTTTGCCGGATGGGAGAAACAAGGAGAGGATTACCGCTATCGAAATGAGGATGGAACCTATGCAGTTTCTCAGTGGGTAATGGACCAGGGAAATTATTATTACCTGGGAGCAGACGGAACCATGTGGTCGAATACCACAACGCCGGATGGCTATCTGGTAGCAGGAGATGGAAGCTGGGTACAGGATACGCAGGCATTGGGTGGATATGTGCGAACCCCCTATGATAATCAGCCTTATCGATACCGTGAGGACACCATGGCATATATTTTCGATGAGGAAACAGATGAACTGTGGGGAACCAATAGTTATATTCTTGCAGCAATTCGTGGAATTTACCCGGTAGAGTTACTGGACAGTCAGCAACTGCAGCTTTATCAAAAAGTAAATGAATATCTGGTGGGTTTTCCTTACGAGGCAAGTGAATACGACAAAGCGAAAATGATTTTTGAGTATCTTCAGAGTATTGCGACATATTCACTTTCTAATGGCAGTGACGGACGCAATTCTACATATGGCGTTTTGATAAACGGAGAAGGTAACTGCGTCGGTTTTTCCGGAGCGTATAAGCTATTGGCCAATGCAGTAGGTGTACGCTGTGCAATTATGAGAGGAAACGGGCATCAATGGAATCGCGTATACGTGAATAATGAGTGGAAACCCATTGATGCCTCCGCATTCGGTTCCTATGCAGAAAGTTATCTGGATTTGACAAGAATCGAATGCCCATACTGCGGATATTTAAATATATTTCATGTACGGGAAACAGCTCATCCTTGCGCAGGGTGTAAGGAGCAATTAGAGAACCCTGGTTTCCGGTTATACGATAACTAAATACAAGATTTGATTGAGGCACATCCGTTCGGGTGTGCCTTACCTTTTGCAGGGAGGATACTATGCAATGCAATCGCATTTATATCCGACTGAAACGCAAGATTGCCTTTCTAATGGCGATGATTTTTGTGTTTCAGTCTTTTTTTAGTTCCGGATTGGGAATCATACCTGTTCAGGCGGCAATAGAAGGGAGAGGCTCCACGTTTGCTTATTATGATTCCAGTAATCTCTTAAGGCCAGGAGCCAGTTTTCCCTTTTATGGGAAGGACCATAACCGTGTAGGTTTATGGCCCTATGGAATTACCAATGTAGAAGACGGAGAACCGGCAGCCGGTTTTTGTTTGGAGCCTAATAAGTCCATGCGTACTGGGACGCAGGGCACCATTGTCAGCTACGATCTGGATACGGAAGGAGATAACCTGCCTCTTGGAATATCCAGAGAGGAAGCAGAAATTCTTTGGTATGCCCTCTCTTCCTCGGGAAATTTTGAAGGATATCAGGATGAGGTCGGAAAGATGGGGCAGGGCCATTATATCTTAGGTCAGGCGGCCACCTGGGCCATCATGTCAGGGCGTTGGGCAGGACTGGAAGATTTTCGGGAACAAATGGAGGTTCTACTGGCAAATTTAAAAAGTCAGACGCTTGCTAATCAAACCAGAGCGGCTTTGGAACAGTTCTTTAACCAGACGAATGGTGCTGTGGAGGAGAACGCGGTGCCGCCCTTTGCATCCAAATACCAGAGTACCGCCCCGGTACATCAAATGCAGAAAAATGAGGACGGCACATATAGCATTACCCTGGAATACAGTGAAGGGTATGACTGGCGGCAGTCGGAGCTGATTTATGATGTTCCGGAAGGATGGACAGCAACAAAAGTTGACGGCGGAGTAACCTTTACTTGCAGCACGGGAAATCCGGATGTAGGGTTGATTCGCGGACATTTTCCTGAAGGTTCGACGGCTGCAAAATATTGGGTAAAACCAAATACATTTAAAATCTGGTTTCCCGATGGCTGGGACGAAAGCAGTGATTCAGCCGGCCAGCAGGCCATGATTACGATGGCCGGAGAACAGGTGGAATGGGAAGTCTGGCTTGCGTTCGGAAAAGGCGGTACGCATTTTGAGACGGATAAAGGAGGCTACGAAATCCCATATACCCAGTATCTGCATGAAGAAACATTCAACCGTGATTATAAGATTGAGCTGGAAAAGCTGTGTGATGAAACCGGTAAGACTCTGGAGGGAGCGGAGTTTGAAATCCTGGAGCAGTTTGACTTTTCCCAGTTAAATGGGACGAACCTGGAAGAAGAACAATTCCGGGAAAATACTTCCACTTCTGAGGGAAAGTTTGAAGATTTAAGCATCTGCCAGGATTCCATTACAACCGATGAAAACGGACACTTTGAACATTCCGACCGGAAGACCTATGATTATGAGAAAACCTATTGCGGCGGCCATCCGGAGCCCATCATCCACTACGTGGAAACTTCCGATGATGCATCCGAAGAGGAAAGCGCAGCAGCAGAGGAAGAAAATGCCCGCCTGGAAGAAGAAGCATGGGCCGCCTGGCAGGCCTGTGTGGACTGGTGTGAGGAAAACTGTGATTTCCATTCCATTGACGAAGGAATTGCAAGAGACGCCATGGAAGCGGACCGGGACGAGGCCTGGGATACCTTTATCCATCTGAAACGCATCTACACCGTGCGGGAAATCAAAGCCAGGGTTGGCTATATTCTCCATGACCTTCATAACGATGATATTCCTGTGGAAATTGTGGAATTTACTTCTTCCCAGGCCGGCGGAGACAGCACCGTGATCGGAAGCTATCCTGGGAATCAGCAGGAAGGAAATACATTGCTGCAGGTTCAGACGGCAACCGCTTCCGAGGCCAGTATTTCTTCCAATGAGGTTCCGATGGTGCAGGCAGCAGCAACCCCATCCAATGCAGAGGCAGATTCAGATGGGGAGGCAAAGCAGGAAAAAGCAGAGGATGAGCCCACAAAAGAGAGCACCCCAACCTACAGCGAAGAAGAGCCTTCAAAGAAAGAAGCGGATCCTGCAGAGGCAACGCCTTCTGAGGCAGAGAAACTGGCAACCCCCTCCAATGCCCAGACCTTTTCCCTTTCCGTGCCTTCCCTGCTTTCAGACGATGAGGAGGATGGAGATGGCCGTTGGATCTGGGACGGCGTACAGGAGGAGAGCGAAGTAGAACCAATTGACCAGGATTCCTACGATTCTGACCATACCGGCCATACCTTTGTTGTAAGAGATCACCGGACGGAAGGAGAGCTGCACATCAATAAACGGGATCTGGAGCTGTATGAAGAGGATGAGGAAGACAGCTACGGCAAAAGCCAGGGGGATGCGACACTGGAAGGCGCTGTTTACGGACTCTACGCGGCAGAGGATATCGTTCACCCGGATGGGAAAACAGGCAAGGTTTTTTCCGCGGGAGAATTGGTCGCCATTGCCACAACGGATAAAAATGGAGACGCCTCTTTCCTGGTCATCACGGAGGAATCAGAAACTTCAAAGAATGTCCCAAATCTCTACGAGGACAATGTAGCCAACAACGGAAACGGCTGGATTGGCCGGCCGCTAATCCTTGGAAGTTACTATGTCGAGGAGATTTCCCGCTCCGAAGGTTATGAGCTTTCCCGAACCGGAAAAAATCTCTCGGAAAGCAACCGTACCGGAACGCCGGTGGTGCTGACTGCGACGGGCAGTGCTTCTACAGACGGGTTTTATCATGAGATCAATGAGTGGGACGGTTCTTCTTACGACTTTGACGTGGACTACTATGATACGGACGGATTTGAGATCCATCTCTCCGGCCTGCCAGCAAACGCAGAGGTCTATGAGGTAGCAACGCAGGACACCACGACAACCGAACAAGTGATGGTTGGAACCGAACGGGTAGAGAAGAAAGACAGCCAGGGAAATCCCATCTATCAGACGGCAGAGGGTGGAGAATATAAGCTGGATGAGGACGGCAATAAGCTTCTCAAGCGAGATGAGCAGGGAGAGATTGTTTATTCCGACATTCAAGCAGAGCAGACCGTAACGGCTGTGAACCGGCTGAATGTTTATGTATCCGCCATTGAGCGGGAGGAGCCATCTGCCCCGGATCTGGAGGAATCCACGGATATTGATCCGGATTACATTTTGTGGGAGACATATTCCGCGCTGTCTATGTCCGGCTATAAAAATGGTTTGACGGACGCGCCATGGGCGATCCTGCCTCTCTCCGGCGATACCAACGGGGAAATGATCGAGGAAATCCTGGAATACTGCGCGTCAGACAGTTTTTGGGATGCCTACGATGTGGAAGAGGTCTATGAATCCGATGGCAGCTGGTATGCCAAAATCCGTTATGCCTATAAGGCGCTGGGCGAGGTGCCTGCTGTCTATGAGCGCGGCAGCGGCCGATTGGTCGTACGCAAAACCTATGAGGATGGTTACTATTATGTGATCTATGAAGACGGAGAGTATGAACAAAGTGGCTATTCCTTCACTGTAAAAGAACAGGAACTGGATACGGGAGCTCTTGCTCAGGGAGAGCTGCGTCTGAAGCCGTCCTATAAGCCGATTTATGAAACTTATGCTGCCGGGGAGCTTTTGCTGGATAGGGAAGGAAATCCTATTCCGGAGATGGAAACCATTCCAATCTACGAAGAACGGGAAGTAGTGGAGACAAAAGAGACGCTGACTCTTATGGATTCCTCAGAAGAAAATGGGCGGATTCTGGTCTCCGTTGACACTTCCGATGAGGATTTTTCCGACGAAGCGACCCATACCCGCAGATTCCGGGTTGTAATCTCCGGGCAAATTGAGGAGCAGAGGGACGCCGCCGTGAGTGTAACGACACAGAAGCCGGAACTGGAGGAAGGCTCCTATGTGAAATACGCCCTGCTTTTGTATCCCGGTCAGTATGTCGTCTATCAGGATGATGGGACCAGGCTGGAACCGGTGATTGTGGAGGAGCGGGTCATTAAGCAGGCCATCAAGGTGACAAAGGACATTGCGCTGGATTCTTACGAGTATAACTCCTATGAAATCCACCGCGACCCCTTTACGGTCCTGTTTGGGGGCTATAACGGCAAGGAAGAAACAAAGACTCTTCCGGGCTTCTTCTTTAAGCTGTACCTGCGTTCAGACCTGATTGCAACCGAGAAGCTGGAGACAAAAGAGGACGGCAGCTACGACTATGAGAGTTTCTTTAAAGAAAACCCGGAGTATGCAGCATCCCTGGCTCTGGAGTGGGACACTGCAGCGCATGATGCGGACGGAGATATGACGACCGTCCATGCAAACCAGGGCGGCGGCAAGGATGATTACTGGGGCGAGAGCCGGATGCTGCCTTACGGCACTTATGTGCTGGTAGAGCAGCAGCCGACAGAGATTCCTCAGAAGCACTACCAGATTGATTCCCCTAAGGAAGTGGAGCTGCCTTTTATCCCTCAGGTGGATGAAGATGGGACAGTTCATGACAAGATTCCGTCACCCGAATACCTTTACGATTCCGAACTGACGCCGGAAGAACTGGCGGAGCGCTACCTGATCCGGTTTAACGAGGAAGTTCATGTAATCAAAGCCCATAACGATGACGGGGATTTTGAGGTATTCAAGTACGGTCTGGAACCGGACAGCGCAAAAGACTGCCAGAATGACGCAGTAGCGGCCTATTACCACTATGGTTCTATCAGCGAAAATGCAGGAACCATGGACGATGTGTATTATGAAACCTATTATGACCGGGACGGAACGATTTCCGACTATGGGGTTACCCTGGATGATGTGGCAACCATGACAGGCAAATCCACTGCCATCGACCGGAAGTTTGCCAAAGCTCTGATTCCCTGGAGCGTGCTGGACCCGCGCTACGGCGAGGTCATTAATGATGACGGGGATATTGGCAACCGGGAACCGGGCTTGGAAGAAGATGGAAGTTTCAATTTTATCTCTTACGCCAATGAAGATGTAGAAAATGAGTTTTACAGCTCCAGACTGCGGATTGAGAAGATTGACTCCGAAACCGGAGAAAACATCATCCACGAAGGAGCGCTCTTTAAGATTTATGCAGCAAAGCGGAACATATCCGGGGACGGCGCTGACAACGTAACGGGAACCGGTGATATCCTGTTCGATGAGAACGGGATTCCTCTCTACGATGAGAGCGAACAGATTGTTATGCAGGATGAGTCCGGAGCGGAAGTTGGAGTCTTTAAAGCCTATACCACCATACGGGACGGAGAAGTGGAGCATCCGGATGGAACGGTATCTACAGAAAAGCAGTGTGTGGGCTACATTGAAACCTATCAGCCCCTGGGCGCCGGCGCTTATGTGCTGGTAGAGGTGGAAGCCCCGGAAGGCTATGTGAAATCCAAACCCATCGCCTTTACGGTGTACAGCGATAAGGTGGAGTATTATGAGGACGGAGATGCCGGGAAGAAGGTCCAGGCGGTGAAATACCAGTATATCCGTCTCATCGGCTCTGATGGCAAGACGGTTGTGGAGGATATGCACCAGATCGTAGTCAAGGATCAGCCCACCCATGTGGAAATCCACAAGCTGGAAAAGCAGCAGGAATCCATTACTTACCGAGTGGAAGGGGACGAAGAACAGTTAAAAAACCGGGGAGATGTTAAACTCCAGTATCTTCCCAATGGGGAGTTTGCCGGATTCGGATATGTGACAAAGGAACTGGAAGTCTCCTCTGAGCCGGTTTATGTGGAGAACGCGACCCTGACCTTATATAAAGGTCTGATCGTCAAGCAGACGGGGGAGCATGAATACGAAGGCGTTGAGGTTGAGCGGAACCTGTTTGATTCCGTAACGGGGATTACCGCCTATGAAACCGGGTACAGCACGGACATCCGGCAGGCAGGGACCAATGACCAGGGAAAGGCAGAATGGGATATCACCCAGGAAAAGAATCCGCCGGCATCACTCTGGTATTTTGACCTGGAGTATGACCCAACCGAGTACGATGAGGAAACCGGTATTCTTTACGGTCTGGATGACTGGGGCAACCGGATCTGCATGTTGGATTCGGAAACCGGCATGGCCTATGTGACGGATGAACAGGGAAATATCATTGTCTGGCCGCTGGATGAAAACGGGGATAAGATAATCTCCCAGTCCGTGGACGTTTATACGGATGAAACCGGAAAGCAGACCATCAACAGCGACCTGCAGTCGGTAGTGGATGAAAATGGACTACCCATTTACTATAAAGACGGCGGCGTGACTTGGGTAGAGAACGAATGGATTACCACGGACGAAGGTGCCTGGGAGATTGCAAGAGTGCCCCAGGGAGCATACATCCTGGAAGAAACCGCGGCCCCTCTTGGAGACGGCTATGTACAGTCCATGGCAATCGGCCTGGTGGTAGAGGATACTTCCGGGATACAGTCGTTCACAATGGAAGACGATTATACGAAGCTGGAGATTTCCAAACTGGATATGACCTCCAGGGAGGAGATTTCTGGCGCAGAGCTGACCCTCTATGAGGCGTACCGGGTCTATGACGATACGGACCGGGGATGGCACCTGGAAATTCTGTTAGACACAGCCGGGGAACCAGTAATCACAGCAAACTGGGTATCCGCTGGCAATACACCCCACTGGATCGACCATATCATGCCGGGAGATTACATCTTGCGGGAAACCAGGGTACCGACCAAAGCCGGTTATGTGACCTCAGAGGATGTGGAGGTTATCATCGAGGAGACCGGAGAGGTTCAGTCCTTTGTGATGGAGGATGATCACACAGCGATTGAATTTTATAAAGTGGATTCGGTAACGGAAGAAGTCCTTCCCAGCGAAAATCCAGCTACTCTTGCGTTGTATCCTGCACTCTTAGATGAGAATGGGGAACCGCTTTACGATGAGGAAGGGAACGTCCGATACGATTCCAGTCAGAAAATTTATGAGTGGCAGACCAATGATGGCAGTCAGGTGCGGGAAACCGCCCATTGGGTCACCATCGAGGGCGGCCACAGTTATCTGGCTTATGACTATGAGATTCTAAATGTGCCGGGAACGGAGCAGGCCATCACCTATGTAACAGAGAACGGTGCCCAGCGGTTTGAGTATCTGCCGGTCGGGAAGTACGTCCTGGTGGAAGAGCAGGCACCAAATGGCTATGCGTTGGCGGACCCCATGTATATTCTGGTACGGGATGTGGGTTCAAAGGATGAGGTTCAGCAGATCACCATGGAGGATGAAGCAATCCAGGTGCTGCTGTCTAAAGTCAATGTAGCCGGAGGCAAAGAGATTGAGGGGGCAACCCTGGCAGTGTACCGGGCCGCAGAGGACGGCAGCCTGGTGAAATACCAAATGAAGGATGAAAGCGGAAATCTTCTGTACCTGACGGATACGGAAGGCAACTTCCTTTATGATGAGAACGGAGAACTGATTCCTGCCATGGAGTACGATGAAAACTATCTGGTGGACCGCTGGATATCCGGTTCTGATGGCCGCTATACCCAAAGAGAGGAAGAACAGGGGCTGATTCCGGATGGATATGAGGCAGGGGATTTAAAACCGCATACCCTTGAAGAACCACAGGCCGGGGACTATTATTTTGTAGAGGAGCAGACGCCCTTCGGATATGTCAGGGCGGCGGAACTTCCTTTTACGATTACAGAACAGGCGGGTATTCAGCGGTTTGAGCTGGTTAATGAATTGATTTTGGGACAGATTGAGATTGTGAAATACGATGCAGAGCAGCCGGACAAGCGATTAGCCGGAGCCCGGTTTAAGTTTACCAACCTGGATACAAACACAGCGGTCATTTTGATTACGGGGGACGATGGCAGGGCAGTCAGCAGTAAGGTCCCCATTGGTTCCATTGGTATTGATGGCTCTGTCAACCTGTACCATTTTCAGGTGCAGGAGGTCGATGCTCCGGACGGGTATCTGCTGGAACCGGAGGCCCATCCGTTCCAGTTCAATGTAACAACGGACCGGAAGGATACGATTGTGTTCCATTATGAGGCAGCCGACCAGCCAAACAAGGTCATCATCTCCAAAAAGACCTTGACCGATAAAGAGGAGCTGCCCGGAGCCTATCTGGAAGTAAGGCCAGTGACAGAATCAATCGATGAGGACGGTCAGACAGTCAAGGTAGAAGGAGATGTGATTGATAGTTGGGTATCGACCACAGAACCCCATGAGATCCAGAACCTGAAACCGGGTGAGTACGTCCTCATCGAAACGAGAGCGCCGGAAGGATACCTGGAAGCAGAAAAGGTCTATTTTACTATCAAGGATAACATGACTGCGGAGGAGATTCCTTATGTAGAGATGTTTGACGATGATACCAAAGTTGAGATTCGGAAGGTAGACGGGGAAACCAACGAGGCGCTGGCCGGAGCAAGGCTTCAGATGGTACGGAAAGAAACCGGAGAACGGATTGAAGAGTGGGTGACTGATGAAACCGGAACCGTGGTATTCCAGGGACTTCCCGCCGGAGAGTATGAGATTACGGAAATCGAAGCGCCGAACGGCTACCAGCTTTTAAAGGAGCCTGTCACCATTACCATCACAAAGGATTACCGGGTACAGACCTTTACCATCGAAAATGAGCAGACGGAAACCCGGATTGAGAAAAAAGACCAGGAAACCAGAGAACCCGTCATCGGAGCCGTGCTGCAGCTGTTGGACCAGGAAGGAACTGTGCTTTACCAGTGGATTACTGCCAAAGAGCCGGAGGTGATTCGCGGCCTGACGCCAGGAATCTACCAGGTGAAAGAGGTAGAAGCTGCAGACGGGTATTTGCTGCTGCCGGAGCCAGTGGAGATTGAGATTCGAAATGATGCAGGAGTACAGACCTTTACGGTCACAAACCAGCAGCTCATAACAGAGATTGAGAAAATCGACCAGGAAACAAAAGACCCTCTTTCCGGGGCAAAACTGCGGCTTGTGAGGGAGTCGGATGGTGAAGTGATCCGGGAATGGGTAAGCGGAAGCGTACCGGAGGTATTCAAAGGCCTTTCAAAAGGCGTTTACATTTTGCAGGAAGTGGAGGCCCCGGAGGGCTATGCCATCGCAAAGGAGGTGCGGTTTGAGGTGACCGGACAGGAAGAAAAGCAGGTCATCACATTGGAGAATGAGAAGATCGTAACGGAATTTACCAAAGAGGATGGAGTGGAGCACACGCCAGTCATTGGCGCAAAGCTGCAGCTGATTCGTGATGCGGGGACGGAAAATGAAACCGTCATCCAGGAGTGGGTAACAGACGGAAAGCCAGTTACCTTTACCGGAATCCCGGCTGGAAGCTATGTAATCCGGGAAGTGGAGATACCGGAAGGATATGCTTTCATGGAAGATCTCACCATTGAAGTTCAGGCAGAAGAGGCTCAGCAGTCCTTTACGGTCTTAAATCAGCCGATCCAGGTGGAGATTGAAAAGACGGGCTCTAACGGAACCCTTCTTGGAGGAGCTATTCTGCAGCTGGTCCGGAAATCGGATGGCGAGATTATCCGGGAATGGGAGTCAAAGTCCGGAGAAGCGGAGCATTTCAGCAAACTTCCCGCAGGGACCTACATCATCCGAGAAGTGAAAGCACCTTCCGGTTATCGGAAGATAGAGCCCCAGGAGATTGAGATTCTGGACACAGAAAATCTTCAGGAGTTTGCCGTGAAGAACTATAAGATTACCCATTCTGGCGGTGGCGGAGGAGACAATCCAGGCCCGGAAACCGATTACATGGAACTTTATAAGGTGGACGGAAAGACCGGTGAACGGCTGGCAAATGCAGAGATTACGGTATACCGGCCAGATGGCAGTGTCTATTTTACAGGAATGACCGGTCCGTCCGGAACCGTTCGGTTTGAGAAGCCAGGCGAAGGAACCTATACGTTCAAGGAAACCAAAGAGCCGGAGGGCTATTACTTAAATGATACTGTTTACCAATTTACTGTGACTGCTTCCGGCGCTGTAGAAGGGGACCGGGAAATTCCCAACTATCAGCCGGGCACGGTTATCATCTCCAAAGAGGACATGACGACAGCGGAAGAACTGCCGGGAGCCCAGATTGAAATTACCGATGAAAACGGAAATAAGATATTCGAGGGAATCAGTGACGAACATGGAAAGGTCTATTTTGAAGCGCCGGAGCCCGGAACCTATTATTTCCGAGAGGTAGTGGCCCCGGATGGCTATGAGTTAAATGAAACAATCTTCTCCTTTACCGTCTTCGAAGACGGCAGTATCGTTGGAGACTGCACCATTCGAGACCAGAAACACTATGGGCGGATTACAGCCTCTTACGAAACTGACCGGAAAGGAGAGGGCGATGTGACCATTCAGGATCTGATTTCGGTTCCGAAGACTGGAGACACCAGTAATCTTTCTCTTCTGCTTGCAGTCTGGCTGGCCTCGGCTGCCGGTATCATCGGCCTGGCACTGTATTACTGGAAAACAAGAAATACCAGGAAAAAGCAGCGAGGAAAAAAAGTGGGAATGTTCCTGATTTTGTCCATCTTGATGGTTGGATTGCCAGTCGGAAAGGCACAGGCTGCGGAGGGAAAAATCGAGAACCTTTATGAAGAACGGCAATACACCACGCAGAATCCGGACTCGGATGAGGCGGAAAAACTGTTTGATAAGGAACTAGAACGGGACGGCATAACATATCGATTATCTGAAATCCAAACAGAAGTCATTGATGAAGATGGCGGTATTGCAGGTTCTCCTCTGGAAATCGCAGGAACGCCGATGCTCGAGGAAAAAGCTGAAGAGCAAAAGCCGGAGGACGTAATTCAAGTGGATGGTGTGGACTATCAGCTGCAGGAGAGCACATTGGAGGAGATCACAATAGAGGCCCATGAGGAAATGGTGGAAGAAACTGTGACCTATGAAGCAGTGGAGGCAAAAGATGTCGTACCATCGCAGATTCCAGTGACAGTAACAGATGATACAACGGGACAGAGCATGGAGGCAATGGCCTCCATTGCTTCCCAGGAATTTTCGCAAGATCGGTGGGAAGATGACTTTTCTTTTACCGTAACTTTTCATGAATACGGCATCGATGGATATTGGCTTGGAGACCAGGTGTTTATGCTGGATGAAGAGAATCTGGACTTTAGCGGCTATGAGGAGATGCTTTTGGCATTAATTGAAGCGGATCCGGAAAACTACCGCATTAACAGTGCAGAGTGGGCAGGAGAACCCTATGAGGACAGTGAAGGGATAACCTGCCGGGATGCCGTGGTATCCGGAGAAAAGCTGGTCCGGGATTGTGTCATTACCTATCGAGGGACAGCTGTATTTAAAGAGGAGCCTGGGGTGCGTTACCTTGCTTCCTATAAACCGAAGGAATCAGCGGAAGATGGAACCATTACCTATACTATGAAGGCCATTGGCATTTACACACCAAAGAACGGCAGCGCTGCCGCTGTGATTGCGGCGGTCGGCGTCACAGCTGCCGGCGCGGGTACGGGAGGCTTTTTATACTACCGGAAACGGAAACAAAAATCAACCACCAATGCCTGATACGCAGAATAATTTGGGAAAGAGGCGCATTTCGCTTCTTTCCCGCTTTTAGAAACACAGGCAATACTTAGGCAAAAATTTTTTATCATTTTTTTCGTAATTGCCCTTGAAAATGAAACAGGCGTTTTTTTACAATAGTATTTAGGAAGAAGGGAGGATGTGCGGTTGAGAAATCAGAAGGCGAGAGTCCGTTACCAGAAATTAGGGAAGGAAAAGGTTAAGGCACCGGTCTGTCCCTACTGCGGCAGAGTATCGGTACTGCGGCCTGCAGAATATGTACATGGAGAAAAGAATATCAATCCGGGAGAAAATCTGTATGTGTGCAGCGGCTATCCGGAATGTGACGCATATGTAGGGGTAGTCAGAGGCAGCCGAAAGGCAAAAGGTACGCTGGCAGATGGCGAACTCCGCCATAAGCGGATTTTGGCCCACCGTTTGCTGAACCAGATCATAGAGCAGGGGATAATGGGCCGGGATGCGGTCTACCAATGGCTGGCGGTCCGGCTGGGCCTTTCTTATGAGGATACCCATATCGGATATTTTTCTGCTGACTTGTGTGACAAGGCCATTGGACTCATGCAGGTTCGGTTAAAGGATACAAAGATGAAAAAAGCAGCATAAGGGTTTGTATACAGCAGGCCGTCTCCAGGACTTGGAGGCGGCCTGTAAATGTTAGGAACTGACGGAAGGGAGGAAATGATATGCGCTTTGAACCTTCAGAGGAAGCCATGTATCGGAGGATGGACCAGAAGGAACGAATCCTCTACCTGATTGCAGCCTGCGGTCTAATCGGCTCCCTTGTATTCCTTTTGGGCGTGATAAATCAGAACTGGTATGTGGCAGGCGGTGTCGTGTGTGCGGTCTGCCTCATTGTTGTTCTGGTATGGCGGTACCGGGCGTTAGGACAGAGGATTATGCCCTTAACAGGGTGCTTTTTAGAAGTACGGCAAGATTGTCTGCTGGTCCGGCAGCCGCAGTGGCAGGAGCGGTACGAGACCTGCCAAATTTTTTTATCCGAAATAGAACAGATTGTATGGAGTAGCAGGAAAGATGGGTTTTACGTCCAATTCCATGATAAAGGAAAGAGTTTGGTATTGCTGCGTGGAAAGCAAAGTGGCCCCATTTTTCATATTCGGCCATTTGGGTATCGAAAGGAGGAGATGGAGTCTGTCTACCAGGCAATCAAGGAAAGGCTTCCCGCTTCAGCAAGTGTTTTTGAGCCTTAAAGAATCTTTAGGAACCGTTCCCATTGTCCTACTAAGGCGGATATGGCTGGAAGCAGCAGGTATTCTGGTGATTTTGGTTGTTGGAACCGCGATGGAAACGATACAAGAGGGGCAGGGATTTTTAAGGCTGACGATATTCTGCGTGATTGGGCTGGGAATCCATCTTAGTTATTCGCTTAGGTTTTTGTTAAAACGGCAGTATTCAGTGACGGAGGGGAAAGTTGTAGAAATTAAATACCAAAAAATGCGGAGAAAGTGGGTAGAAGTTGAGATTAGGACAGAAACTGGTAACGAAGAGAAACTGCTGGTTCCTGCAGGATACGGTATCATGAAAGGGAAACAATATCGTTTCTATAGTTGGAATGGGATTTTTATTGGTATGGAAGAAGTGAATTAAATAGGTCTATGTGAAAGATGATTTTCAATAGTTACAATTTGTGATAATATAAGAAATATCAAGAGAAGTGTTTTGGGGCATCATGAATGATATAATCACAAGTAGTAGAAGGAAAGTGTAGTCATGGAAAATATACCAGATAATTCTATTATTGAAAGTCAATCTATTAATATTTTGAAGCCAGCACTGCAACGATGCCATAGATTAAAAGCTCAAATCACTGAAAATGATAAGACGCTTTCGTGGGATGGGACAGTTGAAGTATACCATTCAGATCGATTTTCAAAATCGACATTAGACGGAATCGTATCTGTACAGGTTAAGGGAAAATGGTGCGATGAGATTCCTAAAAATGATACTGTAAAATTTTATGTATCTACGAAAGATTTGAACAATTATATAAAAAGTAATGGGGTTATCTTTTTTGTGGTATATTGCAATGATGATGGCGGAAAAGTATATTATAATTCGTTATTACCATTAGATTTGTACGTTTTGTTGAAAGGTGTTTCCTCCTTACCACCCACAAAACCTATCAAATTAAAAAAGCTTCCACAAGAGAAGCCGATGGATGTATATGGAATATTTAAGGATTTTCTTTACCATTCCAAAAGACAAGCGCAGTTAGATATAAATATGATTGAGAAATTTTCCACGGGAGAATTAGATTCAAAATCTATTCCTTTATCATTTGGATATGGCGGTATTCCTGCAACTGGAGACAGAGAGGCAATCAATTATATGCTGTCACATCCCACATATATCTATACTCAACCTCCAGGCTTTAATATTGATGTTGCACTTGGAAAAATACAGATCGCAGTAATTAAAAGAGAATCGAATATGCCAATTATTGTAGATGGGGAAGTTTTGTATGATGGCATTACTACAATGTTTGATGATAGTGGTAATGAGGAAATACATATAGGAAATCATATAATACTTTCTTTGTGCAAGCAAAAGGTAACGTTTACGTTCTCTGACAAATTATCAGAACGATTAAGAGATCTGAAATTTATACAATATTTGGCATCAAATAAGCCCAGTATTCAACCAGATGTCCTATTATTTGAAAATTCCAATGGTGATAGTATAAGTTTGAAAAGTATTCAGGACATGATTAAATTTTATCAGGATTTACAAAACGCTTTAAAAACTTATGGTGTCCAAAAAGAATTTCTTTTTGGAGAAATTAAAGATAAGGATTGGGGAAAAATCCGGGCATTCATCGACGCTACCAATTATGCTAAGGAAGTCCCATATAGTTTTGGTGGAGATCCTGGAATTGGTATGCTAGAATTTGCAAATATAAACTTACTTGTTTGTTGCTTAAAAGGAGAAAATGGAAAATTTAAAATTAAAAATCCCTTTTCTATGCCAGAAATAGGTATACGATATGAAATAGATGAATCAGGAGAACTTTTTTGGGCATCTCCATTTTTTGAGGTACTTAAACATGACAGATTGTCTATAATTGATAATTTAAATGTGTCGGCAATAAAGGAGTCAGTTTTGAAATTTCAAGATAGTTCAGTTATTTATGCTGAACAGCTAACTCGATATATCCTTGAAATATTGTTGGCCTATGATAATAATTCGAATCCTGCTTTATTGAGACTAGCAGATGAACTACAAGGGGAAATTGATAAATTAGAATTGGACGGAATCCCTGGTGTATCGGCGATTGTAAATCGATTGCAAATTAATAAGCGTAAAGGACAATCAATAACTGACTGTGAAGTAGGTACTTTATTAAAAATCAAAGCTGCCTATTCAAGCGACAATCTAGTTTTAGCATGTTGTTGTATATTACTTCAAAACTTTCAAGAGGCAGATTACTACATTGGAAAGATGGCAACGAAAGAGCGTGAGGAGTTTAAGTCATTTCCAATTAATAACTTAAAGAAATAGAACCATCACAAGCATATATAAAACATTCAAAAGCACATTATACAGAAAATATAAAATTGACAACCACAACATATAGTGGTATCATAAATATGACATTGATTTCTATGCGCTTTAACAAAAGCCATATTACAATCTTTGTTCCAGCAGATGCTGGAAGCTAATTTTCAGGCGCAGGCCTTGTATCAGAGCAGAACAGGCAGAGTTTGTCTGTACTTTAAGGAAGACATCAGAAATTTTTATGAGTTTCTGGTGTCTTTTTTTGTTGCTCAAAAACAGGAAAGGAGAAGACATTGGAAAGAAAAAACAGGGAAGAAATCAACCGCACGGAAGTACTGCTTCAGGCATTCCGGCAGAGGATGGGAGACAGTTACCAGATTGAACCGTCAGAAGGGGACAGAAAGGAAGTGATATTTAAAATCATCAAAGACGGAGAACAGGAGGGAATCATCCTGTACCCAAACGCCAAAAAGATTCAGTTTTATTTGCTTTGCAGGGGAGCAGAGAAAACCGCAGCAATACTGGAGCAGGATTATCAGAAAAAGCGGGAGCAACTGGGGACAGTACTCTTAAATGGCTCGGAGTTGTCCATGGTCAAAGACAAAATCGTCTTTTCTCTGGTAAGCCGCGAGGAGTATCAGGAAGCGCTGCCGCATATTCCATACAAAACCTTCCATGAAATGGTAATCGTGTTTCAAATTGTAATCCAGGATGGAAAAGAGCGGTACGTTCGCATGATCAACAACGAAGATATGGAATCCTGGGGAATTACAGCTGAGGAATTAATGGAAGCAGCCCAGTACAATACGCCCAGGCTTGAATTTCCCTATGCAATAAAATTAAGAGATGAGGACGGCGTGTGGAGCGTGTTTCATCAGGAATGGCACGAAGAATTGTTCTATGCAGGCAGAAAACTAAGGCGGACGGCAAAAAGTATTTTCCCGGTCATTGGCCTGTTTGGTGAACGCAGTGCGGCAAACTGCATTTTGTATCCCGGTGTCCTGGGATTTGTTGCAAACCGCTGGAATGAAGATGTGATGATGATACTTGGAACGGAAATGGAGTGCTATTTATTTCCGGAGCATTTATATCTGGAAAACGCACAGATTGTGGAGCGGATTGCAGAACAGATCTGGAAATCGAATGTAGAGGAAAGGCCTTTTTTAACGGATTATGTATATCGGTACCGTTGGAATGAAGAAAAATTAGAGCAAACAGAACAGCGTATTCCATGGGAAAAGTTCCCACTTGGATAAAAATCAGCATGAGAAAGGAAGGAAAAACGAATGATGAACGAGGAAAAATGGGAAAACGCGGGAAGAGACCTGATTTCACTGGAAGAACTGTATGATTTGTATCAGGACGGATTTGAGTTTGTCGTAAGGAACGGTCACATTACTTCCGTCCTCTTTCAGGTATAGGAAGGTGGGGCTATGTATGTGCAGGACAGTTTCGCAAAAAACTTTGCAGATCGTTCCCAATTTATGAGCTTTTTGGATGAGATTGAGGAGAGGGCAGACTGGATGGTCTGCCCTACGGATTCCCTTTATCTCACAGCAGCGGAAATGAATCCGGCTGCCTGCAGGAAAATGAAACAGGCAGAGGACGGTGAGCAGCTCCTAAATGATACCCGGTTAAACACCGGGCTTTTCATCAAAGCCGATGGTATGGATTATCCGTTAGGAACAACGGCCATGAAAACTCTGCAGAACCGGGCAAGGATTTACGGAAATGCTTTGCAGGATATGGACCGGCCGACATTCGCCGGTGTGCTAAACGACTGCCTGCAGGTGACCTCCGGCCAGGCTCTGCTGCGGCTTCAGGAAGGCAAAATCCGTGCGGTCCATGGAGGAGACCCGAAAGACTATGCCGTGCTTCCCATGCCGGAGATTTTTGAAGCGGCCAATCTGTATTTAGAGGAAAGCTATGGAAAGGTTGTTTTCTCAGCGGGCTATTTTAGCCATGAGTTGGTGACCGCGGCCTGGCAGCTTCAGGAGCCGGAACTTCTGGATACTTACCGGGATTTATTGCTCCAGTATGGGGAACAGGCATCGGAAGAACTTTCTGCCTGTATCCGCGTACAGTCCTCAGATGTAGCTTCCAGTGGGGCAAATATCTGCTGTTTTCTTCAGGAAGGCCCCTATAAACGTCCCTTGATTCTGGGAAGCGAAATCAAGCTGGAGCACACAAATGGGGCGACAGTAGAGAAATTTTTCGGAAACCTGACACAAATCTTTTCCTGCTATCAGGAATCCATAAAGAATCTGGAGCGCCTGTTTCAGCTGGAAATCCATTACCCAGACAGTGCGATGGAAGGGACGATGAAAAAAGTGGGGATTGGAAAGCAGCTAATCACGCAGACCGTAGAGCATTTCCGGGCGACGCACGGGACCGGCAAAGCGAACGGATATGAACTGTACTGCGGAATCTGCGAAGCGGTATTCTTTGCCCAGTGCAAAAATCAATCTGCTAAAAACCTGATTGATTTGGAGGAAATGGTGGCCAGATGTTTAAGTCTGCGGTTTGAGGACTACGATTTTCCGGGAGAATACCGGTGAGAAAAAAGGAGGCAGAAAGAACACATACATGGAATTAAATTTGAATTATGAGCCGGAAACCTTTGTTTCGGATATTACCGCACTTTCTAATGAGGAATGGCTGCAGTACCGCCGGCAGGGAATCGGCGGCAGTGATGCGGCAGCCGCCTGCGGTGTTTCTCCCTGGAAAACAGCACGGGACCTCTATCTGGAAAAGGCAGAGGGTGTATCCCATGATGAACCAGAGAAAAACTGGGTCGCATTGGAAATCGGGAAACGGCTGGAAGAATTGGTGGTACAAATCTTTATGCGGCAGACAGGATTAAAGCCCTATGCGGTACGGAAGATGTTCCGCCATCCATTTTATCCGTTTATGCTGGCGGATGTAGACTATTTTGTAAAAATCAGGGAAGACATCTACGTGGTGGAATGCAAAACCTCATTTTCTTACCGGATGGATGAGTGGGCAGATGGAAATGTACCACTGCATTATGAACTGCAGGGAAGGCACTATGCGGCTGTAACAAATACCAAAGGCATCATTTTCCTCTGCCTTCATGGAAACAGCGAGGATACCTTCCTAATGCGGAAGATTGAGCGGGATTTAAAACAGGAGGCGGATCTGATTGAGCAGGAAGCCTATTTCTGGAATGAGTTTGTTTTAAAAAGACAGGCCCCAGAGTACACGGAACCTTCTTCCCTTGTGATCAACAGCCTGAAAAAGCAGCTGCAGATACGAGAAGAGAAGACGGTAGAGCTCTCCAGAGAACTGTCACCTAACATTCTTACCTACCTGAAATTGAAGGAGAAAAAGGAAGAAGCAGATGCCCTCTCGCGAAATCTGGAAAAGCAGATTAAAGGAATCACCGCGCCAATCCGGAGCGCGTTAGACGACGCCCAGATAGGGCAGATTAAAATTGATGGTGTTTCTTATCAGGCGGGCTATACCAAACGGGTCATTACTTCTATCCCCAAAAACAAGCTGGAGGCCATGCGCCTGCTTCATCCAGATATTTATCAGGAGTATGGAAAAACCACGACTTCTTTCAGCTTCTACATAAAGGAAGAGAAAGCCGGGTAATGGAGCGGCAAACGTAAGGCGTGCAAAAGGGGGAATGTTTTGGCAAAATCCGAACAATTATTTTTGGAATTGGAACTGGCCGCAGCCCTTCGGAAACTGAAACGGAACCGGGAAAAGGTTCCTATGGACGTATTGAGAACAACTTACCGGGAAGGGTATCGGCGGCTGTTAACAGAAATCCGTGATTTAGGAGAGCTGTATATCAAAACACTGCTGTTTCAGGGGGCGGACGGTTATATCCTTACGGAAGATAAGCAGGCGATGTTTCAGGAAATTGAGCGCCTCATCAACCGTCCGGAAATTTTAGCAAAGTTCCAGCGGGCTTTGTTTCAGACAGCAGATCTGAGACTGGTGCAGGAAACGGCGCTTTGCTTAAACAAAGAAATCAAGAAAATTACCGGGGCCTATCAAGACCGGGCAAAAAAGAAAGGAGCCGCAAATGGAAAAACAGAACGGACAGGCGGCATGTGGCAGAAAGCTGTCGCTGCAGCAAAAAATGGTTGAAATCCGCAAGATGATACCGGCACTGACAAAGAAAACCTACAGTGAGGAGGTCAGCTATGACTTTGTCAAGATTGATGACATTTTCCTGTACCTGACGCCTGCATTGAACAAATATGGGGTCAATCTGGATATCTTGTCGGAAAAGGCCACGAAAACGGATGAACGTGGTAATCCGATATATGTGCAGTATCTGGCCCAGTCACAAATCTGGATGTATGAGGTGGATCTGACGCTGCGCTGGGTTAACGCGGATGACCCGCAGGATATGGATGAGAGGACCATCCATGCCATTGGCACCCATGAAATGCCGGATAAGGCAAAAGGGAGCGCATGGACCTATGCGCTGAAATACTATCTGCTGAACCGGTTTTGTATTGATCAGGGAGCAAGCGGTGAGGACCCGGATCTGTATTCCCATCCGGTCATTGACGATATTGAACATCAGACAGGGGAAAGTGAGGATGAAGTGTATGCGAATGAAAACTATGACAGACAGATGGAGCCGGAAGAAGAGAGACAAACGGCAGATCTGGGTGAATTCCAGACTGTGGAAGACGAAGAAATACCTTTTTCAGATGCAGAGCCGGCAGCTGCTGCGGGCAACACGGCCACACCCCAGAAGAGGGCAGAGATAACGGACGGCCTCTCCAGCATAAAGGGGGCTTCTATGCCATCCGGTACTGCAGGTTCCAACAGGGAGACGCAGACAAAACCGTCCCAAAAAGATGCGCAAACTGCCAGTAACGTCAACGCTGAAAAGCCGGTGAAACGGTCGGAATTCATTCCTCCGGCAAGTTCTCAGGTTCGCCCAGAAAGCGGGCGCATGGTGCAGCTTCCAAAAACAGCAGCAGCCAGCCAGCAGGATGGCATGACGGTGGAAGAAGCCAGTCAGGTCATCTGCCGATGTGGTACTTACCGGAACTGGCCCCTTGGCCGTATTGCGCAGGAGAAAGATGGAATCGAAACGTTAGAGTGGCTAGCCCATGATTATCGCGGAAAAGACGAGACTATGCGCCAGGGTGCTAGAATTCTGCTTCAGGCAGCCATGGCTGCGTAAAAGATAGGAGGTCTGTCTTATCAGCCCGTACAAGGTCGAATTTACGATTTCCGATGTTGCGGACCTTTTAGGAATTGAACGGCTTTCAGAAGGAAATGCCTTTGGCGTGGTATGCCCCTTTTGCGGCGACCGGCGGGGGAAGATGAATTTCCGTATTTTTAAAGGCGGAGAGCCGGCAAACACCTACCACTGCTTTAAATGCGGAGCCAGCGGAAATATGCTGACCTTGTACGCGGATGTAAGAGGCCTTTATGGTGCGGACCGGTACCGGCAGGCCTACCGGGAGATTAAGGAGGCTCTGCTGGGTGGAACTTATGCAGTCACGCAAAAAACGCAGCAAGAAGCGGTTTCCTGTGTGGAGGCCAGACCTGCCGAGCCTCAAAAGCTGGACCAGGTTTATCGCCGTCTGCAGGAACTGCTGCCGTTATCTGGCTTTCACAGGCAGAAGCTCCTGGAACGGGGCTTAACGGAAAAGCGGATTTCCGATTATGGATTTTGCAGCACACCGGTTTCCGGAACGGAGGGACTTGCGCGGAGGCTGATGCGGGAAGGATATTCCTTAAAGGGCATACCGGGATTTTTCCTCAATGGCCGCGGAAACTGGGACGCCGCTTTTTTTCGGAAAAACAGAGGTTTCCTCTGTCCGGTTTATGGGCTTGACCAAAATCTGTCCGGATTTCAAATCCGTCTGGATGAGCCGTATAACGGCCGGAAATATCTGTGGTTCAGCAGCAACAACCGAAATCAGGGGACCAGCAGCAAGAGCCCGGTGACTTTTTTAGGAGACCCAAACAGCAAAATTGTCTGCGTAACAGAAGGGATTTTAAAGGCGACCATCGCCCATGCCATGTCTGGCTATTCGTTTCTCGGTACGCCCGGCGTCAGCCAATATAAGGAAATGGAGCGAACGCTGAAGACATTAAAAGAGAACGGCCTGGAGGAAGTCTGGGAATATTTTGATATGGATAAGTTAATGGATGTATCCTGTCGGAGCGATTATAAGGAGCCGGTCTGCCATACCTGTCCTCAAAATGTGCAGAGCCTTTTGGAAATCTGCGAAAAAAAGGCACAGAAACGAGCCCAAATCCAGGAGGGCTGCAGGCACCTTTATGAGATATGCGGCCGTCTGAACCTTCGCTGTGTGCGGAAAATCTGGGATTTTGATGAAAACCATATCTGGAGAGGAGGATTAAAAGGAATTGATGATTACTGGCTGTACTGCCAGAGAAAGAGGAAGGAGGAACGGGAAAATGAATTTTTCAGAGCGGCTGCTGCTGGAAGCAGTATACCGCCATGCACGTAAAGATCTGGCGAAGGGTGAAGCAAAGACTGCCGCAGTGAAAGCAGCCGCATATGCCGCACTGGACACGATATACCGACGGGTGTATGGCTATCTGCAGGACTCGATTGTATTTTTTCTGGTGCTCATCATTATGATTGATAAAAGCCGGATGATTACGCAGGCACGTACCAAACAGGAACTGGCGGAAATTGTAAAGCCGTCCATACCACATTGGAATTATGGAACCTTCCGCGAAGGTCCTTATCATGTAAGGGCGGAGGAAGCGATCCTTTGGTCGAAAGCTTCCCTGGAAGCTCCATTAAACGAGGATGGCTTTAAACGGTATATGGAAGTATTCACGGAATTTTTTCCGGAATTTGAGAAAGAACTTTTAGGAACCAAACAATGACCATACAAAATGAGGAGGAACTACACATGGCGTTAAATCAGTGTACATTTTTAGGAAGACTTACCAGAGAGCCGGACATCCGGTATGCAACAGAAACCCAGATGCCCATTGCACGGTTCACCCTGGCAGTGGGGAGAGGAACGAAGAAGGAAAATGAAGCGGATGCAGATTTCATTACCTGCGTTGCCTTCGACAAACGGGCAGAGTTTGTAGAGCGTTATCTTGGAAAGGGAATCCGGATTGTTGTAAGCGGGCGCTTGCAAAACAATAACTATACGGATAAAGACGGCAATCGAGTATATGGGATGGAACTGCGGGCGGAGCATATTGATTTTGCGGATGGCCGGAACGAGGCTGGCGGAAACGGAAGCCAGCCGGAGCCCGGACAGGCAGCATCGCCAGCACGGCAGAATACCAGGCAGGCAGCGGGAAGGACTCCTGCACAGGGGACAGCGAATGCCGGAAACCGGGCACCAGTTCAAAGAAATGCGGCTCCCCAGAGAGGCACTGTTCCCAGAAGAGGTGCAGCACGCCCCACAGGAGCAGCCGGAAGCCGGACCGGAGCCGCGCCGGCCGCACGCGCAGCCAGCGCACAGGAAAGCTTTATGGATATCCCGCAGGGTGCGGATGAAGGACTTCCCTTCAACTAAATAAGGAAAAACCGACGGCTGCCAGAATGGATTCATTTTGGCAGCCTTTTTAGAACATGAAACGAATAAAGGAGCAGAATGGTATGAATATCAAACAGATTGAAACTCTGGCAGCAATTTTTCTGGGCTGTGCCCTGGGAAGTATTATCCTGCAGTTTGCCGCACCGATTCTTTTGGCAATCCTGGTCAGCGGCGCATCCCTTACGGTACCGTTTTTGATCTATCACCTGTTTGTAAGAAAGGGGTGGAGAATCCGCCTGGAGAGGGAAAAGGACGGCAGTGTTACACAAAAAGAGGAAGAAATTGAAAGCACATGGGACAAACCAGAGGAAACAAACAGGCCCAAAGCTTCAGAACAAAATCATGTGAATGAGCAGGAAGAGAATGATTCGGAGTCCGAGGAAGAGGCGGCTATGCTCTGGTATAACGAAACAGGGCGGAGCCGTTTGGATGAAATCGTGCAAAAATTAAACAGCCGCGGCGTTACCAGATGCTGGATTCGCAGCGATGGCATATGCAGCTATCGGACAGCAAAGGGATTCCGGCGAATCGGGATATTTTATGGATATCCTGGAAAATTATCAGCGTTAATTGCCGGACTTATGCGTGAAGATGGACTGACCGTTATGGAGCAGAAACGCTATCTTCGTCTATCCTGGGGACGGGAAGAGGAGGCGGCATGATGATATGTACATTTGAACATCAGCTGTACAAAAACGAGGGAAATGGCTATACCGTTGCCCGCTATATGGTAAGGAGTGCCGCTTCAGGTCGGTCAAACATGTCTTCAGTATTTACCGCAGTTGGAAAAGAGCTGCCCTGTATTGCCCATGCAGAGATTGAGATGGAAGGGAAATGGGTGGAAAGCCCCAAATGGGGGCCACAGTTCCGGGTTTCCTGGTTCCGGCTGATTCTTCCAAAAACGGAGGACGGGATTATCAGCTACCTTTCTTCTGACTTGATGAAGGGAATTGGACCGGTCACCGCGCGGGCAATCGTTAAAAGATTCGGTGTTCAGACGTTTGATGTTCTTGATAAAGAGCCGGAAAAACTTCTGGACATCCGGGGAATTACCGAACAGAAACTTTCTGTCATCCTAGAATCTTACTGGCAAAGTGAAGGTATTCGGGAACTGTTAGCCTGCCTGGCGCCTTTTCAGGTAACACCCAAAAAGGCGGAAAAGATTCAGGCACATTTTGGCGCCAATGCAGCCGCCATTGTTCGGGAAAATCCTTACCGCTTGTGTGAAGTAAAAGGGTTCGGATTTCTGACCGTTGACCCCATAGCCAGAGCCAGCCGGCAGTTTAAACCCAACGACCCGGCAAGAATCCGGGCGGCAATCCGGTATATTCTGCGGGAAGGTGAAAAGGAAGGAAATCTGTTCCTGCCAGGTACGGCAATTGTTGAGCAGGCTTATCCGCTGCTTAATCAGGGATTTTCCGAAGACTCCGTTACTCGGCCGGAAATTATGCGGATTGGAAATGAAATGGCCAGAGAGAAAATTGAGCTGGCTGCGGACGGTGTTAATATATTTTTAAAGGGAAACCGGCAGGAAGAACTGTATGCCGCCTATCATCTGGTACGTCTTTTAAAGGCAGAAACCGCAAAGCCAGATATTGAGCAGCCCTTGGAAGAAGCGCAAGCAGCCTTTGGAATTATCCTTTCCGAGAGACAAAAAGATGCGGTGCGGATGGTTTTTCAATCCAATGTTTCCGTCATTACCGGTGGACCTGGCAAGGGAAAAACAACGGTGCTGCGCGTGGTTCTGGAGGTCTTTAAACGGATTACGGGCAGAGAAGATTTTCTACTGTGTGCGCCAACCGGCCGGGCCAGAAAACGGCTTTCTGAAAGTGCCGGAGCACCGGCGCTCACTCTGCATAAGGCGATGTACTTAAACGGTGAGGAAGACCTTTCTGACTTAGCGGACAGTGAGGATCTTTTAGAGGAAGAACTCATTATTGCCGACGAGTTTACCATGTCGGATATGTGGCTGTCCAGCATTCTGTTTTCACGGGTAAGAAGTGGGGCAAGGCTGGTATTGGTAGGAGATGTGGATCAGCTCCCGTCCGTAGGACCGGGCGCCGTGTTTAAGGCGATTATTGACAGCGGTATTGTGCCGGTGACCGTACTGGATGTGTTTTTCCGCCAGGCAAAGGATTCAAGGATTATCCTGAATGCGGACCGGATGATTCGCAGCCAAAGAACTCTGATTTACGGTGATGATTTCCAGTTCCATCCGGCAGAAGATGATCATGAGGCCGCAAAAATCATTGCCTCCCTTTACCAGGCGGAACTTGTGAGGGCAGAAGGCAATCCGGATATGGTGCAGGTGTTGTCACCTTACCGGGTAAAGACAGAAGCCGGCGTCAATGCTTTAAACCGCATGCTCCGGGAGATTGCCAACCCTGCTTCAGCGGATACAGCACAATGGAACGTTGGTGGGCAGACATTTCGCATACAGGACAAGGTGATGCAGACAAGGAACGTGGATAACATATCCAACGGAGACATTGGAAGAGTGGTTCAAATCAGCCGGAGAAAGGACGGGAACCGCCAGCTGCAGGTTGATTTCGGCGAGGAGAAACGGATGTATCAGGAAGAAGACCTGGAAGACCTGGAATTTGCATATGCAACCAGTGTCCATAAAAGCCAGGGCGCGGAATACCCGGTTGTCATACTCCCGGTTTTAAAGTGCTTTTATCCTATGTTAAGGCGGGATATTTACTATACGGGAATCACACGGGCCAAAGCGCGGGTTCATCTGGTAGGCAGCAAATCGGCTCTGGCGATTGCGATCAGCCGGACGAATATTGGAACGAGAAATACCATGCTCGCGGAGCGGATCCAGGCGGAAGCCAAACGGCAGGGATATATTCCGGAGTGGAAAGCAGCATAGGAGGAATGAAATTTGGGACGTATTAAACTTTTTGAAAACTGGGCTTTTAACCGGAATCTGCCGGAACCATTTGCTCAGGAAATTGGAAAAACAGGAAAGAAATACACAACAGAATTTGAATGCCTCTCCAGGCATAACCACATGTTCAAGGGAAAGCGGGCAACGCTTCACGCAGCAACTCTTCAGGGCATTATGCATGCTGTCAACATCCTGACGGGAAAAGAAAATGGTGCGTTTGGTGTGCAAATCCAGAATGGAGATGTGAAACGATGCTATCTGGAGCATGAGCGGGCAAAAAACGGGGTTTCAGAGACCCATCTGTTAGTTTATGAACCGGCAAGCGGAGCCTGGAATGGGATGATTGCATCTGGTTCCACGCTGATCCATTATCCGCAGATTGGAGAGCGCGGGGCTTCCGGCTCTGAACTGTTTACCATGCTGCTTTTTGCCAGCATTACACAGGAAATCCGCTATGATTCGGAATGCGAGGAGGGATTTAGCCAATTCCGCCAACAAATGGAACAAGGCTATCCTGACATGGAAAAGGCTATGTGTGCGGCATTTATCCTCTGCGATAACTTTTATCGGAGAATTGAGAACGCGGAAACATTGAAGGGACAGGGACTGGTCTTTGACGGGGGATGCCTTCAGGCTGGCAATCTTCCGTTTATCACGGCCGCTAAGTTGAAGAATGGCGAATACGCTTTGACCAAAACTTATTACGGGAATTTTTGTGTATTCCAGGAAAAGCAGACAAAAGAGCGGCCTACGATTCGTGATATTGCCGGGAAATATAAAAGAAACCATCCGCTGACGAAAGCGGAGGAAGAGTTGGTGCCGGCACTGCCGGAAAACTATGAGGTTTCCCCGGAAACGCTGGAAATCGTGGAAGCGGTCTGCCAGACCCCCATGCGGGTCTTTATGATGGCAGGAGAGGCCGGCACGGGAAAGACTACCAGCGCAAAAATGGCAGCGCAGCTTTTAGGTCTCCCTTACTACTTTTTTACCTGTGGAGAGGCCACAGATGAAGTGGATTTGGTGTCTTCCATGATTCCCAATACGGGGCGCAGGGATTCGGTTGTTCCAGCTGTTTTCCCATCGTTTCAAGATATGAAAATGGATCCGGCAACCGCTCTGGAGCGAGTCACCGGAATTTATGAGGAAGAAACGAAAGAGGAGGAGGCATTTCAGCGAATTTTAAAAACGCTGTACGAACAGGGCTACCAGTGCGGGCAAAAGGAAAAAGACTATGTTTTAGTGGAATCCAGCATTGTGACCGGATGCCGCAGGCCATCTTTAATTGAGATCCAGGAGCCTTCGGTCATTTCAAAGCCAGGAACCCTGGTAAAACTCAATGGCCTTTTAGATGACGGGGCAGCCATTACACTTACAAACGGCGAGATTGTGCATCGGAATCCGGACACGGTGATTATTTTGACCACCAACATGGATTACCGGGGCTGTAAGGGATTCAATGAATCGGTCCTATCCCGCATGCGGATGATTCTCTACTCTGAACCCTTAACACCGGAAGAAATGGTCGCCAGAGTGCAAAAACGGGTAGGAAATGCCAATCAGGCGCTATTGGAAAAAATGGCGAAAACCGTATGCGAGATACAAAAGTATTGCCATAATGAAATGATCGCCGGCGGAGTATGCGGCTACCGGGAGTATGAGGACTGGGTTTGGGCCTATCTGATTCAAAAGGATGTGTGCAAGGCCGCCCTGCATACCGTGATCGCAAAAGCCTCTCCAAATAAGGAAGAACGGGATGAAATCTATAAAACACAGATTCTGACAAAGTTTCAGGAGAAGAATGAAACGCCCATCATGCAGGCGGCATAAACAGGAGGGAGAATTTGAATACAAGAAACAGGACGGCTGATTTTAGGAAACGGCTGAAAATCCGAAAAGAGCAGATTATAGACCAGGAACTATTTGTTTCTGAAGCCTACCGGGCGCCTCTCTGGCGCCTGGCAAAGGCGTTGGGCCAAAAGCCTTTTGTAACACTCGTAATCTTTTATGATGAGAGTCCGGGAAGCCAGGCTGCCTTTACCGATGGGAGCCAGATTACTCTGAATACAGGGAATCCGATTTCCCTGACTTTTCCCAGCAGGGAGGGAAGGGCCATAAGCCATGAAGGACTGATTGCCCATGAATGCGGTCATATTCGCTGCTCGGATTTTAACCGGCGGTCACAGTATGTGAACGGGTTCCAAAAAGGTCTTTGCTACCCGGCGGTTCCAGAGCAGCATGACGCGGCAGACCGGAGAGCCTGGAAAGAAATGAAGGAATATCTGGAGCAAAAAAATCCCGTTGCTGTATTCTGGATCCGGAAAATAGCGGCCCATCTGAACAATATTCTGGAAGACGTCTATATTGAGGCGTTTATGTGCCGGGAATATCCCGGCACGGTGCGAAATGCAATTCAGAAGAATGCAGAAATCATCATCCGTAAGATTCCATCCCTGCAGGAGCGAAACGCGGCGGACAGCAGCGAACTTGACATCATGATAGACTTGATTTTTCGCTATGCGCGGGCTGGAAAAACCGATGAAGAAGCAACATATCCAAAGCGATATCAGAATTGTCTGAACCGCTGTAAACGCTGGATTGACGATTCCACCAGAAACGATGACCCGGATATCCGCTACCACGCCACCAATCAGCTGATATTAAAGCTTTGGAAGTATATAAAAAAGGTGATTTACAGCGCAGACGCACAGATTGAAAAAGAGCAAATCAATCCAGCACAATTACAAAAATGGCTGGATGAATACTGGAAAGACAAGGTGCACTGGGTGAGTTTGTCGGAAGCAGCAGCGGAAAGAGAAAGTGTGTCCGAACCACCAGAAGGGTGGAGCGGAAGCCTGGAGGGGACACCTTCCATTAAGAAATCGACGAAGAACGAGGTGCCGGACGGACAAATGGCGGATTCCCAAAGGCCGAATCCGAGTGGGAGCAAGGAACAAGCGGGTACCGATGAGAGAGCAGACAATCAGAAGGGGAACGACCTTTGGAACATCTTAAATGACCTGCCAAAGGCCTTAAACCAGCTGGCCAGTTCTATGGAGGCCAGGGAGGAGGAGAGTGAGCGAAAGAATGTTCTTCAAGAGGAGCTAAAGGACATTCCCCAAAACAAAATCCATGCAGGCCGTCGTTACCAGTTTCACCGTGAGATTGATATTTCTGAAAATTCATTCCGTAATTACCATAGGATAGCTGGGGAGAGCAGGCATACTGCAAAGCGCCTGGAAAAACTTGCGGAGGAGATTCTGCAGCGGAAGGAAGGAGGAACCTTAAAAGGCCTTTACATGGGAAAACGGTTAAGCAGGGGAGAACTCTACCGAAGAGATGGAAAGCTGTTTGAGAAGAAATTACTTCCAGAGGAAGAGCCTTCCCTTGCATTTGCGGTTTTAGTGGACGTTTCCGGCTCCATGAATGGCGAACGGATTGAGAACGCACGAAAGACAGCGCTGGCGCTTTACTGGTTTTGTGAGGCATTAAGCATTCCTGTTCTGGTATATGGTCACAGTACTCACGATACCTATTGTTTTTCAGCGGACGAAGTCGTGGATATCTGCTCCTACGCGGAGTTTGACTCCATTGATGGAAATGATGCGGTTCGGATTGCCGGAATGGAAACCATTGGCTGCAATCGGGATGGTGCGGCATTGCGCTATGTGGGAGAGCGGCTGTCAAAGCGGGAGGAGGAAGTAAAAATCCTTATCCTGATTTCCGACGGTAAGCCAAATGGGAAAGGATATTCCGGGGAACCGGCACGAAAGGACCTGCTTGAAACGAAACATTGCCTGGAAAAAAGGGGGATACATCTCTTTGCTGCGGCAATCGGGGAAGACAGGGAATTAATTGAGAACATTTATCAGAACGGTTTTTTGAATATTTCTGATTTGGAGACCATGCCGGTAAAGCTGAGCAAACTTTTAATGGCCTATTTGCGCTAAAGGAGGAAACGGATGAAGCAGAACGAAAAGAAAGAAAAGGACTGGTCCAAAGAGGAGTCCTGGCAGATTGCGGTATATAAGACGGATAAGGCATTGCTGGAATTGTGCGACAGCCTGAAACCGTCCTCCAGGCTCTTCCCGGCCCACATCCATGCGTCCGGAGAAAAGTCAGAGGGAGGGGAACGCTCCTTAATCCGTGTCAATATGCTGGATTACAGCAATGGCACCGGAGAAAATAAAATTTCTGTATCCGATAATTTAACGCCGGAGGATGTCCGGTATATTTATTCCGTACTGTTCAGCCACCTGTTGGACTTTGACTTCCATCAGGAAAAGATTTTTGGCGATCCGAATGAAAACGGGCAAAGTATTGTGCGCAAGATGACGATTAGCCGATATGATCTGGACAGCCAGGGAGAAATCCGAAGGTATCCATGGTATGTAGAAATTCAAAATGGAGTTGGAACCATGGCATACAATGCCAATGGCGGAAGCTATTGCGAAAAGGGGACCTATCAATGTCAAAAGAAAGTTTCAATATACTTAAACGACCGGGATATGTTTGCTCTTTTCGCACGGGCAGAAGCCTACATCCGAGCCTTTGAGCTGGAATATGCCTTCCGACAGAACCGGATTGGGAACTTTACCAGCTTGTACTATCTGCTGAAGCAGGAAATCCAGCAGATTCCGGAATATTTGCAGGAAGGGGAGCTGGCGGCATAACCGGACATACGGTATAGGGGTAGGAGTTCATTGTTTGTTCACCGTAAAAATGTGGAAACTTTCAAGAGAATATGATATGATAAAGAAAACGGAGGAGATGATACAGCTTGCCAGAAGCAACGATTGCAAAACATATCCGTGTAGCAGACGATAAAGCAAACTATGACGCAGCATGTAAACGGCTGTTGTCTGAAAAGATTATTTTGGCATGGATCATGAAACATTGTCTGGAAGAATTCCGCAATTTTGATGTTGATGAGATTGCTCAGAAATACATCGAAGGACAGCCTCAGGTTGCGGATATTCCAGTAAATCCAGATGAAGGGGAGCTTGATAATCACCCAATGATTTCCGGCATGGAAACAGAGGATGTGACCATGACAGAGGGCCTGGTAACCTATGATATCCGTTTCAGGGCAGTGGTCCCGGTGTCAGGGGAATTGATCCAGCTCATTATCAATATTGAGGCGCAAAACGATTTTTATCCAGGGTATCCCTTAATCAAACGAGGGATTTACTATTGCAGCAGGATGATTTCTTCCCAGTATGGGAAAGAGTTTACAGAATCCCATTACGAAAAGATCAAAAAGGTCTACAGTATTTGGATTTGCATGAATCCTCCTAAAAACCGTGAGAATACCATTACGCGGTATTATGTTGAGGAAGAGAATCTTGTTGGAAAGGTAAAAGAAGAGAAGCGCAATTACGATTTGCTGACAGCAGTGATGATTTGTCTGGGCCAGCCGGAAGATTTGGATGAAGCCGGCGTTTTAAGATTATTGAACGTGCTTCTTTCTACCGAAACGAAACCGGAAGAAAAGTGTCATATATTAGAAAATGATTTCTTGATTAAGATGACTCAAAGCTTAGAAAGTGAGGTGTCGCTTATGTGTAATCTTAGTGAAGGCGTTGAGAGAAAAGGGATTGAAAAGGGGATTCAGCAAGGAATTCAGCGGGGAAAAATATACGGTGTAATTGAAGCGTACCGTGACCAGGGAATGCCCGAAGCAGAAATTTTAAAATGGATTCAGAAAAAATTTACAATGACCGTGGATGAAGCCAAAGAATATATGGCGCACGAAGATGGAAAGTAATCATGGTGCTCTGATTGTATTAAGTCAAATTGGGCCGGATAATCTTTTTTCAAAATGATTTCTCAATTAAGATAGCTTAATACTTAGAAAATGAGGTATTGCCATGTGTAATCTTAGTGAAGGCGTTGAGAGAAAAGGGATTGAAAAGGGAAGAATTTATGGGACGATTGAAGTGTATCGAGATGATAAACTGCCGGAAGATGAGATTTTAAAGAGAATTCGGCAGAAGTTCTCGTTAACTGAAGATGAGGCAAAGGAATATATGGCGTATAGAGAATGCGTATAAAAAGCGTTAATTATTCTCCATGCAAAGTAAGAAAAGCGGCAGAGTACTTGGGACTTTGCCGCTTTTCTAAAAATATTAGGATGCGTATCAATCAGGCAGAGCAAATAAACTCTGCCTTTTTCTATGCAGACAGGAGGGAGTGCATGTATGGCAAAGGTCCGTTATTTGAATGAATCTTGTAACATTTGTGGAAAGAGGATTAACAGCTGGGATAAACGTATATCCAAAACACTGACCTATCGGTATCCATGCTGTGAAAGCTGCATTGCAGCAGAATATGATATGACGGTGGAGGCTTTACGAAATCGGATGGAGCATTACTTTGATATAAGACCATGTCAGGGCATATAGGAGGAACAAATGAAATATCGGTACAATGAGCTGACAAAGCGGCTTTTAAACGAGGGATATACAGCGGAACATTATCCCGATTATGTCACCATACAGGACTGGAAAAAGGATTTGGATAACTTTTATGGCGGATTTTCCTACCAGCCATGGTGGATCTATAAACAGACATTCCGAACTCCCTGCGGCCTGCAGGTACAGGGCCTGCATGCAATGAGTTCAATGTCATTTAGGGGACTTGACTGGACCTATGAGAATGATCTGGCGTGTATCCATTGTCCATATAAACGGACAGACTGCGAAAAACGGCATCCATATTTAAGGGAGGGAAGCGGTGTACTGAAGGATTGGTGCAATGTACATCTGACAGGAGAACCGTATTCTTACGAAGGCAGCGTGGAGGAACTGCGAAAAATACGAGAGGATGAAATTCATCAGCAAAAATTAAGCTTTATTTTGCAGAAAAATGGGAGAGCATGTGAAAAGTTAATGCGCTATGATCCGTCTGAAGATTGTTGGAAGATGGAATATGACCCTGCAGACTGCGCCCGTTTTCGCTGCAGTGGATTTTGCCCCATGAAAGGGAGAGAACTGGAACAAAAGCGGGGAAATGTCTTTTATGATTTAAAAATAACAGGAAGGGATTACTCGAAAGATGGAACGTTGTTTGAGGGAGAGCGCTTTACCAGGATAACGAAAGGAATTCGGGCATTGGCTTATCCGGTCAGTTTGGATATCTGTAAAGCATATTCCAGACTATGTAAGGATGAAATTAATTGGCGGGTATATAATCAGTATCACAGGGAATTATTTTTCGCGGAATATCACAGCAGGGATTTTTCTGTGGAGGTACTGAACATACGTGCAGAGCAGCGGGAAAGCAGGGATTTACTCCAGGATTTGGAAGAGATCCGGGCCGGTATTACGATTTGCCATGCATCAGATCAAGAAAAACAGGAAATACAGGAGAAACGAGAGCGCAGGACACGGGCCAGGAAAATAAAGTTGAAACGCTTGGAGAAGAAAATACTGGATAAAGGCTATGAGAACTTACCGCCGCATTCTATCGACCGCGTGCATGCAGACAAATGGCTTGGCGAAGAACGGCTGAAAGAGCTTGACAGGTTGCGGGAACAGAGGCTGAGGGAAGAACAAGATAAGCCGGTTCAGTTGAGTTTGTTTGGGGATAAAGAATAAAAGATTGATGTTGACGCCGAACATATGTTTTGCCCATAATATATACAGGCTTGTAGAGAATAAAAAGCGAATATATGATAAGAGGTGAAGCTATTATGGAAAAAACAGTTGAAAATGTACTGGAGATATTTAAGGACTACATTGCTTCCAGTCCATTTATTGATGTGTGCCGGACAAAATTTGGATATGTACTTCTTCATTACAGCCCAGAACGAGATGAAATTATGTATACGCCGGAAATTATTCATACTGGAGATGAAATGCTGCAAACTCTGCGTGAGGAGATCATTTTGGATGTGATAGGTGAAACAGATCACGATTTGGAAACGGCCTCAAAAGAAGAGTTGGAAGAGATTGAGAAACGTCTTTCCCCGTATCTGGAACGTTTTTCTTGAATCGCAGCAATATAATTCTTTAGAATTAGTATGCAAAATGAACTTCAAATGAATAGAATCTCGTCCTTTTTATTGGTTGAAAAGCAGATAAAAAGTCTGATTGGAATAAAAAAGACTGATTGGAGCGGAAAAGATTTTTAAGGTCTGCTATGATGATTACGGAAAGCGCCGAAGGGCGCTTTCAAAAAGTCTGCAAGTTAGCGTGCTCTAACCAAAGGAGGAATGTTCAATGTCTGAAGTGAGTACGGACAAAAAACTGAAAGGAAAAGACCTCATTACCATCGGTATCTTTTCCGCAATCTACTTTGTCATCAACTTTGCCTTCATGCTTCTGGGGGGTATTCACCCTGTTCTTTGGATGCTGATGCCCGGCTTCATTGCTGTGTTTGCAGGCATTCCTTTTATGCTGATGGTCGCAAAGGTTCAAAAACTGGGTGCAGTTTTCCTGATGGGGCTTATCACTGCTCTTATCTATTTTGCCACTGGACAATTTACCCTGGTAATTCTGATCTCGATGGCTTCTACCTGTATTTTGGCCGAAGTTGTCCGAGCTGTGACTAAGTATAACAGCTTCAAGGGAAATTCGATTGCCTATGTGATTTTTTCGCTGGGAATGGTTGGTTCTCCCCTTCCCATCTGGTTGTTTAAGGCCGATTTCTTGGCGCAGATTACAGAACAGGGAATGCCCGCTGATTATGTTGCGGCAGTTGAAGCTCTGTCGTCCAATGCAATGTTAATCGTTCTGTTTGTTGCTCCAATCATCGGCGGTATCATCGGAGCATTTATTGCCAGAGGTCTGTTCAAAAAGCACTTTGTAAAGGCAGGAATTGTGTGATGAATGGGGCGGGCAAAAAACATACATTAAAGTTCGATCCACGGACGGAATTGCTTTTGTTGGTGCTGGCAAATATTGTGGCCTTTACCCAGCACGACCTATGGGTTGAAATTACATGGGTTGTTTTTCTGCTCCTGCTGATCGTTGCCTGCGGGTGTGGGAAATCCGCAGGCAAACTGGCAATCGCATTTGGGATTTGTCTGGCGCTGCAATACTATGTATTCCCAAACGGGCCAAAAATTTTAGCCAGCAGCTTCACGATCATTGTATCTTATGCAAGAAAGATTTTCCCTTGTTTGATTGTCGGTACGATGGTTTTACAGAAAACGCCCGTCCGGGAATTGATGGTTGCACTTCGGAAATGGCATATTCCGCAGGGACTGATTATTCCTTTGTCTGTAACCGTCCGGTATTTTCCGGCCTTAAAAGAAGAAACCGGCTATATCCGGGATGCCATGAAGCTCCGTAATATTCATGGAGTACAAAAAATTGAGTGCTTATTGGTGCCGACCATGATCTCTGCAACAACGACAGCGGAAGAATTGTCCGCGGCCGCTGTTACACGGGGGATTGAAAATCCTGCGCCAAAGACCAGCATGATTGAAATGAAGTTCGGCGTGCAGGATTTTTTATGTTTGGCGGCAGGTGTGGCTTTCTGTGTGATTTCAATTACAGTGGGATAAGGAGGTGTTCCATGTGATCCAAATTCAGGATGTATCGTTTGAATATGAGAAAGAGCAGGGAACACTTTCCCATATTGATCTGAATATTCAGCAGGGAGAATGTGTTGTCCTTACAGGGGAGTCGGGCTGTGGCAAAACGACAGTGACAAAACTGATTAACGGCTTAATCCCTCATTTTGTCGAGGGCGGTACTTTATCCGGCCGGGCGATTGTAAACGGTATGGAAGTGCCGAAAACAGAAATGTACCGTCTGGCAGAGCAGGTTGGATCTGTGTTCCAAAATCCGAAATCTCAGTTTTTCAATATTGACTCGGACAGCGAAATCACTTTCGGTCTGGAAAATGCGGGTGTCGAACCAAAGAAAATCAAAGAGCAATATGAGGCCACTGTTTCTGCCCTGAAAATTCAATCACTTTTGGGAAGGAACATTTTTTCCATGTCTGGCGGTGAAAAACAAAGTCTTGCGTTTGCCTCTATATATGCCATGAACCCATCTATTTTTGTACTGGACGAGCCGACGGCAAATCTGGATGCTGACGCGATTGACACCTTACGCCAGCAGATTATCCAGATCAAAAAAGAAGGACGGACGATTGTTATTGCCGAACATCGCCTATATTTCTTGATGGACCTGATTGACCGCGCAATCTTCATTCAAAAAGGGAAAATCGTTCAGATATTTTCCGGGGATGAGTTTCGTAATCTTTCGGATGAGCAGCGTATCAGTATGGGGCTTAGAAGTCTTGTCCATCCTATGCTGGAGCTGCCTCCCGCCGATCCGCCAGGAGCGCAGGAAGGCTTATCCGTAGAAAATCTTTCCTGTGCCTTTGATAAGCAGCCGGTATTCAGCGGCCTCGGCTTTTCTGCAAAACGGGGGGAAGTGTTGGGGATTGTCGGTCATAACGGCGCAGGAAAAACGACGATGACACGCTGCCTGTGCGGGCTTTTGAAAGAAGTGAATGGAACGGTCCGGCTGGACGGACAAACACTGAAAGCAAAACAGCGTAATAAGGCCGGCTTTTGTGTTATGCAGGATGTGAACCATCAGCTTTTTTCAGACAGCGTATGGAACGAATGTGAACTGGCGCAGCCGGATTGTCCGCCGGAGCAGATTGAAGAAATTCTCAGGTCTTTTGATTTGCTGGATTTCAAAGACCGTCATCCGATGGCCCTGTCAGGAGGACAGAAACAGCGCCTTGCGGTGGCAACCGCAATTCTCTCCGACAAGGATGTGCTTGTCTTTGACGAGCCTACCAGTGGGCTGGACTATCATCGTATGCTGGAAGTAAGCAATATGATCCGCAAGTTGAATGATGAAAATAAAGTTATCATCATTGTTTCCCATGATTTTGAGTTTTTGGGCCGGACTTGTGATAAAATATTTGATATGGAGGGATGCTCCAAAGAAAGGAGGTAGCGTCTATGCCGGAACTGTTCCGGGAAATGTACTACGGCCCCAATGTTCAAAACCTGATTGAGTCAGATGATTGTAAGGTCATGCGTTTAAGCGATAATTCTGGTGAAGGCATGATGACGCTCTATCATGTCTTTCCCGGTGTATTTCTCATGTATAATGATTTTCACATGAAGGAGTGCATTTCAGGTTTCCAGACAGATATGGACCTGCTTTGTATCGACCACTGCCGGGAAGGGCGCATTGAGCAGGAAGTCGGCCAAAATGCCTTTAGCTATTTAGAGGCTGGCGATCTTCGGGTGGATCGCCGCATCCATCATTCTGGCAAGGTGGAATTTCCACTTTGTCACTACCACGGTATTTCTATTGGCTTTCAGATGGAGACTGCGGCAAAAGAAATCCCGGCCTCTATGAATGGCTTTTCTGTGGATCTTTATGAATTGCAGAAAAAGTATTGCAGTGACCGTACACCCTATGTCATTCCAGGAGAACCGGCCATTGAGCATATTTTTTCCGAACTCTACAATGTGCCGGTCAAAATCAAAAAGGACTATTTCAAGATCAAAGTGTTGGAGCTGCTGCTGTATCTGGACGCACTGGAACTTTCAGGCCATACAGAAGAGCGCCCCTATTTTTATAAAGGCCAGGTTGAGAAAATCAAAGCAATCCAGGCACTTCTGACGCAGGATTTGACCAAAAACTATACTCTGGAAGAACTCTCCAGGCGGTTTGATATTGCCCTGACCCCTATGAAAAACTGTTTCAAATCGGTATATGGCAGCCCGATTTTTACATACATGAGAAACTATCGCATGAACTATGCTGCCTCTTTACTGAAATCAGATAAGTCGTTGAAAGTGGCGGAGATTGCGGGACTTGTGGGATATGACAGTCCCAGCAAATTTGCGTCCGCATTTCATCAGACAATGGGGAAAACGCCGCTGGAATATCGAAAATCAATTATCTGATTGGAATAAAAAAGGCCGTGTGGAGCGGAAAGAAAAATTGAAATATGATAGCATTAAGGATGGTTAGCGAGGATTAACCATCCCTTTTTCTTTGCTGGCTAAATTGATCGAGAGAGGTGAATTGATATGAAGCAGCAAAAAGAGCATTGGGTCAAAACGCTTTTCTCTTTTGCAGGTCCCTGCAAAGGGAAAATGACCCTCTCGGTTTTGTGTGCCATTTTAAGTGTTGCCGGAGGCTTTGTTCCGTTTTGGGCGGTGTATGAAATCTTGCTCCTGTTCATTAACCGGACCGCTACTTTGAACAACATCATGCTCTGGTGTCTGGTGGGAGTAGGCGGATACCTGATCCGTGTTATCTGCTTTGGCATTTCCACAATTTTGGCACATATCTCCGCTTACACGATACTGGAAGGCATCCGCCTGAAAATCGCAAATCGCCTGATGAGGGCGCCCCTCGGCGAAGTAATGGGACGAAGGATTGGGTATTTGAAGAATATTATCATGGACAAGGTGGAGGATTTGGAGCCGCCTCTGGCCCACATGATCCCGGAGCTGACATCGAACCTGCTCCTTCCGGTTGCTATTTTTATCTGGCTGCTGGCGATTGACTGGCGTTTGGGCCTTGCAGTTCTGATTGCCCCGGCTCTGGCTATGATCCCCATGTTCTTTCTCATGCGGAACTATAACAGCCAGTACGCAGCTTATATGGAGGCAAACAATCATGTAAACAATGTCATTATTGAGTATGTGGAAGGCATTGAGGTTGTTAAGGCGTTCAATCAAAGCACCAGTTCCTATGAAAAGTTCGTAGGAGCGGTAAAGTCCTTTAAGGATTTTACTCTGGCATGGTTCAAAAGCACCTGGAAAACAATGAACCTGATGATGGCGATTATGCCCACCACTCTGTTGGGGGTCCTTCCCATCGGTTTGCTGCTGACGCAGAGCGGGAGTATCACGCCTGCTGAATTGGCGATGGGAATTATTCTTTCGTTGAGTATTATCGGCCCGCTGATGAAAGCTACTACTTTTATCAACGAGGCAAAGTCAATGGAGTATGCAGTAGAAGCTGCAAATGAACTTCTGAACCTGTCTGTATTGCCGGACTCTGGCAAGATTGTTCCGATCAGACACACAGATATTGTTTTACAGGATGTATCTTTCTCCTATGATGGCACCGAACAAAACGAAGTGCTGCACGACATCAGCTTAAAAATGCCGCAGGGAAGTTTTACAGCCCTGGTTGGCCCATCCGGTGGCGGCAAGTCCACCGTGGCCCGGCTGATTGCCCGATTTTGGGATGTGACCGGCGGCAGTATCTCCATCGGCGGTACGAATATCAAGGAACTTTCCATCCGGCAGCTTTCCGAATTTGTCAGTTTCGTGACACAGGACAATTTCCTGTTCAACTGCTCTCTCAAAGAGAACATCCGACTGGGTAATCCAAATGCTACGGATGAGGAAGTATATGCCGCCGCAAAAGCGGCCTGCTGTGATGATTTTATTGTTCGGCTGGAAAAAGGATATGATACCCCGGCCGGTGATGCTGGCAAGCGGCTCTCTGGCGGCGAGAAACAGCGGATTGCTATTGCAAGGGCGATCCTAAAAAATGCGCCTATTGTGATTTTGGATGAAGCAACCGCTTTCACTGACCCGCAGAACGAAGATAAAATCCAGAAATCCATCATGGCCCTTTCCAAAGGAAAGACCCTGCTGGTGATTGCACATCGTCTGTCTACCATTCAAAACGCCGATCAGATTGTCGTTCTGAAGAAAGGACAAATTGTTGACTGCGGAAAGCAGAAGGAACTTTTGGAACGCTGCCAGCTTTATGCGGATATGTGGCAGGCACATATTGGCGCAAAGAATTGGTCTGTGGGAGAGAAAAAGGAGGTGGCTGTCAATGTTTAAGTCAATGAAACGCATTATCCGATGGGCCGGTAAATATAAAGGCCGCCTCTATCTTGGTTCTGTGTGTTCCTTTTTCAGCAGTTTGTCTACTGTTATTCCTACAATGACAGCCGCATTCGCACTGGATAAAGCGATCCAGGCATACTGGACGAATACTGCGATTGATACTGGTTTAGTCTGGCAAACGCTTTGGATTATTATCGGCTCGATTGCACTGAACTTCCTGCTTTCTTATCTCCGGGCAATATTGCAGGAAAGCATTGGATATGAAGTGGCCGCCGGACAGCGTATTCATTTGGGCGATGTACTGAAACGGGTTCCCCTTGGGTACTTTTCGCAGAACAGTGTCGGTGACATTCTGGCAGGTGTTACCACGGAATTGTCTACTTTGGAACTACAGGGTATGAAAATGGTGGATGTTGTCATCAATGGATACGCAAAGTTTATTGCCACCGTTTTATGTCTGATCTTCTTCAGCCCTGTTGCTGCGGTTATTTCCATTGTCGGCGTTGCTCTTTCGGCGCTGGCTTTGCAGGGGATCAGCAGACACAGTGAAAAAACCGCTGCAACAACCCATAAAGCAATGGAAGATATGTCCGGTGCAGCGATTGAATACATCCGGGGGCTTTCCATTGTGAAGTCCTTTGGACAGGAAGGGGCCTCTATTAAGAACTTTCGTAATGCCAGCAAAGATCTGAAAGATATTCATATCAAAGTGGAGAAAGGCTTTACTCCATTCAACTGCTTGCATCTGTTCGCCTTGAAACTGGCTTCGATGGGAATTGTCTTTATTTGTGCATGGCAGGCATTGCAGGGACAAATGAGTATGGCGTTCTTTCGGATGTTTGTCCTGTTCTCTTTTGTGATGTTCGGCAGCGTGGAGAATATCAATGACGCAGCCCATACGCTTGGAGTTGTGGACTCTGCCATGAATAAACTGGAAGCATTGGAAAATGTAAACTATATCGACCAGGATGGCACCGACATAAAACCGGCAACCTATGATATTGAGTTTAGGGATGTTTCTTTCGGATATGACAGCCGGATTGTTCTGCATGACCTGAACTTCAAAATTCCGCAGAATAGCACAACAGCCATCGTGGGGCCATCTGGCAGCGGAAAATCTACGCTGTGTAACCTGATTGCCCGTTTTTACGATGTGGGCAGCGGAACGATTACCATTGGTGGAACGGATATTCGCAGATTTACCTGCGATAGTCTGCTGGGGAATATCAGCATGGTTTTTCAGAATGTCTATTTGTTCCGGGATACCATCAAGAATAACATTAAATTCGGCAGTCCGGACGCTACGGATGAGCAGATCATTGCCGCCGCAAAAGCCGCCCGCTGCCATGACTTCATAATGGCTTTACCGGACGGATATGACACGGTGATTGGTGAAGGGGGTTCTTCTCTTTCCGGCGGTGAAAAGCAAAGAATTTCTATTGCCAGGGCAATGCTCAAGGATGCTCCCATTGTTATCTTGGATGAGGCAACAGCAAGCATTGACCCTGAGAATGAGCATTTGATCCAGGAAGCTATTTCTGCCCTGACACATGGCAAAACCATTATTACGATTGCCCATCGCCTGGCCACGATTGAGAACGCCGACCAAATCATTGTGATTGATGGCGGGACTGTGGCTCAGAGAGGTACACATAAGGAACTGCTGCAACAGGAAGGTACTTATAAAAAGTTTATCCAAATCCGCGAACAAGCCGAAGGATGGAAAATGAATAGATAAGAGTGCAACTTTTTATGCAATGTTTCCTACGAATGGGGAGATGATGATGCTTAGAATCAAACAAACGATTTTACGATAAATGAAATATTATAAATTTACATGATATAGTAAAAATAAAATTGACTCATACAATATATGGTGGTAAAATAAGAGCGATAGTTGATTTATGCAGTCTTTCGACCGCAAACAACTTTTGTTCCGGCAGGAAACCGGAAGCATGCTTTTTAACAAATAAAATAAGGCCTTTGTGCCAATATCAGAAAGACATCAAACTTTAAAGTAGGAGTTTGGTGTCTTTTTTATTGCAAAAAAGGCCGGAAGGAGGAATCTAATTGAAGAGAAAAACTTGAGAAATCATTATGACCTGGATGGCTGCTACAGCCTTCTCATTGCGATTATCCTGAATGTTGGCGCAAGCAAAGCCTGGAGTTTGTATGAACGGGGAAGGAATCAGAGTGGCTGTGGGACATCCCAATCAAGTAATTCTGACAAGTTCAAATCCAAACGACAGACTTTCATTGCACTGAAACAAAAAGGATACAGTAATGAGGTAATTGCAGAATACCTGAATTGCGACCCGTCTACGGTCCGGAGAAAACTGAAAGAATGGAGGAAAGAAGAGAATGATGAACCTTCAGGAGTTTGCTGAAAAGCTGTTGGAAAATGTGACAAAGCAAGTGGCAAGCGATGTAGAAGTAAAATTATGCACGGTACTGAAGCCGAATGATGTAAAAAGCCTCGGACTGCTTATGCGAAAAGCAGGACAACAGACCGGCATTCGTTTTTGCGTGGAAAAGCTTTATGAAAGGTACTTGAATAATCACTGCGAAGATGGTTTGAGCGGCATAGTCCATCAATTAGTTGCAGCACTTGGCGAAAACGAGAAAATCGCTGAAGATTTGGTGGAACAAATTACCATGGATATTTTTGATTTCGAGAGAGTAAAAAACAGAATCTATCTGAAACTCATCAATACCGAGCGGAGCAAATATCTGCTAAAAACAACGCCTCATATTCCTTATCTGGATTTATCGGCTGTATTCTATTTATACAACCCGGCAGGCAGTATATTGATTCATAATAAACTCGTACGTATATGGAATACTACACCGCACGAACTATACGAAATCGCTCTGGACAATATGGTAAAGCAGCAGCCGGCAAAATTTTTTTCAGTACAGGAGTATTTGGAGGAGCATGGAACTCTGACGCTGGAAAAGATGAATCAAGCTGAAGAAGTGGATACGTCTCTCTACACGTTAACAAACGCACTCGAATGGAATGGTGCATCTGCACTTTTGTACCCTGATGTGCTGGAAACATACGCGAATCAGTATGACTGTGACTGGCTGATCATTCCCAGCAGCGTTCATGAAGTATTGCTGAGGCCCTATTGTTCGGAAGCAGAAATCGAAAATGCTCGTTCAGCAATCAGTGACGTGAACGCATCACTGCTGAGCCCAGATGAAGTTTTATCCGACCATCCCTATCTTTACCGAAGAGATAAAAAAGAACTTATATGTATGTAGGGAGGTCTAGCGATGCATATTCACAAATTTGCAGACTTGGCACAATTTAATGAAGTCGGGATTGGCGGTACACTGCCGGCTACAGAAGTGTACCGGAAACTTCTTAAAAAGCTTCATCCGTCTCAAATGCTGACAGCCAGAATATCGGTTCCGTTGTATGCGATACGGTATGCTTATCTGACAGTAAGACAGAATTACCGGATTACAGTTAAATACCTGTTTCTCAGTATGGACCATGAGGATTTTGACATAGAAGCGGAAATCATTTTAAGCGACTGGGTGTCAAATTTTAACAAGGTCCATCCCTACCGGCAGATTTCCAACGTAAAGATTCTGGAGATTCGCCGGATTGCATATGCGGAGATTCCTTTACAGATCTAGCGTGCTTCTGATTCTCATTGCCGGAAAAAATTCCGGTTGTCGCAAGAGATGTTGGCAGCTGTGAGCCGGCGTCTCGACTCTATGCGGTAAGCGGCGTAAAAAGACACACCGTAAGCATGGCTTTTCCGTCCGAAGCAGCAAATTTTATGCAAAGGGCGGGAGATTATGGAGCAATTATGTTTATTTGATAGTTTAAAGGAAAAAGTAGACCGTGCTATCCGACTCTTTCAGACATTTGAGGAAATGGCACTGCGCATGAGCCAGAAAGGGTATTATCTGGCATTTAGCGGGGGCAAGGACAGCGTGGTGATTTACAGACTGGCGCAGATGGCAGGAATCCATTTTGAGGCCCACCATCATCTGACAACAGTGGACCCGCCGGAGCTGGTGCAATTTATCCGACGGGATTATCCGCAGGTAGTGATAGACCGGCCGGCTTTATCTATGTGGCAGCTGATTCCAAAAAAACAGATTCCGCCGACCAGAAAAGCCCGGTACTGCTGCGAGGTGCTAAAAGAATGCGGTGGAGAGGGCTGTTTTACCGTTACCGGCGTTCGCTGGCAGGAAAGTGCAGGAAGGGCCAATCGCGGCTTTGCGGAAATTCTGGGGAGAAATGTAAAGAAGCGGCAGGAAATTTACCTGAATTGTGATAACGATGAGCTCCGGAGACAGGTTGAAACGTGCGTGATGAAGGGCAAACGGGTTTTAAATCCGATTTTGGATTGGACAGAGGAGGATGTCTGGCTGTTCATCCGGAAATATCAAGTTCCATACTGTGAACTCTATGACCAGGGATTTCGACGTTTGGGCTGTATCGGCTGCCCAAAGGCCAGCTTTAAAAATCGTGTGCGAGAGTTTGAACGTTATCCAGGGTATCAGAAAGCGTATATCCGTGCGTTCGAGCGAATGGTCCAGGTTCGGCGGGAAGCAGGAAAAACGGACGGAAACTGGACCAGCGGAGAAGCTGTTTTTCATTGGTGGCTGTATGGCGGTTCAAAATCAGAATCACAGATTGACGGGCAGATGGAATGGAAGGATTTATATGAAACGTTTCCAGAGCATTGCACTGGCAGGGAAGAAGGGATTGATATGGCAGCATAGAACGCTGCAGAAAGGATGAGAGATATTGGACAAACATTCATGCAGGACCTGTAAAAATGCAAATTTAGAAAAAAAGGAAGAATTAAACGGCCGATTAGCCGGCAGATACCGCTACGGATGCAGTTACCGAAAAAACGGTTATATCTGCGGCGCAGTCACATCGGATGATGCGCTGGAATTTTTATGCTGTGAGGGATACTGTGGGGCAGCTGTTATAGCAAATGAAAAGCAGGAACGGGACAAACTGCTTGCAGAATTAGACCGCCGTATGGATATTTTGTTTGACCGGTGGATTTTATGGAAAGAACAGGGCGCGCCCGGGGTTAATGCAACAGATGGAGAATATTTAAACCGCCTTCGGGCTGGTTTAGAGCGGCTCCGTTTGAAAATGAAGGAGTGTTCATCCGGAGAGGACTATCCGGAAAACTATTATGCTCCTCTGCCTCCAAAGATGGACGTATCCTATATGGCAAACGCAGAGCAGATGAAGCGGCAGGCAGAAGAAATCTGGAATGCCTATCAGGAAAACCCAGATTATCAGTGGCTTGCACTCCATTATCCTGCCATGAAGAAACGCAAAAATGATAAGGATTACGAAAATGCCGGGAAGCTGCTTTCCTGTGTTTCGCAGTTAAAAAAGGCCATTGAGCAAGGGGAGGCCCTGCCTATCAAGAAAGAAATCCAAAAGCGTGATTTGACTATGGCATTTCATCTTTGCAGGACTAGACTGGAGAGCAGAAAAAAGGCGAACCGTAAGCGCACGACTGCGGGGACGGATTCTGGTCTGAAAGGACAAATGGATTTTGAGCAGTTAAAGGCATCGTAAAGGAGGCAGAACATGAGCTATCAGATGTTAGTCAAGAACTTGTTTAATGACATGTACCTGTTCTTCAGCGGTGGGGAAGCCATTGGCCTCCAGCGCCTCGCAGATGATTATCAGGGAGAACCTCTTCTGACAGCATTTTTAGGCAATCTGAACCAGGCATTGGAAATTCCTTATATGGACGCTATGCAGGGAAGCTACGCGATTTACAAAAAATACTGTGGAAAGGCACTCTCAGATTCTGATTGGGATGCGGCAGTTTCAGAAATTCGCGCATACATGGAAAAATGGCCGAATGAATGGTGTAAAGGAATCATTCTGGCTCTTTTAGAACTTCTGGAACGAGAGGCAAAAAAGAATGCGAATCCTTCAACTGAATCGCAGGAAGAACGGATAGAAGAGCAGCGTGAGCAGGAGCTGGAACCTGCTGCATAAATTTTAGGGCCGGAAGCATTTTTGCTGCCGGCCTTTTCACAAAGGAGAATACAGAGATGATTGAAAAAATTTTAGGGAATGTTCCGGATATTTATGAAGTAAATCAAACTGCCGCGAAACTCCGGCAGCTTGACATGAGAGAAGAACTGCAAAAGCTGGCGGAAAAATATGCAGTCCCGAAGCAGAATACAGAGGCATTCCTTTCCGGAAAACGTTATTTTCTTGTAGATGGAGGACCGATACGGAAAACGTACCGCACTGCCAGAAGCAAGCTGCTGGATGAAATGGCTATGTTAAAGGATCCTCATTTTGCAGATGTGGTTGGGGCTTACCTGATTGGTATGTGCGGCAAAAGTGCAGTCGAACAGCAGATTTTGAAACCGCATAAGACCTTACAACGATGCGTGGAGTATCTCATGGAACAGGCATGGGAGATGGTAGATGATGAGAAAAAGAACCAGAGTATCCGGATGGGATTTGCCGTGCCGGACGATACGGTCTATCGCTGGGTACAGGAATATTATGCTCTGGATGATAAAGAACAATATGAGAAGGAGCGGAAAGAGGCAGAGGAGGAATTCCGCAAAGCAGGGGAAAAAACTGTGCGAAAGGAAAAATCTGCCGCTAATAAATCCAGTACAAAAGGAAAATCCAACAAGAAGACAACGGAAAAAGCAGTATCGCAGCCCGCAGGCTCACAGCGGGATAAAAAAGAAGCGGAATCTTCGGAGCCGCAGCAGCTGTCTTTATTTGACTGCTATGAATCTTAGGAGGATGGGATGGAACAAGAAAAAAATAATAAGGATTTTGACAGCATGAAGTATTTGAAATCTGGAGAACGGGTCAGCATTGTTCAGATTCAAATGAAAAGAACAGGTAAGAGCTTGTGCGGGGTTGGACCTCTTAACAGTCCTGCAGCAGTAAAGGATATGGTACAGCCTATTTTTGATATGTCGGATCGGGAAGTCTTTGCCGTCCTCTCTCTGGATGCAAAATTACTTCCTGTTGCGTTTGAAGTGGTAGCGGTTGGGGGAATCGACCGTTGTATTGTGGATGTACCGAATATCTTTAAACATGCCATTTTAAGTAACGCCTCCCACGTTTTGTGTATCCATAACCATCCATCGGGGGACCCAACTCCCAGTACGGAGGATTTACAAATCACCAAACGGATAAAACTTGCCGGAGATTTACTGGGCATCTCCCTGATCGATCACATAGTCATAGGTGCGGACACTTATTACAGCTTTAAAGAACGGGGTGGTTTGAAGTTTCAGGATCAGGAAAGTGAGGCAGCATGATTATCGCATATAAAGCATTTGATCTGGATTTATCCTGCACATCCGGCGGTCACCGGTTTCAGTACAAAACAGGTATCTGGAATCAGGAACCGGCGGCGGACTGTAGAAAAAGAGGATTCCATTGTGCAGAAAATCCCTTAGATTGTCTGTCCTATTATAGATGCTGGGAACATGCTGTTTACTATATGGTTCTGGCTGATGGGGATATTGACGAAGACGGACAGGACAGTAAAATTTCCTGTACCAGATTAAAGCTGGTAAAGCAGCTGAATCTGGAAGAATTTATTGCCCACAGTCTTCGTTATTTGATGGAGCATCCAAAAAGCAAAGAACACTACCTCGTCAGCCATGACAAAGGGGAGGCCCGGAATGGATTTGCCATTGTCCGAGGCAAAGAACCATATGCCTGCGGCCGACTTGGAGATGTTCTGGGATTGGCAAAAGAAGAGATCGGAAGTAATGAAATTTCAGAAATTGGACTTTTCGTAGTAGATGGGAAAGAAATTCTGCCTGACATTTGGTATGACGTAACAGGGAAAGAAATAGGAGGCTGTGAAGAAAATGAAGAAAAAATATCTGCTTAATAAATATCCGCTGATGGCCGATGCACGGATGATAAAAGAAGCCGGGCAGGATATTCCCAAACAGGAAAAAATGTATCGCACGGTCAAAGAAACATATAAAAATGACATCCATATAAACTGCCAGATAAAAGAGGGCATTCTCATGGTGGGATTTTATTATACGAGAGATCTTCGTCTTGGGGCACCTCATCCCGCATTTCTGCTCCTGATTGATCAGGAAAATATAACATATTCCACATGGGACATCCCGGCGGAATGCTGGAGGAGTGCAAGTGTACGAAATCTGCCGTGGCAGGGCGGTTTTTATGGAAAAAAATTTGCTGTGGACGACCAAAGCAATCAGATGCTGAAAGATTATCTGAATGTCTCAAAGGACGGATTAGATGGAATCCTGTTGTATCAGGAAAGTGTAATGGAAAAGAGGCTGGAGAAACGACATAAGAAGGAGACGGATGCATGGGACAAAGAACTGGCTGAAATCCGTCCACTCCCAAAAGACTGGACGGCCTGGGCTGATCGTCATGGGATGCATCAGCATTATCTTTTTTATGAATATTCCAGAAAGAAGCAGCAGGAAGGCTATTGTACCTGGTGCAGGAAAATGGTCCCTATTAAGGGGAAGCCAAAACATAACCGAATCGGGCGATGCTGCCAATGCGGACATGAGATTCAGTACAAAGCCAGAGGAAAAGCCGGCCGGTTTCATACGAAGGTTGAAACGGCATACATCCTTCAGCCTTGCGGTGAACGGATTGTTTTGCGGCAGTTCAAACTCCAACATTGGTATTATCCGAGGGAATATGAAAATCCGGAGTGCAGATATTTTGAGGAGCGCAGGGTACTTTATGATCAAAGCTGGAATGCTGAGGAATATTATTTTGGTGATTATAAGAGAAGGGAATACCGTTGGATCAAAGGATTCCGCACCTACAGCTGGTTTTGCAATTCAGAAGATCTTTTCCGTGATTACAGAGGAGAAGTCTACAAAAGAAATCTGCCGGCCTTGGAAAAACATCCAATAGGCAGAACCGGGCTGGTATCTATGTGTCGATACTCTGATAAAGTTCAACCGGATGTTTACCTCAGAAGATGGAAAGACCATCCATATTTGGAACAGGTGACAAAAGCAGGCCTTTATGGCCTGGCCAATTCCATACTGGAGAGAAATACTTTTAAGTTTACACCATCTAAAGAGTTGGCAAAATCGCTTGAGATAGACAGAGGAAGGATGCGGAGGCTCAGGGAAAACAAGGGAAATCACCTGTATCTGGCATGGTTAAAGTACGAGGACACCATAGGAAGCGGCATTCCGGATATTATGATTTCATGGTTTCAGAAACAGGATATTTCTGTGGATGACTTGAAATTCATTCTGGACCGCATGACCCCAAAGCGGATTTACCACTACTTAAGTAAACAGAGTCTGATAGCCGGACGTCCTCCAAAAGAACTGATTTCCACCTGGCAGGATTATTTAACCATGGCGGAATCATTAAGCCTGGATACGATGGAGGAAATCTTTTTCAAGCCAAAGGATTTGAAAACCAGCCACAACAATATGATTGCGAAGCTGGGAGGCGTGGACACGGCAAAATGGATTCAGAGTATTATGAGAAAATATCCAGACGTAGACCGGATCTGCCAGTCGATTAAGGAACGGTATCGCTTTGAAGATAAGCGGTATCGGATTGTCGTTCCTGATGGTGTCCGGGATATCGTTGTAGAGGGAGAGCGGCTGGATCTTTGTACGAGTTGGAGCGAACATTACTTTAGCCGGATTGAAAGGCAGGAATCCTATATTGTTTTTTTGCGAAAGAAAGAAAAACCGGAGGAACCTTTTTACCTGATTGAAGTTGAACCGGGAGGGTCAGTCCGTCAGAAACGAACCACAGGAGATGAACAGACACCCGAACTTGCAGATGCAGAGCCCTTCCTAAAAAAATGGCAGCAGCATATTTTAAAGAATTTAACCGAGGAAGAGAAGCATTTAGCCCAGATCAGTGTAAGACTCCGCAATGAGGAATTTAAAGAGCTCCGCAAAAAACAGTCCAAAATATGGAATGGAAGCCTTCGTGGGCAGCTCCTGGCCGATGTCCTGGAAGCTGATCTGATGGAAGCCGTTCTGTGCGCAGAAGAGACAGAGAATTGCTCAGAGGATACGCTGTCTGTTAATAGGAAAGCTGCATAAGAAAAGGAGGGAAAGTGCCCATGGAATTTTATGAAACAATAATAGGAAAACGTTTTTTTGAACACCAGCTTCCCAGATTGCTGGATACGCTGGAACGGATTGGGAACACTTTAGAAAACCTGCAGAATGTTTCTTTTATCCAGCCTTTTTCAGCTGCTTTTACGACAGAAAGCCAGGAAGAGGAACTGCTTGCTCTGCTGTATGACAGGGTATTGAAAAGCAACGGTTTTTCGAAAGCAACCCGTCTCGCAAAAGGCAGGCAAGAGACTCTTTCTGCCCTGGGAAAATTAGAAAAAACATTGTCAAAGGAGCAATGGAATCTTTTCCTTCAATATAATGCTGCCGTTAATCTGCACAGCTCGGAGGAAAGCCAGGAAATGTTCCGTCAGGGATATGGTACGGCAATACGGCTTATGGCAGTTGGTCTTTTAACAAATGAAAACAAGGAAAACGGTAAGAAAGGGTAATGCATTATGACAAAGTCTTTGATTCTGGAAAAGTATGGGAAGTCCATCCCGGTGAGGCTTCAGGTTCGCTCCTATTTGAATGGAAATCTCGCTATTCAGATGATAACCTGCGAAGATGGCGAACCATGGAATACCTTAACGGTAAATCTGGGTGGAAAGTGTAAAAAGGACTGTGCATTTATAGATACCAATAATAACGGCGATAGTATTCTGCCCTGGCTGGTGCGAAATGGACTGGCTGTGCCGACCGGTGTGATGGGCCGAAGCGGTTACTGCGTTTATCCGGAATTTCGCTTTCGGGACAGTGCATTAAAAGAGGCAGATCCGGATGGGTATGAAAATTATCTAGAAATCTTGCAGGCTACGGGGGCGAGAAAATGAATAAAGAAACTATTTTAAAATTATATCGGGGGGACTCTTTATTTCAGGAACTCCCAGAAGAATTCAATGCTAGAGGGAAAGAACTTTTATATGAATTGGTTCACTGTCAGGAACGTATGCGAAATTTAATTCCGATAGAACATAGAGAAGAATTTTATCAAATGTGTGAAAACCACTGTTTGCTGGATACGCAGATGGCAGAGGAAACCTATGTACAGGGATTTATGACAGGGATGCGTCTGGCGGTAGAGGCATTATATGAGGATAAAATTTGATAAAATTTCAAAAATATCTCATATATTTCTCAAATTCCCTTTAACAGCCGCTATTTATTATTATGAAAGGCCTTTAAAGCATATGTACATTGACAACTGAATACTAAGATTTAATATGCGGGATTAAAAAATATTGAAAACAGGTTAAAGATTCCTTCACTTCTGGACATTATGTCCAGAAGTGGGATTAAAAGTAGAGGAGGATAAAATTATGCAGAGAAACGCAAAAGCAATTAACAAAAAACGGCTTGTCAGATATAAGGACGGCGCCGAAATGTATAGTATGGGCATGAATAAATTTCAAACGCTTGCAAAAGACGCGGGAGCTACTTTAAAAATTGACCGATTGGTTTTGGTTGATTTAGACGTATTTGACGAATATCTTGAATCATTCCGTGTGAGATAAATAGAGCAGGAATAAGGAAAAGGATTTGCATGAAAAATTGTGATTGACTTACTGTTTAACCAAAAGGTATAATAGTCATGTAATGGATGGAGGTGCATAGGATGGCGAGAACTGGGAGACCAAAATCAGATAATCCTAAAAATAATTTTATTGGATTAAAGATGACTGCGGAGGAATCAGCGAAGCTTAGAAACTATGCCTCCAAACATGACATGACTATATCACAGGTGCTGCTAAGAGGGATTGATATGCAATACGAGTTGGATACAATCTCAGAACAGTAACAAGTGCAAGCCCTTTCCTTGGAAAGGAGCGGATATGGCCGGTTCAAGGAAAGACAATAAGGGCAGAGTATTAAGAAAAGGCGAAACGCAGCGTAGTTGTGATAATAAATACGTATATACCTATACAGATCCGGAAGGAAAACGGCGAAGCATCTACTCCAAAGACATTCTGGAACTGCGGAAACGGGAAGCTCAACTTATCCGGGACCAGCTCGATGGTTTAGATACATATACGGCGGGGACTGCGACAATTAATTTTGTTTTTGACAGATATATGTCAACAAAGTCGGAACTTCGAGATACGACCAGGCAGAACTACATATATATGTATAATCATTTTGTAAGAGATGGGTTCGGAAAAAAGAAAATTGCGGCCGTAAAATATTCAGATGTATTGCAGTTTTATCAAACCTTGTTAAAGGATAAAAACTTACAGCTTAATACATTGGATACAATCCATACGGTGTTGCACCCGACATTTCAATTGGCAGTGAAGGATAATGTTATTCGAATAAATCCGAGTGATGGAGTGATGAAACAAGTGAAGAAATTACCAGGAAAAAATCATGGAGTAAGACATGCTTTGACACCAGAACAGCAAAAAGCCTTTATGGATTATATAGAAAATAGTATAACGTATAATCACTGGTCATCTATTTTTAAGTTTTTGCTTGGTACAGGGTGTCGTATAGGCGAAGCGATAGGAATTCGATGGGAAGATCTGGATTTCGAAAAGCGTTTGATTAGTATTAATCACAGCTTAATTTATTACAGCACGAGGTACAAAGACCATCCGATGTGTACCTTTGCAATATCATTGCCGAAAACAGAAGCAGGCATCCGAACGATTCCTATGATGGATATTGTTTATGAGGCATTGCAGCAGGAATATGCCGAACAGCAGGAAAATGGATTTAGTGATGTAGAAATTGATGGTATGAGCGGATTTGTGTTTACAAATCGTTTTGGCAATGTTCATAATCCACAAACGATTAACAGGACGATTAAACGCATATATGAAGCTCACAATGCGGAAGAAATTGTTAAAGCGGCAAAAGAGCATCGAGAGCCAATTTTAATACCACACTTTTCTTGCCATCATTTAAGGCATACGTTTTGTTCTAGGCTTTGTGAATGTGAAACAAACCTGAAGGTACTACAGACAATTATGGGTCATGCTAATATTGAGACAACGATGGATATTTATGCGGAGGTAACTAATAAGAAAAAAATGGAGGCAATGGAGAATTTATCCAGATTGGATATATTTTAGAAAAAGCCCCATTTGTTATGATTTTATGCGTACGACAAATTTTGAAGAGTACGACAGTGATACGACGAATTGCAGAGATTTCAACGATTTTATAGGAAATTTGTAGTTGATATGAAAAGCTAAAAAAGTTGTTAATAACGAAAAAAGTGGTTTATGAAAATAAATTGATGATTATTCCCCACCATGAAGACACTGGGCGGTTCCGATGGAGCGAAAAAGGTGGAAAAGGCAGCTTCGGCAGAAGTGAAAACAGAAGCAAAACCGGCAGAAAGAATTGATTTTTCCAACGTAAAAATTGAGCCGCTGTTTGAGGAAATGGTGGATTTTGAAACCTTTGCAAAGTCTGATTACCGTGCCGTAAAGATAAAAGACTGTG
>OFOU01000099.1_pt1 | contig 76762 bp, 58 predicted proteins | sample 1542061 | NCBI WGS metagenome assembly OFOU01 (sample SAMN04209239, study PRJEB22552) | human gut metagenome | biome: gut; material: feces | host: Homo sapiens | place: USA: Oklahoma
CAGCAGGGTTTTCTTGGCGAAATCACCTGGCACTTTCTTATTCATGATTTCACACAGCTCGAGGTATGGCTCATAGGCCAGCACCTGGAAACAGGTATGGGACAGCTTTTTCAACTGCGCTTCTACCGCAGAGACGATCTGCGGATGCAGGTGACCGGTGTTCAGCACCGCAATACCGCCAGCAAAGTCGAGGAATTCACGGCCTTCAACGTCCCAGACCCGACAGTTTTCTGCCCGCTCGGCAAAAATAGGGTGGATCTGGCCTACGCCACGGGGAACGGCGTTGCTGCGACGTTGCATAAGTTCTTTGTTGGTGCTCATCAGGTGTTCTCCAGTATTTGTTTTATTAAAGGCCGATGCACATATATTTGATTTCTAAGTAGTCTTCGATGCCGTATTTCGATCCTTCACGGCCAAGACCGGAGGCTTTTATCCCCCCAAACGGGGCGACTTCGTTGGAGATAATGCCGGTGTTAATCCCGACGATGCCGTACTCCAGCGCTTCGCCAACGCGGAAGACGCGGCTTAAATCACGGGCGTAGAAATAGGCGGCCAGACCAAACTCGGTGTCGTTGGCCTGAGCGATGACGTCAGCTTCGTCTTTAAAACGAAACAGCGGCGCCAGCGGGCCGAAGGTTTCTTCTTTGGCGACCTTCGCGTTATCAGGCACATCTACCAGAATGGTGGGCTGGAAGAAGTTACCGCCGAGCGCATGAGGTTTTCCGCCCGCGATAATGCGTGCGCCTTTATCCAGAGCATCGGCGATGTGTTCCTGCACTTTGGCAACCGCTTTCTCGTCGATCAGCGGCCCGGTGGTGACGTCAGGTTGCAGACCATCGCCGAGATGCAGCTTGCTCACTGCCTGCTGGAGTTTTTCGGCAAAACGCTCATACACGCCGTCCTGCACGTACAGGCGATTGGCGCAGACGCAGGTTTGCCCGGCGTTACGGAACTTCGATGCCAGCGCGCCTTCCACGGCTTTATCGAGATCGGCATCGTCAAAGACGATAAACGGCGCATTGCCGCCCAGCTCCAGCGATACTTTTTTGATATCTTTGGCGCACTGCTGCATTAACTGACGGCCGATTTCGGTCGAGCCGGTAAATGACAGCTTGCGCACCAGCGGGTTGCCGGTCAGCTCGTTACCAACCTCGCTTGCAGAACCGGTCACTACGCTGAAAACGCCTGCCGGGATCCCGGCGCGATTAGCCAGTTCTGCCAGCGCCAGTGCGGAGTAAGGGGTCTGGCTGGCGGGTTTAAGCACCATCGTACAGCCTGCTGCAAGCGCCGGACCGGCTTTACGGGTGATCATCGCTGAGGGGAAGTTCCACGGCGTAATCGCGGCGGTAACGCCGATCGGCTGCTTGATGACGATCAGACGCTTATCGGCCTGATGGCCAGGGATCGTATCGCCATAGATGCGTTTGCCCTCTTCGGCAAACCACTCAATAAATGAGGCGGCATAGGTGATTTCGCCTTTGGCCTCCGCCAGCGGCTTACCCTGTTCCAGGGTCATCAGGCGGGCGAGATCGTCCTGATGCTCAATCATCAGGTTGAACCAGCGGCGCAGGATATTGGCTCGCTCTTTGGCGGTCAGCGCACGCCAGGCTGGCAGGGCGCGGTTAGCGGCGTTAATCGCTTCGCGGGTTTCATCTGCCCCCATTTTAGGTACGCTACCCAATTGCTGACCGTTGGCGGGATTGGTCACTGCGATGGTCTCGCCGCTGTTGGCGTCACGCCAGTTGCCGTCGATCAGTGCCTGCTGGCGAAATAATGTTGGATCGTTAAGTTGCATGATTGCTTCCTGTCTTAATCGGTTTAACGGGTAAATGCGGCGTGTAATGTCTCCACGCTACGTGCCGCACGCAGCGTGCGTCCGGGGTTACTCTGGTTCTCCAGCAGCGCATGAACTTTGCTGACAATATGTGCGCCGATAGGGATTGCCGACGTTGCTGCCGGAGAAGGGGCGTTACAGGTGTGAATTGAGCGTGGCGTGGTGACAAACAGAAAATCGTCGATAAGCTTGCCATCAGGTGACACCGCCTGTGCCCGTACGCCCGCAGGCCAAGGTTGCAGATCCTTAAGCGTCAGGCTCGGGCAGTACTTTTGTACCAGCCGCAGATAACCGCTTTTGCACAGCGAATTCTTCATTTCGCCAAGCCCTGAGCGCAGGTTGTTTTGCAGCACGCGGCGAATACCAGAAGAGCCGAGGATCTCCAGCGTATCGCTGAGCGAGAAGTCACGTTTACGGTAGCCTTCACGTTTAAATGCCAGTACCGCATTGGGGCCGACGGTGACGCTGCCGTCAATCATCCGGGTCAGATGAACGCCGAGAAACGGCATCGCCGGGTCGGGGATGGGGTAGATCAAATGGTTAACTATCTGATTATGTTCCGGCGCCAGGCGGAAATATTCGCCCCGGAACGGGCAGATGATAAAGCCTGGTTCAACGCCGAGCATTTTTACCAGTCGGTCCGCCATCAGGCCAGAACAGCTAATCAGCGTCGCGCCTTCATATTCCTGGCCCTGACGGGTACGGACAATCACGCCTGCAGCATGCTCTTTCAGCGCGCTGACCTCGGCGTTGTAAATAATCTCACCGCCTTTGGCCTGGAAAATCTTCGCCATCGCGGCGGTGACTTCGCGGTAGCTGACAATCCCGCTCGACGGGACAAAAATGCCGCCCAGTCCGGTGATATTGGGTTCACGCTCGCGGAGCTCCTGCGCATTCAGCCATTCGCGCTCCAGACCGTTAGCGGTGGTGCGATCCCAAAGCGCGCGCATGCGCTCCATTTCCAGAGCGGAGGTGGCAACCAGCATTTTTCCGCAGACGTCGTAGCGGATGCCGTTTTGGTCGCAAAAGGCTTTTGTGGCGCGATTTCCGGCCAGGCAAAACTGTGCCTTCAGGCTGCCGGGGGTGTAATAGACCCCGGCATGAATGACGCCGCTGTTGTGGCCCGTCTGGTGGCAGGCCGGGCCGGACTCTTTTTCCAGTAGCGCGATTTTGGCGTCCGGATAGACATCAATCAGTTGCATGGCGGTCGACATGCCGATAATGCCGCCGCCAATAATCACAAAATCATACATCCGCTTTTCCTTCGCGCTTACTGATGGGTCTGGTAGTGGTTGGTCGCGTACGCAAAATAACCACGCTGGCGCATCAGTTCGCGGCGCAGGTCCGGATGCGAAGTGAAGCGATCGCGCCCGTGCAGCCAGAACAGGTTGTTGATCAGCAGGAATTTACCCACTGAAACCGGAACGGAAATAATGCTCTTGCTGGTTTCCAGCGCATCGGACAGGTCACTCAGCCAGACGCCTTCTTCATAGTCTTTTGGCTGGACGAACTGGTCGATGTAGCGCATTACAGGGCGGCCCTGCTGGTCAACGTCAAATACCGGATGGAACACATCCTGACTGACGTTTTTGCTTGGCGGAGCGGCAAAGCGCATAGCGCGACGTGCCAGAGGATGGGTAAAGTACTGCTCCAGATGCTCCCAGTCGTCGAGGTGCAGCAGCAGCGAGTTACCGCCGGTCATGTTCTGCTCGTCGATCTTCATCATCAGCACGTAATCGGTGATTTCTTCGAGGTAGGTTCCGTCGTTGTGCAATTCCATTACTCGGTGAGGCTGGCGCAGATAGCTGTCTGAGTTATCGACGTTTTTCACCACAAAACGTGCGTAATATTGACCGCTCATCGCATCAAAATTAGAGCGTCCGATGAGGTGCGCTACCGCCGTTGCCAGCTTGACCATCTCTTCCGCCTGCGCCACGTCGTCTACGCCAACGGCATTGATTAGCAGTGCGCCTTCGGCACGATCGAGCAGGGTTTTCAGCAGCAGGGGCTGTAACTGATTGCCGCACAGGTCGTCGAGGATCTTGCCCACTTTGAAGCGCAAGAAGGATTTGTATTCCAGCGCCTGAACCGGCCACTGCGCGACGGCCTGCAGAAATTGCTCAGTGGTCTCAGCAGAAAAAGTCAGCTCCAGCAGGCGTGGGGATTGGGCTGACGGTTTCAGCGTGAAACCGCTGTAGTGCTGGGCTGGATCTTCAGCGTTCGGTTTTACGGCAGTCAGTGCGTTCATCAAATCGTTCCTCTCAGTAGATTGTCAGGGAGATATGGCGCAGCTCGTTTCGTAGCCATAAATTAAAAATATCTACATTTTTGAAAAACGCGCACAGAATGAGCTTGTTTGTTTATTATTTGTGATCAAAAACAACAAATATTTAACATTGTGAAGGGTGTGGGTTAATGCGAGGGAAAAGATAAAGTATTTTAAAACAGTGGGTTAATCACGCTGCCGTTGGTGATGTGTCAACGGCAGCGGCAAAGTCAGTAACCGACTTTATAAATACGCCCGGTTTGGATGCCTTCCACACTGCGGCGGTAGGCGTTGGCGACGGTGGTGGCGGGCACGCTTTCAAAGCCCGGGAAGAAACTGTCGTAAGCTTCGGCGGACTCACTCAGCACGGTCGGACTTATCAGGTTAATGCGTTGACCATGGCCTAGTTCACAGGCCGCGGCGCGAACAAATCCTTCCAGCCCGGCATTGATCGTTGCGGCGTTTGTCCCCTGGGCGATGGGCTCGTGGGCGATAATGCCGCTAATTAACGTTATCGATCCGCCATCATTCAGGAAATGCTGCCCGGTTAATGCCAGGCGTATCTGGCCTAATAGTTTATCCTGAAGCCCCTGATTAAAGTCCTGGTCGGTCATTGTCGACAGCGGCCCAAAGAACAGATTACCGGTGGCGGAAACGATCGCATCTACCCGACCGACTTTTTCAAACAAGGCCTTGACACTCTCCTGCGAGGTGATATCGACCTGGTAATCACCCTGAGTGCGACCCGCGCGGACCACCTCATGTTTACGGCTCAATGCTTGCGTAACTGCGCGACCCACTGTACCACTGGCACCAATAATGACGATTTTCATAACCACCTCCGCAATAGTGTGAGCCGCTATTCTTTAATGAAAATGAAATCAGATAAACTGGCTAAAAGTTAGATGATTACTAACCAGGGGTTTGTAATATGGATAAACTGCGCGGCATGGAAACGTTTGTCGCCGTGGTGGAGAGTGGGAGCTTTACTTCTGCGGCGACGAGGCTCGAAATGTCTGCGGTGATGGTGGGAAAATATATCACCCAACTGGAAGCGCAGCTCGGCACGCGTTTGCTGGAGCGCAATACGCGCCGCCAGAGTCTGACCGATGCCGGACGCGTCTATTTTGAAGAAGCCCGTCGCGTGCTGGAGCAGGTATCGATAGCCGAACGTTCGGTAGAGCGTCTGCGGCTGGCACCTGCGGGGACGCTGCGCATTAGCGCGCCCACTTCTTTTGGCGCTTGCGTGATCTCGCCGCTGGCCGCTGCGTTTTTACAGACCTGGCCAGAGGTGCGCATTGAACTGGATCTCACCAACCGGATGGTTGATCTGGTGAATGAAGGTGTTGATCTGGCGATCCGCATTGGCGATATCCATCAGACTGACGTGGTGGCGAAATACCTGTGTCCCTACCGTATGGCAATTTGTGCTTCGCCAGATTATCTTGCCCGTCATGGCACCCCCCGGACACCCGTGGATCTGGTGGATCATCTGTGCCTGTCCCATACCGTGTGGACGGCTCGCAACGAGTGGATACTGCCTGGCGTGACGGGGGAGGTCAGATGGAAGCGCGATGCGATCCTGCGCTGTAACGATGGTCATGGCCTGCGTATGGCAGCGGTAGCGGGGGCTGGGCTGTTATTGCAACCTGAGGTGCTGCTGGCGCAAGAACTGGCTACGGGGAAATTGATTCGGATCCTGGAAGGGTTTACACCGCAGCCGCGGCCAATTCATTTGCTGTGGCGACAGGATTTGCGTCCGTTGCCTAAGCTGACACGGTTTGTTGAACATGTGCTGGAAGGAACGCAGGGGCTGCGCGGAAAATAAAAATGCCGGATGGCGTTGCACTTATCCGGCCTACAACCGAGCCAAATTGTAGGCCGGATAGGGCGCAATAGCGCCGCCATCCGGCATATTATTAACCGATATCCACCTGCGGTTTGCTGTTGCGTTTACGGATCATGCGCAGCACCGGCGGGACCACGATAACCAGTACCGCCATCACCAGCAGCACTTTCGCCACGCCGCTGGCCCACAGAATATCCATACTGCCGTTACTGATAGACAACGCCCGGCGCAGGTTCTGCTCCAGCATTTCCCCGAGAACGAAGCCCAGAATCAATGGCGACATTGGGAAGTGCATTTTACGCAGGATGTAGCCCAGCACGCCAAGGGCGACCATCAATACCAAATCGAAGGTGGTGCTGTGAACGGCGTACACGCCAACCGCGGAAACTGCCGCGATAGCCGGTACCAAAAACCACAGCGGGATGGTCAGCATGCGGGTAAACAGACCGATCAGTGGAATGTTCATCACCAGCAGCATTACGTTAGCAATTAGCAGCGCCGCAATCAGCCCCCAAACGATATCCGGCTGCTCGGTAAACATGGCTGGCCCCGGGGTGATGTTGTACAGCGTCAGCGCGCCCATCATCACCGCCGTGGTACCGGAGCCCGGCACGCCGAGCGTCAGCATCGGAATAAAAGAGCCGCAGGCCGAGGCGTTATTGGCGGCTTCTGGCGCCGCTACGCCACGAATATCCCCCTTGCCAAAGCTGTCGCTGTTGCCGCTGAGCTTTTTCTCGGTCATGTAGGTGATGGCACTGGCAATGGTGGCGCCAGCGCCAGGCAGAACGCCGACGAAAAAGCCAATCACTGATGAACGCAGGGTGGCCCCTACGCACTGTGCACCTTCTTTGGCGTTGAACAACATGCGGCCCGTTTTACGCACCAGCGTCTGGCCACTGCTGGTATGTTCCAGCATTAACAATATTTCAGAGACAGAGAACAGCCCAATCACCACCACGATAAACTGCACACCGTCAGAGAGATGGACACTGTCAAAAGTAAAGCGATAAACCCCGGTGTTGGCGTCTACGCCGACGGTCGCAAGTCCGAGACCGATAAGCGCTGCCAGAAATGATTTCAGCGGATTTTGCGCCATCATGCTGCCGAGACAGGCAATGGCGAAAACCATTAAGGCAAAGTATTCCGCCGGACCGAAGGCCAGCGACCATTGGGCTAACGCCGGGGCAAACAGAATGATGCCGCCGATGGCGATAAGTGAACCAAAGAAAGAGCTGACCGCCGAGATTGAGAGCGCGACGCCGCCGCGCCCTTGCTGCGCCATCGGGTAACCATCCAGCGCGGTCATAATCGCCGCCGCATCGCCGGGAACATTCAGCAGAATGGAGGAGATGCGCCCGCCATATTCACAGCCTATGTAGACCGTAGCCAGCAGGATCAGCGCGGATTCTGCGGGCAGATGCAGCGCAAAGGCCAACGGCAGCAGAATCGCCACGCCGTTGATCGGCCCAAGGCCAGGCAACAAACCCACAATGGTGCCGACAAAACAGCCTATCAAGGCGATGACCAGGTTTTCCGGCGTCATTGCCACCGCGAAACCCTGAGAAAGATAAATCCAGGTATCCATCGTTTCTCCGTTAACCCAGCCAGGCGCCGAGTGGTAAGGTGACGTCAAGCAGTCGGTCAAAGGCATACCACAGCAGAATGCCGAGCACCGCGCCGGAAATACCCGCAGCCGGGATGGTTGCGCCGAACAGCATGCCAATCACCACGGTGAGAATGGCGGTGGCGATGGGAAAACCGAGCCACTCAAAACCCCAGGCGTACATCAACAGAACAATTACCATCGTCAGCAGCTTTTGCAGCACGTGGCGACGAGGCCAACTGATGGTGTCCGGATGGCGCAACAGCAGCGCCACGGCGCAGACCAGCATCAGACTGATAATGCCAAGCGGGAAGGGACGCGGCCCTACGGGTTCATAGCTGTATTCGCTGCTGATTTGCCAGGCCACGAACAGCCCGGCTATGCAGAGCAACAGCCAGATACCTGCGAAAATACGATCGCTCATCATCTTTGCCTCTGCGTTTACTTCGCCAGACCGAAGGCTTTCGCCTGCTCACGATAATCCGTGACCTGCTTTTTCACGTAGTCGTCGAGCTGTTTGCCGCTCATGTTGAACTCAAACAGACCGCGCAGATCGCGCTGCTTTTTAAACTCATCGGTCTGCTGGAGTTTGTTAAAGGCATCAACCCACCACTGGTATTCGGCATCGCTGACTTTTGGCCCAACGTAGAAGCCACGAATGATAGGCCACACGAGGTCATAACCCTGCTCTTTAGCGGTTGGTACGTTGGCTAACTGGCCCGGCAGGCGTTCATCAGAGAACACTGCGAGCACGCGGATTTTGTCGCCGCTGAGGTAAGGCACCATCTCACTGAGATCGCCGGAAACCACCTGTACGTGATTTCCCATCAATGCGGTAACCGGTTCGCCACCGCCTTCAAAGGCCACGTAGCGCATCTTGTGCGGATCGACATTGGCTTTTTGCGCCAGCAGCGCCGACTTCATCCAGTCCTGGCTACCGATAGAGGCGCCAGCACCAATGACCACGCTGTTGGGATCTTTTTCCATGGCTGTCAGCAGATCTTTCAGCGTCTTCCATGGCGCGTCCTGACGTACGGCAATCATGCCGTAATCGGTACCCACACTGGCCAGCCAGCGGACATCATCCACGCCGTAGCGACCAAACTTGCCCTGTGACAGATTCAGCAAGGAGCCGCCGGAGAAGGCCACCACGGTGCCTGCTTCAGCCGGGCGTTGGGCAACAATCGCGTTATAGGCCACAGCGCCAACGCCGCCGGGCATGTAGGTCACGCGCATCGGTTTTTCGATAGCGCCGGTTTCCATCAAACTCACCTGAATCAGCTTACAGGTGAGATCGAAACCACCGCCGGGTTTAGCAGGGGCGATACATTCAGTGCGCGACGGCGCTTGTTCTGCCAGTACAGAGGTACTCATCAGTAAAATGCTTGCAGTAAGGGTACGAAATAACTGTTTTTTCATTGTTTATCCTCACACCGGAAAACCGGATTTTCAGGTACGGAAGAAGATTTTTGTGATTATGTGAGCCGATGTGTAGCAGTTCGGTTGCGTGATTGTTAAAACATTAACCTTTCAATTCCCTTTCAATGCGGCAGAAACTTTACAGGATGTGATATGCGTCTCTTATTAGCGGAAGATAACCGTGAGTTAGCTCACTGGCTGGAGAAAGCGCTGGTGCAAAACGGTTTTGCCGTTGACTGTGTGTTTGATGGCCTGGCAGCCGACCATCTTTTACATAGCGAAACGTATGCGCTGGCGGTGCTGGACATCAATATGCCCGGTCTGGATGGCCTGGAAGTCGTTCAGCGGCTGCGCAAGCGCGGGCAGACGCTTCCTGTCCTGCTGCTGACGGCGCGTAGCGCGGTGGCCGATAGGGTGAAAGGGTTGAACGTCGGAGCCGATGATTATCTGGCAAAGCCGTTTGAAATCGAGGAACTGGATGCCCGGCTGCGGGCCTTGCTGCGTCGCAGTGCGGGACAGGTGCAAGGCATACAGCAACTGGGGGAGCTGGCGTTTCACGATGAAGGCTATTTTCTGTTGCAGGGGCAGCCGTTGGCGCTCACGCCACGTGAACAGGCGCTGTTAACGGTGCTGATGTACCGTCGGTTGCGGCCGGTTTCACGTCAGCAGTTGTTTGAGCAGGTCTTCAGCCTGAGTGATGAGGTTAGTCCTGAAAGCATTGAGCTGTATATCCATCGCTTACGTAAAAAGCTACAGGGAAGCGATGTGCGTATTGCTACGCTGCGTGGTCTGGGCTATGTGCTGGAGCGTAGCGATGAAGTGGGTTAAACCCCAATCGTTGTACCTGCAACTGCTGATGTTTCTGGGCCTGCCGCTAATGTTGCTGTGGGGCCTGTCGGCATTCAACAGCTATGTCAGTGCGCTACAGGCGGCGACCCAGGCGTATGACCGGACACTACTCTCATCCGCCAGGACCGTCTCCGAGCGGCTGGTGGTGCGCAATAAACAGCTGGAAGTGAACGTGCCATGGGTGGTGCTGGACAGCTTTGAACTGAATATGAACGACCGACTGTATTACAAAGTGGTTGATCCGGCGGGGAAGGTTATCTCGGGTTATGACGATTTACCGGCGATGCCGCCTGCTACCTCGCGCACGCGTCTTTACCCGGCGCTGGCATGGTTTTATCACACCGAATATCGCGGTGAGGCAATCCGCGTGGCGCGTCTGCTGCAGCCCGTCAACGAAGGCGGCATTGTCGGCATGGCGGAGATTTATGTTGCTGAAACGCTGCAATCGCGGCGTTATCTGGCGCGACAACTGCTGTTTTCCTCGTGGGTTTCGCAAGGGCTGCTGGTACTACTGACTCTGGTGCTGGTTGGCTGGCTGCTGCGCCGGGTGTTACGCCCGATGCGCCAGCTGTCATCCCTGATGGTGCGTCGTGAGCCAGGCCTGCTGACGCCGCTGCCGGAGCTGCTGCCGTGGTCGGAAACCCGTCTGCTGATTGTGGCATTCAACCGTTATCTGGACCGACTTCGCGGTCTGATCTCTCGCCAGGAGCGCTTCAGCGCGGATGCTTCCCATCAGCTTAAAACGCCGTTGGCGGTACTGAAAACTCAGGCATCGGTGGCTCTCGCCAGCGCCGAACCGCGGCAATGGTATGAGAGTTTACAAGCCATGAGTAGCACGCTCGATAATACCATTCAACTGACGGAGAGGCTGTTGCAGCTGTCTGCGGTGAAGCGCAAAGAGCAGGGGGAAAGGCATTTCTCGCCGGTTAATCTGTATGAGGTGGTGCAAACCAGCTGTTTTACCCGACTGGCGCAGTCGCGTAGTAAAGGGATCGATCTGGGCTATGAAGGGGAACAGGACGCGGTGTGGGTCGAGGGAGATGAAGTGCTGCTCGGTGAACTGTGTGGGAATCTGCTGGATAACGCACTGAAATACACGCCGTCGCAGGGGATGGTGACCGCCCGGCTGCAACGAGAAGGAGAGGCCGTGGTGCTGGTAGTCGAAGATAGCGGGCCGGGCATAGATGAGCAGATGGTTCATCAGGCTCTGCTACCGTTTCATCGTCTTGATAACGTTGGCAATGTCCCAGGCGCCGGAATCGGCCTGGCGCTGGTCAATGATATTGCTCGTCTGCATCGCACGCATCCTCAGCTAACGCGTAGTGAGACATTAGGTGGGCTGAGGGTTCGGGTACGCTTTTTAAGCGTTACCGTATGAGGTATTCATGGCGATGATATTTGTTGTTTAATTATAATAAAAAGTAATTAATTGTATTATTAATATCATTTGAAATGTTGTCGTAAGGCAGCTGTTTTTATTTTAATTACGGTATTAAACAGCAACTCTAAGGTGATTCAACGTCACTGAAACAATACTTTTGTGCAATTTATCATACATAAAACACTTTTTCATAGACCATGAGATGTTATCTGTCAATAGCGAAAATGTTGTTAAAGGTTATCTTTTTTGCTGAGGTAGATAAAACTTCTATTGATGTCATCTGCATTAAAATCATATAGATACGATTTCATTGGGGAGTGTTGTCACAGTAATGAGTATTATTTTTTACATTTACTGACAATGTACCATTGCGTTTTTTAGACTTGTGATATAATTAGCAACATGAAATGAGAAAAAAACAATTAAAGATCAATAAATAATGGGCTGAGATATGCTTAAAAAATCGCTAAAGATTAGCAGCCAAGGATATCCAGTCTTTTTAAAACTGGTCGATTTCATTGTTATCAATGTGACGTTAATTTTTAGCGCCCATCTGCTGGGTTTGGTGCCCTTTAACACCATTGCCATTTTGAGTCTTCTCTTCTCAATCTTTTTCTTGCTGTTTGCTGAATACATTAAAATGTACCAGCAAAAGATTAAGACGATCGGTTTACGTAATCAAAAGCGCTTGGTTTTTTGTACGCTGCTGGCGATTTTTTTTAACGAACTGGTCAGTATGACGGTGGCTGAACCTGAGTCACTGGGCTACTTAGACAGACTGCCTTCCCCTTTTTATTCAGCCATTATTTACTGGTACTTCATTCCATTACCTTTTCTTTACTACATTCGTTTTTTTATTTTTAAGTATTCAACGAAAAAGAGTATACGCGTGGCGATTATTGGTCTGACCGACAATGGTCTGGCCGCAGAAACCGCGCTAATGAATGAATACGCCAATATCACATTAGATCTGGCCTTTTATGATGAGCGCGCCTTATCTCGCTGTGGCGATGTCGTTGATAAGGTTAAAAGCCCCTTTCGTGGTCCGGTGATCAATCTGGTCGAGGAAGCCAAGAAGGGAAACATAGACGAAATCTATATTGCTTTACCGATGGTTGCTTTACATCGCATTCGTCACTTTTTGGCCATGATGTCAGACACCACCGTAGATACCTATATTGTCCCTGACTTTTATACCTACAGTAACAACATGTCCAAGTTACGCTCCATCCACAATCTGCAAACTATCGGTATCTTTAGTTCACCTTTTGAGGGGGCGGGCTCGTTTATTAAGCGGGCGGAAGATTTGGTTCTTGGCAGCATCATTATGGTGATGATTTCCTCTCTGATGCTGGCGATTGCCATTAGTATCAAACTCACGTCCCGTGGGCCGGTTTTTTTCAAACAGGACCGCTATGGCTTGAGTGGGCAAAAAATTAAGGTCTGGAAGTTTCGTTCTATGCGCGTCATGGAGAATTCCGATACGGTTATTCAGGCCACTAAAAACGATCCGCGGGTAACCAAATTCGGGAGCTTTTTGCGCCGCACTTCGCTGGATGAACTTCCTCAATTTATTAACGTTTTACAGGGAAGTATGTCGATTGTCGGTCCCAGACCTCATGCGGTTACGCATAATGAGCAGTACCGCAAACAGGTCGAAAATTACATGATTCGCCATAAAGTTAAGCCAGGGATCACTGGGCTTGCGCAGATCAACGGATTCCGCGGGGAGATCGATGCGCTTTATAAGATGGAAAAAAGGGTTCAGTACGATATTGAGTACATTCAAAACTGGTCGTTATGGCTGGATATAAAAATTATTATTAAAACTATTTTCAAAGGATTTGTCGGTAAGAATGCATACTAAATTACTCGTTATTACCGGAATCGTGATATCGCAGTCCGCATGGGCTGATTTAACACCGAAATCACACATTGGCTTTGCGGGGATAGACTTCCAGGGCAAGGTCGCTGTGGACTATGGTTATAATGATAACGTGTCTTATCAGCCACATAGCAGTGATGCTATCGGTTCCTCGTTTCAGAGTGCGGCGCCCGTTCTGAGTATGATTGGAGAGCGTGGTCAGGATAAGTATTTGCTGATGTACTCCGGGGATTATCGTAACTACTCAAGCGATTCTGCTGATAACTACAACGATCATTTTTTCCGTTTTAACGGTGCCTGGCGGTATGGGCTCAAGCATGGCTTAACCCTCAATCTGGAGGATTCGCTTGGGCATGAATCCCGCGGCCGTGGTATCACTGAGGGTTTTTTACCGAGCCAGTTTGAACAGTATGGGATTAAATCTCCGCTGACGACGAATTTTATCAATAGTGAATTGCGCTACAGCTACGGTGCGCCTGATGGTCGCGGCAAAGCGGAACTGGCGTTGTTATACAAAAAACTGACTTTCGGTAACACTTCTGATGTTCAGGACAGTAGTGAAGACTTCTACAATTATATTCAGGAACAGGAATGGCATGAAAATAGCCTGATAGCGGAAGTTTTTGACCAATACTCATCCAGAACGCGCTTTCGCTATAGCTTTATTACTAACCAGCGTCGTTATGATAACAACTCAGAAAAAGACACTAATGAGTATTATTTGCTGTATGGCCTGAAGTCGCAGTTGACGGGGAAAACCAATGTCGACATGAATATTTCATGGCTTTATAAAACATTTGAAAACAACGCAAACTCGCATGATTTTAATGGTCTAAACTGGGACATAAAAGCGGAGTGGAAGCCGTTACAGCAGTCTGTTTTCACGGCCCACTCTGCGCAAAGCATTAAAGACCCATCGGAAGTTGGGGGATATATTTTAGTGACCCAGTATGGCCTTTCTTACCAGCATTTCTGGTTAGGTACTCGTTTTTCTACTTTATTGGACTACTCATTCACTTCGGAAGACTATAAAAAACAGAACAAGGATCGACATGATAAAGATGGCGTGTTTAGCGTCACCATGAGCTATGACTATACGCCGTCGGTTAATTTTGAGATTAAATATCAGATAGATACATTAAATTCGAATAAGGATACTGACTCGTTTTATATCGGTCCCAACGACAATCAGGAAGTCATTAGAACGTTGGGTTATGATAATTCTATGATTATGCTTAAAGCTAAGGTTCAGATCTAAAATGAAAATAATAGAACTGTGCGCGGTTTTGCTATTCAGTATCCTGTTGGTCGGATGCACAGCGTCCAGTCCGCGATTAATGGACGATCCTGCTACTGTTCAGCAGGATTACCGGCTTGGGGCGGGGGATACGGTCAATATCGCTGTTCATGGTCAACCCGATATGACGATGCGGTTTATTTTGGATAAGAGCGGGGAAATTAATTTCCCGTTTGTTGGTGCTCTTAAATTACAAGATAAAACCGTTGATCAAGTGACTAAAGAATTAACTCAACGCCTGACCGGAGATTATTTTACATCTCCAATGGTGACGGTAAGTATTGCCGAGTTCCGCAAATACTATGTTTCAGGTGAGGTAAAAAGTCCAAATGGCTTCGCTTATGAGCCAGGGCTTACCGTCGAGAAATCTATTGCGCAGGCGGGTGGATTTACAGATCGTGCTGACCGAAAAGATATCAACATTCGCCTGTCAGGGAGCAATCAGCTGCTTGAGAATGTCGATTTAACGCACTCTGTTCATCCTGGGGATGTCGTGATTATTGGCATGGGGTTCTTCTGACGATGAAACTATCAATAGTGGAAAACGGCAAAAAACGAGAAAGCAGTGTCGAATTCTCCCGCTTTGCCAAAGAGCTGAAAAAGAACGCCTGGAAAATCGCGCTGGCCGGTATCGTTGCCGGGGTTGTCGCGTATCCGTTAATCAGCATGATGTCTTCAAAGTATGTTTCAACGGCGACGGTGCTGATTAAGGCGCAGGCTGATAATGTTTCTCCGTTTCCACAGGTTGATGGTTTCGATTCAACACGCAGTGGTTACTACGAAACACAATATGCGTTGATGCATTCACGTATTGTGCTGGAGCAAGCCGTACGTGATATGAAGCTGGATGAAAACCCGGAGTTTACCGGGGAAAAAGCCGGTGCTCAGGGGGCTGATAGCAATGAAAGTCGGCAACTGAGAATGGAGCAAGCGCTGAAAACGTTATCGAAAAACCTGAATGTCATCGGTATTCGCACGACGAACCTGGCTTCCATTACCTATGAATCAACTTCGCCTCAGGTTGCGGCTGATATTGCCAACGGCGTCGCGCAGGCTTTCATCAACTATACGGTGGAGCAGAAACGTCTGAAGGTGGAGAAAGCTCGCGAACTGAATTTTGAAAAAATGGAAGAGATTCAGAAGTCGATAGCTAAGCAAAAAGACGAGATGGACAGCTATCTGAAAAATGCCGGGCTGCTGACCTTCCGTGGTATCGATGGTTTTGAAACCGAGCAGTTAAGTATCGTAACTAATCGCCTGGCCGATGCGACCCAGCGTCGGGTTGCCGCTGAATCCGTCTATAACGAGGTGAACGGGGGAGGTAAGTCCCTTGAGAGCGTTATCTCGCTGCCTTCGGTCTCTAACCACGCTCAGATCCAGGATTTGCGCATCGCGTTGATTCAGGCGCAACGAACGTTGTCCGAACAGCGTAAAGTCTATGGGCCAAAAAATCCCGCCATTTTAAAAGCAGAAGCCGATGTTCAGTCGATCCAAAGCCAGACCGGGCGGGTATTGGGCGAGCTGAAAGTCGGTTTACGTCAGCAATATCTGGCGGCGCTGGCGGACGAAAAAAACTATCAACAGCAAGTGATTGAGCAGAAAGAGATCTTCCAGAAAATGGCGTCAAAACGGGATGCCTGGAACAGTCAAAAGCTGTCGTTAGATAAAATGGAAGACCTGTATAAATCGCTTTATCAACGTACTCAGGAGCTGTCGCTGTCCGGCGTGAATGCCGATGCGGTGTTATACGACCCTGCGGTACCCGCGTTAAAACCGGCGAAACCGAATAAATCTTTATTGTTGCTGATGGTGGTCATGCTGGTGGTGGTGTTCAGCATCATGTATTTCATTGTCAAAGCGGCAATGGATAACTCAATCGGTACCCTTAGTCGCATGAAAAAACGGCTCAATATTGTTCCGTTGGGTGAAATTCGTCGTTTTAGCGGAACCTCAGGGCGCGCACAGGTGCGGGACATGATCATGAAGAACCCGCTAAATGCCGATATTGTGCACGGTATCCGTACCCGGATTATGCTGGATAATCGACCTTTACAGACGCTCGCCGTGGCGTCGACGGAGCACGGCGATGGGCGTTCTTTGTTGGCGAATCTGTTAGCGAACTCTTTTAGTTTCGACCAGAAAACACTGCTTATTGATGCAGATTTCTTTAACACTGGTGGGCTCACATCCGAGCTGGCGTCAGCTACGTCCGCAGGCTTAGCGGAACTGCTGCGCGGGGAGACAGAGCTTGAACAGGCGAGGATCAAACTCAGTGATAATCTCGACTTTATTCCACACGGCAAGAACACCATCTCATCTTTACTGATGCTGTCGTCGGAGCATGTTGAACTCTTAATGCGCGAGTTGAAATCGCATTATCAGCGCATCATTATTGATGTTGCTGCCGTGAATCAGAGCCAGGATGTTCAACTGATCAAACGTGCCGTCGATGGCGTTGTTTTCATTGTGAAAGCCGGGGCGGGGTCCGCGGGACAAATCGCCAACGCGCTGGATAAGATCGAGGAAAATAACGGCGTGGTGATTGGTGCGGTGCTCAATGCAGTTGAAGAAAAGGATCTTGAGACACAAGAGGGTCTGCGTTCACTGAACTTCAGTACCGATCAACTGATGGCAACGCCAGGCCGCGTATGAGTCTACTGAAGAGCGCTTCCACAATAGCCGGTTCATCAGTCATCTCGCAGTTGATTGGTGCACTGTCTATTTGGTTGATTTCACATAAGTACGATATGGCTGAAGTGGGGCTTTATGCGCTCAACTACAGCATCGCCGTGGTGGGCGCTCAGGTGTGTACCTTTGCATCACAGCTGTTAATTCCTAAACAGCAGGATGACGAACTGGTGCAGAATGTTGTGTTTTGCCTGATCCAAAGCACGATCATTGCCTTACCGTACGCTGTGCTGACCGCGTGGCTGTTTCACCAGAACATTCTGTTCCTCTATTTACTGACGCTGGCAACGGCGTGGGTTTTAATCTCGGAAAACCTGTCGCTACGCACGGCTAACTTTCGTTTTCTGATCTTCCAGCGCATTTCTGTTTCTGTGGTCGTTGTACTTTCCGTCCTTCTTACGCACCATGTACAGCTGTTTTATTGGTCGTGGGCCTGCGCGACGATGGTGCTGACCATAAGCTGTATTTTGCATTCGTTTGATATTCGTTCGGTGGCGGCCAGACATCTGCGACCCGCCAGTAATTGGCATTTTTTCAAACAGAATATTCATCACATTACCAAAGTGGGCAGCGCGGAAGTGCTGGCGATGGCCAGCAGCAATTTGCCTATTATGCTGATTAACTTTTGGTTCTCGGCGCTGACGGCGGGTTATTTTTCCGTGGTTAGCCGCTTTTGCCTGGCGCCGGTGGTGATCATCGGGAATGCGGTGCGCAATACTATTTTTTCTAAATGGTCTATCGACTTCAGAAATAATACCTTCAACTATCAGGAGTATACCAGGGTACGTATGCTATTGCTGGTACTAGGGGTTATCTGTACCCTTGGGGTTTTTATTTTCTATCCGATTGTGATGCGCCTCGGCTTTAGCGAAGACTGGATAAACTCCATTGAGACGTCACGCTACATGTTGCCCTATTTATTCCCGGCGCTGGCGATAAGCCCTCTGACGGTGATAGAGCTTATTTTTGGTTCCCATCGCTATTTTCTGCGTATCCAACTGGAACAGCTGGCGATTGTACTCTTCGCTTTTGTTGTGACGCCCTATTTTTATAAAGATTATGCAACGTCGGTCATCTTGTTTTCTTCACTGACATTTATTCGCTACGCCTTCATTTATCTGAAAATGAATAAGCGGGCCAATCTCCTGAAAGACAAGCCGGTGATACTATGACGCTGAATACCGGATACTATTTACAGGTTTATACCTTTGTCACGCTGATCCTGTGTGGCCTGGTGCAATACTTTACCGGCATGCAGTCAGTGCTGTGGATACCTTTTTTCCTCACCTTATTGATGGTGGGATTATTGGTGATGCAGACGCGTGATGGCTCCTTACATTTGGATGCCCAGGAGACGATTGTCCTGGCGTTGTACTTTTCGTTTCTGGTGCTGGCTGGAGCATCGACGCTGATTCAGGGCGGGATCACCGTAGCGATTGTGGCATTTAAAAACGAAATTGCGCTGTCGCTGGTGATGATCTGTTTGCTGCTGGGCTTTTGCCGGGAATCACAGATTTACCGCGCAACGCGCTATCTGTATTGGGTGTTTTACGCACAGATTCCGGTAATGATATATCAGGTTTTACTGGTTGTTCCCCAGCGCGTTGCGGTGCGCGGCGAAGATGAGAAATGGGACTCCGTGGTTGGCACGTTTGGCGGTGACCCTATGGGAGGCGGGAATACTGCCGCAATGGGTTTGTTTTGCCTGTTAATTATGTTGTTAAAAGTCTCCGAATATAAGCATGGGCTCACCACGTTCAAGTCCATGGCGCTGCATATTGTTCTCGGTATCGGGTTATGCATCATTGGTGAAGTGAAGTTTGTCATCCTGCTATCGCCTATATTCCTGGCGTGGGTGTGGCTTTCACCGAGCTACGTCAAAGACGTTAGTAAGGTCAATCTGAAGACGTTGTTGGTTATTGTGGCGGGAATGCTGTTGCTTATTAGCCTGTCGATTGTGATCCTCGCGTACTATTATTCTACGGCGTTCGGCGGCGATCCGTCGAAAAGCTCGTTAAGTATTTTTATCGACTCCTTAAGCTATATCTTTGATCCGAACTATATTATGTCTACCGGTGAATTAGGGCGCTTTACGACATTCCTGTTCTGGTTGAAAAATAACGATCTGTGGGGGCTTTCAGGAACGTTATTTGGCTACGGACTCAATGCAACTAACAGTGGTAGTACGGTGTCGCCGGGCTTTTTGAATATTATCTACAACTTAATTCTAGACTCGACTTCCCTGAGTATGCTGCTGTGGGAAGTTGGGGTGATCGGCACGTTACTCTTTATTAGCTTATTCATTTATATCCTGAAAGTTTGTCAGCCAAAGCCATTACTGACGCTTGAACAACTGGACCAGCAGGATCTCCAGTTATTGAGCTTTGCACCGGCGTTTAACGCTTTTGCTATCAGTTGCTTAATTAGCTTACCTTACAGCCAGATACTGATGATTACACCGATGTTACAATTCCTGTTCTATTTATCACTAGGATCAAGTTTAGTGATTCGTCGAACCGTCCTTCGCTGTGTAGGGTAATTGTATGGACCAAAAACCGTTTATTTCAGTGAGTATTAAAACACTCAATGAATCTGAATGTATCGAGAAAACGATCGACAGTATTCGCCGGCAGCTTGTTGATTATCCGCATAAAATTATAGTGGCAGATAGTCTGTCAACGGATAACACCCAACAGCTTGCTATCGATAAAGGGGCGACCGTGGTGTCCTTAACTAACCCAGACGATCGCTGCTGCGGCGTCGGGCATCAGTTAGGTTATCTGTATAGTGAAGGGGAATATCTGCTACTGATGGACGGCGACATGGAGCTGGAAGAGGGCTTTGTGGATCAGGCCGTCGCGTTTTTGCAGGCTGAGCCGGAATATGCAGGCGTTGCGGGAACCGTTGAAATGGACGATGCTGTTAACTATGAATTTAAATCGCGTAAGCAGCGTATTAATAAAATTTATCCGCTCGGAGATAGTGACCATTTAGGCGGTGGCGGGTTATATCGCCGATCTGCAATTGAAAAAATTGGTTATCTTACCAACCGTAATTTGCATGCTTATGAAGAAGCCGAACTGGGCCTGCGTTTGCGCGATGCGGGTTATAAACTGCGTCGTCTGAATATTCCGTATTTTATTCATACTTCCCATACTATGCCGACCTTTCAGATGCTCAAACACCGCTGGAAAAGCGGATACTATCAGGCTCCGGGCGAGCTTTTACGTTGTGCCTGGGGAAAACCTTATTTCGGCAAAGCGTTAAAAATGGTCAGGAACGAAGCGATTTTTTCTGTTTATCTGATTGCTTTGTTCATTGCGGCGGTGACCTTCAATCTCGAACTTTTCGACATTGCCTTTTTGCCGTTGCTTGCGTTTATTGTCCTGAAAACCGTGCAGAATCGATCGTTATTGAACGGATTGCAGAGCGTAATGAACCTGGCCGTGCTTTCAGCCGGGCTGGTTAAAGGCTTGACTAAACCAGTACGCGATCCGTTGACTCCGCCTGACAGTAAAATCATTCATGAATAACTAAGGCTGGCGCAATGAAAGTTTTATTAGTGAATAAGTTTTTTTTCATTAAAGGCGGCGCGGAAACGGTTTATTTTCAAGAGCGCGATATGCTGAAACAGGCTGGTGTGCAGGTTATTGATTTCTCGATGCAGCATGAGAAAAATTTTCCTTCAGACTATGCGGATTATTTCGTCAGCAATGTGGACTACCACAAAGCGAGCAATCTGCTGGGTGGGCTCAAAACGGCGGTTAACTTTATTCATAATTCGCAGGCCTGCAAAAAAATGCTGGCGCTATTAGAAAAAGAGCGCCCGGATATCGTCCACTTTCACAACATCTACCATCAGTTAACACCGGCGTTGATTAAAGTTGCGCGCAATTTTGGCTGCAAAACGGTGCTGACTGCGCATGACTATAAGATTGTGTGCCCTGCGTATTCCATGCTGCGCGACGGCAAGGTGTGTGATTCCTGTATCACCGGAACGGTTTTCAATGCCTTCAGGTATCGTTGTCAGGAAGGTTCAGCCTCAAAAAGTCTTCTGCTCTCCCTGGAGGCAACCTGGCAGTATATTGCACAAAACTATCAGGCACTGGATGTGATTGTTTCACCAAGCGTTTTTTTACGCGGTGTTTTGCTGCGCACGCTGCCAAATTCGCGCATTGATGTCATCGTCAATGGCGTTGATGACAGCCGTCCCCTGGCCGAAGTAAACGATGAAGGCTATATGCTGTACTTCGGTCGTCTGAGCCGTGAAAAGGGCGTGGCAACGTTGTTGGCAGCGCATAAAAAAATGCAGAACAGCGCGCCGCTGAAAGTTGTGGGGCACGGTCCGTTGCATGATGAATTAGCCGCCAAATATCCGGACGTTGAGTTTTTAGGTTATGTGCAACAAGGGGAAGCCCTCGACAACCTTATTAAACATGCGCGGGCGGTGATCCTGCCTTCAGAATGCTATGAAAACTGTTCTATGGCGATATTAGAAGCGATGTCCTTAGGCAAGCCGGTTATCGGGTCGCGCATCGGCGGTATACCGGAACAAATTCGTGACGGTATCGAAGGGATTTTATTCGAACCGGGCAATGTGCAGGAGTTAGCCAATGCGATGGATGCCCTGGCCGACTCGCCAGAGAAAGCGCGGGTCATGGGCTTACTTGGTCGTGCGCGGTTGAGTGAAAAATATGCGCTGAGTAAACATATGGATACCCTCCAGGCGCTGTATAAAGAACTGCTGAGCAGGCCATAGTATGAGTAAAAAAATAACGGTTTTTGGAACGCGTGGTATTCCCGATGTATTGGGCGGTGTGGAGACACACTGTCAGAATCTTTATCCTGCCATTAAACAGCAGTTCGACGTGGATATTTGCGTGATTGCTCGCTCGCCATATGTAAATTACAAACGATCGGTATATAAGAAAGTCGAAACCTACGCGCTGTGGGCACCCAAAAAGCGCTCGCTGGAAGCGATTGTCCATTCCGTTTTAGCGGCGTTTAGGACATGTATCGACCATTCGGATATTGTGCATGTCCATGCTATCGGCCCCGGCCTTGTGATCCCACTCTTACGCGTGATGGGTAAAAAGGTGGTTTTTACCCACCACGGGCCCGATTACGATCGCCAGAAATGGGGATTTGTAGCCAAAAAAATATTGTTGCTGGGTGAGCGTTGGGCGGTGAGATATGCCAACGAGGTGATTGTGATTTCTGACGTTATTAATCAACTGATCCAGAAAAAACACGGTCGCTATGATGCGCATTTAATTCACAATGGCGTGAACGAGCCGCGGTTATTATCACAGCTCACCATCGACAGTACGCTCTCCCGCTTTGGGCTGCAGCCGAAAAACTACCTCGTGGTGGTTGGGCGGTTTGTGGAAGAAAAAGGGATGCATGATGCCATCGCCGCTTATCAACACAGTGGTTTGACCATGCCGTTAGTGTTAATTGGCGATGCGGATCATCCGACCGAATACAGCGTGCGCCTCAAAAAGCTTGCTGCCGACACGCCAGGTGTTGTGATGACTGGTTTTTTACGTGGTGACGAACTTCAGGCGGTGTTTTCGCAGGCTAAATTGTTTGTGATGCCCTCATACCATGAAGGATTGCCCATTGCGCTGCTGGAGGCAATGTCATTTTCTCTTCCGGCCGTCGTCAGTGATATTCCGGCTAACCTTGAAGTTCAACTGCCCGCCGAGGCCTATTTTAAGGTGGGAGATGTGGCGGGTTTGGCTGAAAAATTAGGCCAAGGGGCAACAGCAAATAGCGTGGACTATGGTGTATATTTGCAAAACTACAATTGGCATGAAATCGCCAAAAAGACGTTTAACGTCTACCACTCCATTGATAAAGATATAGGTTAATTTTGACCAGTCCTCAAAATCGTCCTCCTGCCATCGAACGGTTTTACGCTCACCTTGATGAGCGGATAGCGGAGGAATTGACCCCTGAACAAAAAGAAGGGGTGGAAAAAGCGCTCCTTGCTACAACCCTGACTTCGCGGCATCAGATCGATATTCGCAGAAGCTTTCCTTTTTTCAGTAAGCGTTATTATCTGGTTTTTTTGTTTGGCAGAGATTTACGCCGCCAGCATCGCCAGGAATCAACCCTGTCGAGAATGTTACTCACTTTTTTGCTGCTGATTGCCGTGCTATTCGTCACCTGCTGCATATTGCTGACGTTGTATATGATCAAATCCGCGTTAGGTATTGATGTGTTCCAAAATTTTCACGTAGGTATCTGGGACTGGTGGTTAAGCCTGAAAGACCGCTAGCGTTAACAAATTGGTGGAGGACGTCATTGCGATGAAGCGTAAATGGGTTTGTGCGTTGTTGAGCATGTTTTTCCCGCTGACGGTTATGGCCGCATTGACGACCGTTACCCCCAAAGCATTGACGGGCCCGTTAACCAATCCGGGGATTGGCGTGGCAAGTTTTCATCAGGGATACGGTGAAACGCTGGGGCTGGCGGACTATCCCAATACCGGATTTGAATACGAGCGTTTTTACTGGCGGGATCTGGAGCCAGTCGAAGGCCAGTACAATTTTGCGTTGGTGGATGATGCCTTCAAATACGCGGCGGCACATCGTCCTGCGATGAATGTCGGGCTACGATTTATGGCTCTGGCAGAGCCGGAAAGCGGTTCGCAAATACCTGACTGGCTGATTAAAAAAGGCGTGAAAGGAACCTGGACGCCGGATAAAAAGACATTTGCCCCGGATTTAGACGATCCTCTGTTTATTGAATACAGCCAGCGTCTGTTGAACGCATTTGGTAAGCGCTACGATGGTAATGAGAATCTCGCGTTTGTTGATATTGGCATGGTGGGATCATGGGGAGAATGGCATAACAGCAACTTCCCGAACCTGAAGCCATTACTGGAGCGATACACCACGGCGCAACTGGATCGCTACGTCGCGATGCACTTTTCTGCTTTCCCGGTGACACCAAAAATAATGTTGATAAGCGGCGGTCAAAGTCTGGCGAATGCGGTGGCGCGTGGGGCTGGGTGGCGTGCGGACTGTTGGGGGGACCTGCGCGTATTTTCGGACTCCTGGAACCATATGGCTGATGATTACCCCCAGCGATTGCTGGCTGCGCAGCAGAGTTATTCAGGGTTCAACGACGTCTGGAAACGTGCGCCGGTGAGTCTGGAGATCTGCTCGTATATGCAGGACTGGAAGAACACCTTTCACTATACACGTGCTGAAGTGCAGGGGATTTTTGACTGGGCGGTCAAGCAGCACGCCAGTACCATTAACCTGAAATCGAGAACGATACCCAGCGACTATCGACCGATTGTCGACAATGCGCTGACCAAATTGGGCTATCGATTTCGCCTTGCGTCCCTGAGCCATGAGTCCGTGTGGGACAGTGGACAAACGCTGACATTAAACAGTACCTGGTACAATGAGGGTATCGCACCGATTTATCTGCCTTACATACTGGCATTCCGGGTCGTAGACAGCGCCAATAAGGTGGTGGCACAGGGGAATTCCGCGGAGGATATTCGCCGCTGGCTCCCCGGTAAGTATCAGGTCAGTTATGCGTTATCTATGCCAGGCCGACTGGCGAAAGGGCAATACGCGATTGAGGTTGCGATGCTGGATAAGTCGGGTGCGGCGAGAATTAACTTTGCCAATGAAGGGAAACAGAGCAGCGGCTGGTACCGGGTGTCAACAATAACGGTACGCTAGTCAGACACAGCAGCGAGCCTGACGGTCAGGCTCGCTGCTGAGAACATTAAATTTGATACCCATTCGGGTTATTTTTTTGCCAGTTCCAGGTATCACGCATCATTTCATCAAGGTTGTAGATGGCCTTCCAACCTAGCTCTTTGTATGCCAGCGATGGGTCAGACCAACATTCGGCAATATCTCCGGGTCTTCTGGCGACAAACTGATAGTTTATTTTTGTCTGCGCCGCTTTTTCAAACGCCTCAATCAGATTAATCACGGAATAACCAACACCGGTACCGAGATTAATCACTTTGTAAGCCGCGCCTTTGTTCTGGCAATCCAGCGCGGCTAAATGACCGGTCGCCAGATCCATGACGTGAATATAATCACGCACACCGGTACCATCAGGGGTTGGATAATCATTACCGTACACCGACACGGTTTCCAGCTTACCAATCGCGACCTGGGAGATATACGGAACCAGGTTATTAGGGATACCGTTAGGATCTTCACCAATCCGACCCGATGGATGGGCGCCAACCGGGTTGAAATAGCGCAGGCAGGTAATGCGAAAATCGGGTTGTGCACGTGAGAAATCGGCCAGAATTTGTTCGACCATCAACTTAGAGGTGCCGTACGGATTAGTGGTGCCGCCCGTAGGTGATTGCTCGCTCAGCGGCACGCTTTCTGGATTACCATATACCGTGGCAGATGAGCTAAAAATGAAACGATTAACGCCTGCAGCCAGCATTTCATCCAGCAAAACCAGCGTACCGGTGACGTTGTTTTCATAGTAGGCGAGGGGCTCTTTTATCGACTCTGAAACCGATTTGAGTCCCGCAAAATGAATGACATCGGTGATGTTATGGTCGGCGAAAATGTTTTTTAATGCCTGCCTGTCGAGAACATCGGCGATATAGACAATGGGCTCTCTTCCGGTGAGTTCCGCGACCCTGTCCAGCGAGATTCTGCTGGCGTTCGCCAGATTATCGATGACTACAACATCATCGCCTCTTTCCAGTAGCGTTAACACAGTATGTGAACCAATATAACCTGCACCACCAGTGACAAGAATTGCCATACAGACTCCAGATAAACGGGGATTGATTCACGCCAGTACCATAGAGAACGCGTTATTGGTTACGTTTGGTAAGGTAATAATTGCGATACCTCACCATGCATTTATAAGATATTTTTTTAAGTATAGATAAAAAGCTGAATTTGTTTATTTTTGTATCATAAACAATATAGTTATTTGAGAAGTTCAGCGTGTGGACGCCGTCACTGTGGTTGATCGACGAATTGATTTGTTCGATCAGAGTTTCAGCAAAATTAGCGTCATTCAGCGTCTCTAATTCTTTGATATAGATTGATTTTCCATAAGTTTCAGGCGTGCATTCCTGAGTAAGGAAGTATATTTTGTTATCAACATGATAAGGGGCACCCGCTCCCCGATGATGAGGATTGCTCACCTTCAACGCCGGATTAATTCGCTGCCACTGTCCGTAAAGATGAACTGCCGAATGAATAATTATTTCGTTATCCATCGTGGTGGACAACAGATAACAGGTTTCATTAACTGAGATAAATACGTTGTCAGTTAATTTGGTATCAGAGATTAAAACTTTAACTTGCTTCCAGCGTGCAGGGAACTCAATTGACTGAAACAGTATTACCTCTTTTCTTTCTGAAGACTCGGGGATCATGAAGAGTTGATCGTTGATATGTATCAGATAAGGGAAAGACAAATGACACTTTAAGTCGTCAAAGCCTTCAAGCCTAATATCTTCAAGTTCAACCAGTTCACGGTCTAGAACGCGACATCGTAGCGTGCCTTTTGAGTTGCGGAAGCTAAGAGCTTCATAGAAAACATACAGTTTATCGTCTTTTTCAATCAGAAAAGGATCGGCCTGAAATGTATATTTCTTTTTTAACTGCTGCGCAGTGGATTTGCTTAATATCTCCAGAGTGTTGTCGGGGAATGAGTGTGTACCATTATCCTTAATAAGCATGATGTCCCACGACTCATGATAAAATAACTTATCCATTATTCTTTTTATTTTTGTTTGCATCTGCACCTGATCCTTTTTATCGCCTGCACCATGTATGAACAGCTGTTTGCGACTCAGTGAATGAGCCTGTCGCAATGTTGTATAAATGTGCGAAAACCGGCGTGGAACACCAGTGGCTACTTTAAAACTAGTCGCAAGCCCCTGTTTTGTCCACTAACAGAAATAGGGATAGGAGATGTCCAGAGCATCCTTGCTCCAGTGGGGGGAATTACTCGAAATGCACCTGCGGGTTATCTGCAAGGGAAACGTAGGTTTTGCTGTTTTTATCCAGGGTACGGATTTCACCGCTTTCGATGTCATACACCCAACCGTGCAGACGAAGCGCATTATTGCGCAGCCCAACCGCGACACAAGGATGCGTTTTAATGTTGTTAAGCTGTGCGATAACGTTTTCTTCCACCATGGCGTTAACTTTATCGATTGGGTTATCCCAGGTTTTTTTATCGACCACGGCTTTCGCGGCATCGGCATAGTGCAGCCAGTGAGCGACAGCGGGCATTGGATCCAGGGGCTGGCTATCGGCAATGGCTTTCATTGCGCCACAATTAGAGTGACCGCAGATGACGATATCCGTTACGCCAAGTGCGACAACCGCGTATTCGATGGTTGCGGATACACCACCCGGTTCCGGACCAAATGACGGTACGATATTACCGGCGTTGCGGATAACGAAAAGCTGTCCTGGATCTTGCTGAGTAACGAGTTCTGGTACCAGGCGGCTATCGGAACAGGAGATGAAAAGTGCCTTAGGATTCTGGCTGGATGCCAGGCTGCGGAAGAGTTCCTTGCGTTGAGGGAAAATCTCTTTTTGGAAGTTGAGGAAGCCCTCGATGATATGTTGCATAGCAGTGTCTCTTGTCTCTGTTTAAGCAGGTTATGATGAAGATCACACTTTCCAGTTTAACACCAGCCGACAGAAGGGAAAGACTTTATAGCAGTTCAGCAACATCTTTGGATAATTTTGCCCCACCGTGGCAGGGCAAATCGTGTGATGTACGCTATGCGTTCTGCCATTTCTGGTATGCCGCTTTTAGCCTGTTCATCGCGTCTACCAGTACCGGGCGCGGGCAGCCAACGTTGAGTCTCATGTGCGCCTCTCCACCGGGACCGTATTGCGCCCCAGGTGACAGGCCAAGCCTGGCGTCATGCACAAAAAAAGCGCTTAGCTGCTCATCGCTGAGATCCATTTTTTCCGCATTCAGAAATAACAGATACGACGCGCCGCCATACACTATTGAGATCAAAGGACAGTGCTTTTCAATTTCACTTTTCACAAACGCTACATTGTCGGCCAGATAGGCCAATAATTTCTGGTGCCAGTCGGCGCAATGGGTAAAAGCGCTATAAATGGCCGCCTGCTGTAATGAATGCGTCTCTGCAAGGTAGCAGTTATCCAGAAAGTGGTAGAACTGATGGCGTAATTCATCATTATTAATAATGGCGATTCCGCCCTGGATCGCCGCCGTATTGAAGGTCTTGCTGATGGAAGTAAGCACGATTGACCGACTATCTGGCGCTTCATCAACAGTAAAAAACGGCAAATGGCGCTTTCCTGGCAGGGTTAAATCACTATGCACTTCATCAGACAGAATGATGACGCCTGCCTGCTGGCAATAGTGGCTTATTTTTTCCAACGTTTCCCGCGACCACACCATTCCACCTGGATTATGCGGTGAAGGGAACAAAAACATTTTGCACTGCTTGAGTTTCTCGCTGAAATCATGCCAGTCAAATTCATAGTGCCCGTTTTTCTCAATGAGGCGCGTCTGAATCAAATTCCTACCGCTGGTGTTTACCAGATTAGGATAGGGATCATAGATTGGCGTACAGGTTAAAATATTATCGCCTGGACGGGTAAGCGCCATTAAAGAGAGTACGATAGTTTTTATAACACCGGGAATAAAATGTAACCAGTGTGCCTTGATATCGGTATCATACTGTTGTGCATACCAATGAATAACAGATTCTTTCCATTGTGGATAATCCAGGTTATAGCCTTGCACAGGCTGTGACACCACCGAACGCAGCGTGCTCATGATTGGCTCTGGTGTCGCAAAATCCATATCTGCAATCCACAGCGGTAATACATCGGTGGTACCGTACATCTGTTGTAATTGCCCGTATTTGCGACAATTAACATCCCTTGTGACAATATCATCAAACAAAGACATTGTTGACTCCTGGAAAGTCTCTGAAAATAGTGTAAGCAACGCAAAAGCGAAGAATGTTATATATATCTAATGGATATGTTTAATTTACCCTGGTGATAGCGAATATTTAGCTATTTAGTCGTTTATGATTTTTGCTCAACCATATTCTCAGTGGCTTCATTGGGCTCATATTTAGCAATGCCAATACCGGTTGCCGCCCACAGTAGGGCAAAGATGACACCGCTGTAACAGAGGATTGCCCAGGGCAAGTAATCAAGCGTGGCAACGCCCAGCATAGTGGCGCAATAAACGCCTGAGGCAGACCAGGGGATAATCGGTTCGACAACGGTTCCGGCATCTTCAGTGGTTCGCGAGAGGTTTTTTGCCGCAAGACCTCGTTTTTTGTACTCCTCTTTAAAGGCATCACCGCACAGCAGCAACGGTAAGGTTCCATTTGCCGTGCAGGCACAGATGGTAAATGTCGTCACAATCGTGGTAGCCACCAGGCGGAATGTGGATTTAACGCCTTTTGTCAGCGCGTTTATCACGGTGTGCAGAGAGCCTGTCGCACTCATTGCCCCGGCAAAGCTGAAGGCGCTGAAAACGGTAACGAAGCTGCTAAACATTGAAATAGCGCCGCCTCGCTCCAGTAAGCGGGAAACATCGGAAGACAGTGTCGGCAGATTATCTCCGGTAAGCATTGCGAGCTTAAAGCCACTGACCACGGATTCGCCGACAGAGGATGCCGTAAATTGCTGAAAGACTAACGCTAAAATCATTGAGACTATCGTAGATAAAAAGAGCATCGGAATGGGCGGTCTTTTTGACAGTGAGCCATATAAAACGATGATCGGCGGGAGTAGCAGCAGAATATTAAAGTGATAAATCTGACCAATAGAATTCATCAAGTTGGTAATGTTTTCTGGCGCGCTGGACGAAGCATCAATGCCCATGCCCATATAGCTGTAAACGACGCAGCAAATAATAAAACCCGGGCCGGTAGTCCACAGCAGGTGGCCGATATGCGAGTACAGGTTTACCCCGGCAGCCAGTGCAGCCATGTTGGTTGAATCAGAAACCGGTGAGAGCTTATCACCAAACCAGCAGCCTGAAACAATGGCACCAGCGGCAATGGGCAGCGAGACATTCAGACCAATCGCTACGCCAATCATGGCAATACCAACGGTCCCGATAGAACCCCAGGAAGTACCGGTGCATACTGAGATTAGTGCCCCCAGCATAAATGCCGAAATATAGAAATACTGCGGGTTAATCCACTTCAAACCATAATAAATCATCATTGGAATAGTGCCTGACACCATCCATGCGCCAATTAAGAAACCGATACTGGCGACAATTAATATGACCGGCAGCGCTTCAGATATTTTATTGCAAATAGATTGTAGAATGTCATCCCACGTGTAGCCGTGAGCGATGGCGATAAACGAGGCGGTTGCCGTTCCCATCAGGATCATGGGTTCAGCACGAATATTGAAGATAAAATATCCGATGCTAATCCCGCCCAGCATGACTACCATGGGTAAAACTGACCAAAAGAAAGACAATGGCTTTCTGTTATTGGCGGTGCAGTTATTTAATTCCATAATTCCATCCCAATCGTTAATGGTTGAACACGTCAAATAAATACCTGCTACAGGTCACTCATGTCTGAGCAACATAGTTGCCAGAGCTCATGGCTGAACCCTATTTTATTAACTGCTGCAGATTATCTTTTTTGACATGCTATTCTGGTGCTTATATTTTAGTAGTAAGGTAAGAGAACGTTTGTTGAATAAATTACCCCTCGGCATAAGGTGAATGATGTCGGCGTTGTTGACTCAATTTGCGATACTGCTGTGGCGGCATGCCGACGTATTTATGGAACGAGCTGTAGAATCGACTGCTGGAGCGAAATCCTGCAATTGTAGCGATATCCAGAATTGTTTTATCCGTATCGCTGAGTAAAGCCCGCACATGGTTAATGCGCATCGCGGTAATATACTGTTTCATCGTCAGTTGCATCACCCGGTGAAAAATACCCATCGCATAATTGGGATTGAGCTTTACGTGTTCGGCAATAGCATCGACAGTAAGCTGTTTGTCGCAGTTGGCGGCAATAAACTCCAGCATCTGGCTGACGTAAAACTGTGAATGCCGTGAAATACTGTTTTTCTGGGTGCGCGACGTTTTGTTACCCAGTACCGGCCGCCAGCCAGCGAGGCTAAAGCGCTTGAGCATCAGCGCGATTTCATCAATGGCTAACTGGCGAATTTGTTCGTTATCGCTATTGAGTTCATTCTGCCAACGCTGTACTTCAAACGCGCTCAGCTGCTGTGAAGCCAACGAAGTAATCACCATCCCGTGGGTCACGTGATTAATCAGCTCCCTGTCCAGCGGCCAGGACAAAAACAGATGCATCGGTAAGTTGAAGATGGCCATCTGTTTACAGTGCCCGGCATCCGTGAGTTGATGGGGAGTACAGGCCCAGAACAAGGTGATAAAACCCTGTTTGCTCTTCACCACTTCGTCATTAAAGAGATACTCCACATCACCATCAAATGGCACGTTCACCTCAACCTGGCCATGCCAGTGGCTGTAGGTCATAGCCAGCGGCGCCCGCAGTTCGACATCCATACGCTGATACTCGGAATAGAGCGCCAGCGGACTTCGCGACTTTTTCTCATAGCTACGACACATATGAGGGTCGAGCGGCAGCTGCGGGGTACTTTTTGCCATTATGGTTGGGTTCCTGGATAGTGATTCCGGCCATGGGGTAACGCCAAAGCATGAACATAGCTTAACCGAAAAAAAACGTCGTTTTCTCTCCATTTTCGCGAAGTTATTCCCAAAAACTCAGATCCTGTGCCTGTCGCTTGCCGATCTGAGATAGCGGGAATGGTGAGCTTTAATCTTAAAAGCGCTCAATCATAAGGGACTTTGCTGTACCTGACGGATGGCGGCGCGGGAGGCTCACAAACCGTACAGTTTTATTTTTCTATAGAGCGTGGCAATGCTGATCCCCAGTTCTGTCGCGGCTTGTTTTTTCCCCTCAACGCTTGAGCCGAATCGCTGGATGACGTTTTCGATAGCTTCCCTTTCCGCCTGTTTTCCTTTGCTGGCAAGCTGACGGGGTTGCGCGGTCATCGTCGTTTTTCTACCGTCAGCGGCGGTGAGCAGGTAAGGGGGAAGATGGCTGGCGTTGATCCCGGCGGCTTCTCCGCGCATCACAAAAATGTATTCGATCACGTTGCGTAATTCACGAATGTTGCCCGGCCAGTGCCAGGCATAAAGTCGGTTAATAACGTCATCAGGCAGTTTTTGCGGTGGTCGCTGGTAACTGACCGAGAACTCATCGGCAAAATACTGTGCGAGGACCGCAATATCAGCACGGCGTTCACGCAGGGATGGAAGTACCAGAGGGACCACATTCAGGCGATAGAAAAGATCTTCGCGAAACTGATTATTCTCCACCATCGCATTAATGTTTTTGTTGGTCGCGGCAATAATGCGCACATCAATATTGATGGTGTTATTAGAGCCAACGCGGGTGATCGCCTTTTCCTGCAAGACCCTGAGCAGCTTGGCCTGCAGATGCAACGGCATATCGCCAATTTCATCCAGAAACAGGCTGCCGCCGTTGGCCAGTTCAAATTTTCCCATTCGTCCTTTGGGATCGGCCCCGCTGAATGCGCCACGAACATAACCAAACAGTTCGCTTTCCAGCAGTTGTTCGGGGATAGCCGCGCAGTTGATTGTCACGAAAGGCGCGGCTTTACGTGGACTGCTTTGGTGAATGGCAAAAGCCACGACCTCTTTCCCCGAGCCACTTTCCCCGGTGATGAGCACGCTGGCGTAACTGTTGGCGATTTTACCGATGGTGCTTCTGAGTTGCTCCATTGAGGGAGAGTGACCAATCAGTCGCACCTGCATGTCAGACTCATAAGGGGATGGAGTAAGGTTACTCAGGTAGTCGTGTGCATCACGAAAGATAACCATGGTTAAGCGATCGTTATCCTGTGAGGAGAGCGAAATTTGTTTGCACAGTACATGATGTTTCTGACCTTCAAGTGTCAGCCACGCTTCTTCATCGCCATACAGGCTGTCTCCGGTTGTTTCAATGGTCAGTGGTAATCCCTGAACCTCACGGTTGAGGATGCGGTCGGCTGAATGATTGGCATGCCAGATAAGACCCTTGCCATCAATCGCCACCACGCCGCGGTCCATAGCATCGATCAGAAGCCGAAATGCGCCAAGCGTTTCCTGCGCGCGTAAACGCTCCAGGCATTCAAAGACCTTACTGGAGATCATTACGGCGATTTGCTCAATAAAGGTGACAAATTTATCAATCTGGCTCAGTAACGTGTCACGCTGTGCCTGGGTTGAGCAAATAATCCCGATCACGCCAATCACGCGATTATTGAGAAAAATTGGTGCGTTCAAATCCAGCATTTCAGAACAGTAGTGGTGTTTTTCACATAACTGACACAGCGGATGCTCGCCGGGATTTTTGATCAGTACCGTTTCTCGCACCTGCAATACGTGACGATAGATGTAGCCATTTTTGGCCACGTTCTCATTGAGCATATGCCGGTATTTCCCGGTCCCCGCGATGCGCATTAAAGATTCATCAATGATTTCAACGTCCGTGCCCGTTATGCCAGAAATAGCGTCGGCATAATTGCATATATCATCCTGAATATTGCTGAGTACTGAAATCATGGTACTTCTCCGGCAGTGTGTCGCATTTCTCAAGGAAAATGATAAATAGGCGAAGCAATGCAAAAATGATTTGCGAAAAATCAATCTATCACGCTGTTTTTGGATGTTTTTCTTATTTTATCTTCAGCGATCACACTATTTATCAATAATGAGAATTTATCAAAATGAGGCGATAAACTGACGCAGTGATATTTTTTGGTGTCAATTTTTATTTCTATTTAATTTATTGAAATTAAAGCCTTTATTAAAATATTCATAAGAATTTACTCGGTTAATAAAAAGCTGGTAAGCATTTTGCTCTATTGCCAATACCGATAACGGAAATATCTCTGTATTGCACCGATTACAGGGAATGAAATACCAGGACAATGAGGTTTTATGATGCAGGAAAACTTATCATTTTTTATTAACCAGACACCGTTTACCGAACATCCGAACGCGCCGTTGGCACCGTTTAGCCGCCAGGAACTGGTAAAAGCGTTGAATTTTCATCGGTCTATTCCGGGTTACGCGCCGACGCCGCTGTATACGCTACCGGCGCTTTCACAAAAACTGGGCGTAAAAAATATCTACCTCAAAGATGAATCTCAGCGTTTTGGCCTGAAAGCCTTTAAAGCGCTGGGGGGCTCCTATGCGATGGCGTGCCATATCGCTGAATTAGTTGGTAAGGATATCAGCGAACTGCCGTTTGACGTGATGACCAGCGAAGAGGTACGCCACGATCTGCAAACCGTCACGTTTGCCACCACTACTGATGGCAACCACGGTCGCGGCGTGGCATGGATGGCGCGCCAACTGAAGCAAAACGCCGTGGTGTATATGCCGAAGGGCTCTTCGCAGCAACGTCTGACCTCTATCCGTAACGAAGGCGCTACCGCTGAGATCGTCGATATGAACTATGACGATGCGGTTCGTATGACCGCAGAACAGGCCGAAAAGTATGGCTGGATTGTGGTGCAGGATACCGCGTGGGAAGGATACGAAAAGATCCCGCAGTGGATTATGCAGGGCTACGGCACGCTAATGCTGGAGGCGATAGATCAGCTGCATCAGGTTGCGCCGACGCACATTTTTGTGCAGGCAGGCGTCGGCTCGTTTGCCGGAATGGTTCAGGGAATGGTGACGGCAGCCTGGGGGGAGAATCGCCCGAAAGTGATCGTCGCTGAAGCGTTAATTGCCGATTGCCTCTACCGCTCAGCCCGTTCGAAAGAGGGGGATGCCATTGCGGTGGGCGGTGATTTACAAACCGTGATGGCCGGTCTCGCCTGCGGTGAAGCGAACAGTATCGGCTGGAAACTGCTGCGCGATTATGCCAATGCATTTGCCTCCTGTCCTGATGAAGTTGCAGCGTTGGGCATGCGCATGTTGGGCAACCCGCTGGCAGGCGATCCACAGATTATTTCGGGTGAGTCAGGTGCGGTTACTACCGGTCTGCTGGCGCTGCTGATGACCTCGCCTGAACTGGCGCAAACGCGTGAGCAACTGGGGCTGGATGCGCACTCTCGTGTGCTGTTAGTCAGCACCGAAGGGGATACCGACCCGCAACAATATCTGGATATTGTCTGGGGCGGTCAGTACCCGGGCATCAACAAATAATTCCCTGATTGAGAGATATAACGGAGAAACCCATGTTATCTGCAAACCGCATTGAAGAAGTCATTAAAAACTGTCAGGCGCTGATCCAACAAAAAAGTTATTCCGGTCAGGAAGGGGAAGTGGTTAATGCCATAAAAACAATGATGCAGCATTACCAATTCGATGACATCCACGTTGATAAGTACGGCAACATTGTTGGCGGCATTGTCGGCAACCAGCCGGGGAAAACGCTGGTTCTCGATGGACATATCGATACCGTGCCGGTGAACGAAGAGAAGTGGTCCCGCAATCCATACGGAGGCGATATTGAAGATGGCAAAATTTATGGTCGCGGCACAACAGACATGAAAGGCGCCGTGGCGGCGATGATCTCCGCCGTGGGCTTTTTCGGTCAGGACAATCAGCGAAATTTTGCCGGGAAAATCTACGTTGCGTGCATCGTGCATGAAGAGTGTTTTGAAGGTATTGCTGCCCGCCTGGTCAGCGAGCGCTATAAGCCAGACTACGTGATCATTGGTGAAGCTTCCGAGTTAAACCTGAAAATTGGTCAGCGTGGCCGCGCTGAGATTGTGGTCGAAACCTTTGGTAAGCCCGCGCACTCCGCTAACCCACAGGCGGGGATTAACGCGGTGTACAAAATGGCGCAATTGATCGACAAAATTCGCACGATCACGCCGCCGACGCATCCGGTTCTGGGGCCTGGCATTCTGGAACTGACCGACATTAAATCTTCGCCGTACCCGGGAGCCTCGGTGGTACCGGATTACTGTCGCGCAACCTACGATCGCCGTTTGCTGGTGGGTGAAACCAAAGAAAGCGTGATTGCTCCGCTGGAAAATGCGCTTGCCGAACTTATTGCTCAGGATCCGCAGTTTAAGGCCCGAGTGTCCTACGCGGTGGGTCAGGAGTCTTGCTATACCGGCGCCACGATTGAGGGAGAGCGTTTCTTCCCCGGCTGGGTGTACGACGAGTCCGACGAATTTGTGCAGGCAGCGTTAGTGGGCATTCGCGAGGCTGGCTTTAATCCAACCATTACGCAGTACTCATTTTGTACCAACGGTAGCCACTATGCGGGCGAAGCGGGAATCAAAACCATCGGCTTCGGTCCTTCACGAGAAAACCTGGCACACACCATTGATGAGTATATCGAGATCGATCAGTTAACCGGCTCGGCCAGCGGCTATTACAGCATCATCCAGACACTCTATCGCCAATAAAAATAAAGATAACCACCTCTTACCTTACAGGCGGTGTCGCTCAGCAGCACCGCCATGGAGAATAACGATGAAAACCATTTTCAAAAACGGAAATGTAATCGATGGGACGGGCAGTGAAGGCAGAATTGCCGATGTGATGGTTGATGAAGGACGTATTGTCGAAATCGGTCAAATTGAGGTTGGCATCAATGAACAGGTAATTGATGCAACAGGAAAAATTATATGCCCTGGCTTTATCGATACCCATACGCACTCTGACCTGTCAGCCATTATTAACCCCGCGCTGTCGGCAAAAATTCGTCAGGGTATCACCACCGAACTGTTGGGCCAGGATGGCGTCGCCTTAGCACCGCTACCTGAAGAATATATTCCAGCCTGGCGTAAAAATATCGCCGGGCTGGACGGTGACACCGACAAAATTGACTGGAAGTATAAAAATACAGACGGTTATCTCAATCTGCTGGCATCGCGTCATCCGGCGACAAACCTCGCGTATTTAGTTCCTCATGGCAACGTGCGCATGGAAGCGATGGGTCTGGATGGGCGTCCTTCAACCCGTGAAGACGTGGCGAAGATGTGTGAAGTCCTTGAGCGGGAGCTAAAGGCCGGGGCATTTGGACTTTCCACAGGACTTATCTATATGCCTTGCGCCTTTGGTGATACTGCCGAAATGATTGAACTGTGTAAGGTCACGGCGAAATATGACGGGATCTTTGTGGTGCATCAGCGCAGTGAAGCTGACGATATTATCAACTCAACCCAGGAACTGATTGATATCGCCAAAGCCACCGGCGTCTGGCTACATATTTCGCATATGAAGGTTTGCGGCAAGAAAAACTGGGGGCTGATCGACCAGATGCTGGGCATGCTGGAACAGGCGCAGGAAGAGGGAATTCGTATCTCTTTCGACCAGTATCCGTATGTGGCGGGCAGTACGATGCTTGGCGTGATCCTGCCGCCCTGGGTTCACTCCGGTGGTACGGACAAATTACTTGAGCGTCTCGCCTCGCCCGAACTGCGCGCCAAAATGATTGATGATATTCAGCAGGGTATTCCTGGCTGGGATAACTTTATCGATTTTGCCGGTTTGGACCAGATTTTTGTCACCAGCGTGAAAACGGCAAAAAATCAGGATGCTGTCGGTTTGAACCTCGTCCAGTTGGGCGAGCTGCGCGGAAAAGATCCGTACAACGCCACCTTCGATCTGCTCTTTGAAGAGGAAAACGCCGTGGGGATGGTCGACTTCTACGGTACCGAAGAGCACGTGATTAAGTTTCTCTGTCGACCTGAGCAAAACGTCTGTACCGACGGCTTAATGGGGGCTGGCAAACCGCACCCGCGCGTGTTTGGCGCATTCCCTCGCGTACTCGGTAAATATGTCCGTGAAGAGGGATGTCTGAGCTGGGAAGCGGCAATCCGCAAGATGACGGGAAAACCTGCTGAAGTATTGGGTTTGCAGGATCGCGGACTGCTGAAGGTGGGTTATGCAGCGGATATTGTGATGTTCGATCCGAACACAATTACGGATAAAGGCACTTTTGTGGAACCCAATCAGTACCCGGAAGGGATTGAAATTGTCATGGTTAATGGGCGCATTGCCTTAATCAATGGCACGGAAAGTTATGCCTGTAGCGGTACGGTTATTAGAAAACAATATTAATAAATAACGCTAAACACGCATGGATCTATCGCGACTATTTATGGCCGCGGTAGATCACTACACCCTAAGGACATCACAATGAACCTACAAACGTCTTTACCTTCAGGTAAACCCAAGACCTGGAAAGCAAGATATACCGTCCTGACCCTGATCTGGCTGGCGTGGCTGCTCTCTTTTCTCGACAGAATGGTGATGAGCGTTTCGCTCCCTTATATTGGCAAAGATTTAAATCTTGATACGACTCAACAAGGTTTAATTATTAGCGCCTTTTTTATTGGTTATGCTGCGTTTCAAATTCCCGGTGGATTACTGGCGGATAAATTTGGCTCGCGCAAAATCATGGCCATTGGTATTGCATGGTGGTCTGTGTTCACCAGCTTAACCGGCGCTGTGCTGACGCTGCCGCTGATGTTAGCAGTACGATTCTTCTTTGGTATCGGTGAGGGATGTTTCCCGTCGGCCTCATGGAAGATGATATCAACCTATTTCCCGTCGAAAGAGCGTGGTCGCGCCACGGCGATTCAGTCAACGGTTAACACCTTAGGCCCAGCGCTGGCGGTAGTTGTGGCGGCAAGCATCATCGGGGCATTTGGCTGGCACATGGTTTTTATCGTGCTGGGTATTCCCGGTCTGTTTATCGCGGCAGGTATCTACTTATTTACGCGTGACAACCCGAAAGATCACCCTGCCATTACGCAGCAAGACCTGGCGGAGCTGGCTGCTGACGATCAGGGGAGCCTGCAAAACACCAGCGCTATCGCGTTTAAAGACGTACTCAAAATGCCAGTGCTCTGGCAAATGGCCAGTATCTGGTTTTTGTTTGATATTACCTTCTGGGGTTTTTCAACCTGGCTACCAAGCTACCTGATTACCGTACGAGAGTTTTCTCTGGCAAAGACCGGTGTCATGGCGGCCATTCCCTTCCTGTTCGGGGCAGGCGGAACATTATTAGGCGGTTATTGCTCAGACAAATTCAAACCCCAGCGTAAAACGCTGTATGTCGTAACCTCTGTTATTGCCGCGGGATTCCTGTATCTGACTTTCAGCGTGAGCAGTGCAGATATGGCGGTGGTTTATCAGTGTGTCTCAGCCCTGTTCATGTTCTTTGCCATGGCGACGTTCTGGGGCATTCTGATGGATACGATCCCGAGCAACATCATGGGGCGGGCATCCGGTATTGTTAACTTTGGCGGCCAGATGGCAGGGGTTGTATCAGCGCCGATCATCGGCTGGCTTATCCAAAGTAGTGGCGGAAGCTATAACAGCGCCTTTATCTTTATGATTGCTGCACTGTTGTGCTCAGCTGTCGTTACGCTGACAGTCAAAAGCTCGCACGCAGTGGGAGCGTTGCCCAGTAAAGCCTGATTAATGTCTCTCTCTTGTGGCTCTGCTGTTCCAGAGCCACATTAAGGATGACGGAAATAAGTGATTAAGAGCCTATCCCATTAGGCTCTTAGTGGAAACTCAGGAATCGGTTTGAAAGAAATGCAGAGGATCTTTTAATCGTTTTCTCTAAGGAAAACAGTATAGGATTTTGTAAACTACAAAAATGAGATGTTTTGTTATCTCTTTTATCTATAACAGGAAAGGGGTAAAAAACCTTATTTTTAGGGAAGCATTCTGTATAAATGCTCATATGGTTTAATACTTCGCTGTTCAATGGTTTGGCCTTGTTACATATCTCGTTGGCGAATGCGCTGCATTTGCTGCAATTACAACGACATGCAGAATAGTCAGTCGAGATGAGGGAATCATTATTGCCAATGTTAAATCCTAGCTTTCCTCGCCGGATATAAGCATCCATTATTCCACTGGCTTCATATTTTAGCAGTAATCCCTCCCGTTCACTCCGCGTTAAAGATGGCGATAATATATAACTCAGCAATAAGGTGGTTCTTTCATTTATGGATGGATATAGATTTAAATTGTTGTTCTGTTTCGTCTTAATGATGAAATAGGACGCGATGACAAAGCCAAGGCATCGAGCGGTACTCATCTGCAGATCCCAGCTGTCTTTTTGTACGGTATATTCGTAAGTTACAGGCATGAGTGAATGTTCGTACGCTAGAAAGTCGGCAATAAACTCCATGGTCCTGATATACGGAAGTTGGTTGCCATTCATCTTGATGTATTGATGCTGGCAACACATCAAATGAACCAATTCATGAAAGAAAACGAAGTTCATAAAAGAGCGGGCGGTGTTAAGAGATACCTCTACTGAATGTATGTCAACGCGATTGGCTATAATACATAGCGCTGTATCGGCTAAGGCTGTGTGTTTAAATATGGAGGCAAGATCGAGACTGATGTTTAAGTTGTATGTTCCTGCAACAATAATTACCCATGAATAGAATCTGTGATTAATTGCAATATATGCAATATCTTCGTGGATAACTATCTGGATTAATGGTTCATTTTCGTTCACAAAACCCCATACGGTTTTGTTCACCGGGATGAGAGAGTCTTTACCCAACCAGGCTTCGATCATCAAATCCAGCTCAGTAAATGAGTACCATGTAATATCGGTATCAATATTTTCAGGTGAACACCAGGATTGATAAGGCCATGCGTCAGGCATTGTGTCAGGGAATACAACATTGTTTAATGATTCTCGTATTTGATTCATTTTGCTATACGCCATCAATCAATTGCTTTGCTTACTACCAGAAGAGAAGCGTAACTTGCTGTTCTGGTAACCTATTTTTCTCCTTAGAATGTGAAAGTGGTGCTTTTAACGTTGGCCGGTTTTTCTTCCCGCCAGGTTGTGCCAGTGTACGATCCTTCTGGATTTACAGTTTCTCCAAAATTCAGGTTAGTAAAATTGTTATCACCCGAAAGTATGAAAAAATGCTCTATCTTATTTTTTATCAGCGCATCGATGTAACCTGGAAATTTGAAAATACGCTGTTTCTGCTTTATTTAAGCATAAAGACAAGTGTAGGATAATTTCATATAGAAATAAAATTAACAAAGAACTGTCGTAGGCAACGTATTGAAAATAATATTTGTTTTTAATGTAAAGTTGCTGGCATAGAAATGTGCATAGGAATGTCCAACGTAAACGGCTATTTGATGGCGGCTTTCCACCATGCCATCCTAACGGGAGGTTCGTCAAATGAGGGGCATTTTCCGTATTTTTACGGTTCTAATGCTTACTACTCTATTGATATTAATAACTTTGTTAAGAATGAACCCTAATAAATGAAAGACCTGTCCTACATATGTAGGAATTTTCCTTTACGTTGTGTTAATGATTTGATGTTTACAAAGGCTCAAAGTTTAATTTTTGTAAATCAAAATGTTATTTTTATGATTTATTCATTCGAATTATGAAAAAATAATAAAATATACGCGTGGCTATGCTAGAATTTTCCTCTTAAAGTCTTGCGTTTATAAAACATAATATTGAAGACTCATCTGCTCTATAGCCATCGCCTCTCTTTATTTATCGGGATTCTTATACGCAATGAACGCGATAATCGTTGACGATCACCCATTGGCTCGCATTGCCATCCGCAACTTACTCGATACCAATGGTATCGCTGTGACCACCGAACTCGACTGTGGGGATCAAGTGGTTCAAACCGTTGAAAAAACTAAACCGGAGCTGTTGATTATCGATGTGGATATTCCGGGTATCAGTGGCATCGAAGTGCTGGAGCAACTGAGAAAGCGGCACTATGCTGGTGTAATCATTATCATTTCAGCCAAAAATGAATTTTTTTACGGCAAACGTAGCGCCGAATACGGTGCTAACGGATTTGTGAGTAAAAAAGAAGGTATGAATAATATTCTTGCCGCAATTGAAGCAGCAAAAAATGGCTATAGCTATTTTCCCTTTTCCCTTGAGCACTTTACTGGTTCATCCGTCAGCGAGCAGGATAAGCTTGATACGTTGTCGAACCAGGAAATGAGAGTATTGCGTTATATCCTTAATGGCATGGATTACAGCACAATTGCCAGCAAAATGAATATCAGTAATAAAACGGTAAGTACCTATAAAAGCCGGTTGATGGAAAAATTAGATTGTTCATCATTAATGGAAATTTATGATTATGCGCAGAGAAATAAAATAGGATAGAGTAATGCTGGAACGCTTTTTTATTTTTTTGATGGTCATCTTTACCATCGGGTTGTCTACGGGTGTAAGCTCAGCTCGGCAAGTTGAGCTAAAAAGTAACTATAATACCTCAGTGCAAAATATCGGCTTGAACAGGGAAGAAACAAACTGGTTAGCGCATAAAAAAACCTTGGTTGTTGGCACCTGGTTACCGGAAGTCTCCCCCATTGTTTATCAAAATAGCGGTGAATATTATCGGGGCGTCAACGCGGATTACCTTGCGTTAATGCAAAAGAACCTCAATCTAAAAATCATTATAAAGCAGTATGATAATGAGCAAGAGGCGCTGGCCGCGCTCGCCAATAACGATGTTGATACGCTGATAACCCAACTGTCCCGACGCCAGGATGTTGGCGGGAATTTGTTGCGTACTTCGGCATTGCTGACCACGTGGCCGACGCTTGTAACATCGCTAAAAAACACTATGCTGCCGCTGACCTCGAACCATCAGGTTAGCGTCGCGTGTGTGCGGGATTGCCCTTTTCTCGATGTTATCCAGGGGGCTTTTCCTGAGGCTAAAGTCTCATTTTATGACGACGAGTATCAGGCTATGGCGTCGGTAGTGAATGGCGATAACCAATATTATATTGGTAACAATATCACCAGCAGTCATTGTATCTCTCGATACTTCTCACAATCACTGGTTATTACGCACTACTTTGATAAGCAAGAACAATATAATTATTTTGTCGTTAACGAAGATCAGCCTGTATTAAGAAATATTCTTGATGGTTTCATTACGTCAATCAGTAATGAAATTCATATGCAAGTCATGCAGAACTGGCTGAACCGCGGCAACCTTGCCTATCTGAATGCGCCTATTCCTTTCACCGATCAGGAAAAAGCGTGGTTGAAGAAAAAGCATGTTATCCGCATTTTAATCAACCCAGATTACTCGCCCTATACGCTGGTCGATCGCAGTGGTGAGTTACGCGGTATTATTGGTGATTTGCTGAATATTATTCATCTGCAAACGGGGCTCGATTTTGAACCCATTTTAGCTAGCTCCAAAAGTGAGCAGACAAAGCAAATAAGCGGCGAACAGTGGGATATGTATCCCACTATCACGCTAACTCATCAAAACCCGAGCAATTCGGCCTTTAGCGATCCGCTGATGAATGTGGCATTTGTGATGATCACTTCCCGTGAGGAAACCGCCGAATCGCTACTGGAGAAGTCGATACGCATTGCTTTGCCTGCCGGGCATGTGCTGGAAAGCGAGCTGAAGCAACGCTATCCGCAGGCCACCTGGGTGAATGCGGATACTGGCAGTGTTGCGATGGCCATGGTCAAGGAGGGCAGCGTTGATGCGGCAATCGCTACCGAATTGTCGGCAAGATTTATGGTCGATCATTACTACCAGAAAAATATGCACTTTTTTAGGCTTCCAGATATGCCTGGTGCGTCGGTAAGTTTTGCAATCTCTCCCCGCGAGCCGATGTTGAAGTCTGTTATGGATAAAGCGCTACAGGCCATACCGCCACGTGAAATTTTGCAGATGACGGAGAGGTGGTCGAAAATTTCCAATACGCAGGTCGATTTCTGGAGTCGATATAGCAAACAGTTCTATCAACTGGGGATATTCGCGCTGCTGCTGATAGCAATTAGCCTGATCTGGGGGATCTCACTCTCCCGTGAGGTAAATAAAAGGAAACAATCGCAGCGGCTACTGGAAGAGCAGCTTCATCTCAAAGAAGCATTATCTCAAGAACTGGAAAACGAAAAGAATAAAGCGATTGAAGCAACCAAGGCCAAAAGTCGCTTTCTGGCGAGTATGAGCCATGAATTACGTACTCCGGTAAGTTCGATTGTTGGCTTTGTGGAATTACTGTCGAGTTCAGAACTCAGCCCGGCACAGCGAAAAGAGGCGATTGCCCTTACCGGGGCGACGGCCCAGTCATTGCTTGGGCTGATCGGTAAGATTCTGGATGTGGATAAGATTGAGTCTGGTAAATACCAGGTTGTTCCTCAATGGACGGATCTCTCGCAACTCATTGAATTGCAGTGCCACTCTTTCGATGCCTTAGCCAGACAGAAAGGCATTACGCTTGCCTGTGTTAGTCAGTTGCCGGCGAACGAGCGGGTATTTGTCGATCAGCAGGCTTTGCGGCAAATTCTCACCAACCTGGTGGGTAATGCGTTGAAGTTTACCGAGCAGGGCAGCATTCATGTGACGGCCCGTTTGATGCCTGAGGGGGAGAATCACGGTACCCTGACTATTGCCATTAGCGACACCGGTTGCGGGATTAGTGAAGATGAGCAGGCGGGGCTGTTTCAGCGTTACGCTCAGGGACGCTGCGGGCGTCAACAAACCGGTTCTGGACTGGGGTTATTTATCTGCAAAGAACTGGTGACGTTGATGGGTGGGACGCTGGAGTTGATGAGCGTCCCGTTGCAAGGAACCACGTTTACCATAACGCTGCCGGTTGAAACAGCTCGACAGTCGATTGTATCGGATGGCGATGCGCCCGGTACTCTGTTACCGCTTCCGTGTCTGTCTATTTTGATAGCTGACGATAATCCAACCAATCGCCTGCTGCTCAAGCGACAGTTGAATGCCATTGGCTACAGCGTGGATGAAGCGTGTGATGGGGAGGAAGCAGAAGCCAAACTGGCGAAGAAATCGTACGATCTGCTGATAACTGATGTAAATATGCCGAAAAAAGACGGGTTTGATCTCGCGGCTTCGCTACGTCGTCAACAGCCGAATTTACAAATATGGGGACTGACGGCCAGCGCACTTCCACAGTCACGCGATCGATGCCTGCAAAATGGTATGAACTTGTGTCTGTTCAAGCCTGTGTCGATTCAGACACTGACCCATGAATTGAGTAAAATCGAAACCGGTTATGCGTCTCCTTGTACAATCCGGCATTTGAAATTCAATGTGTTGACGGAAAATACCGGCGGCGATCGCGCACTGATGAACGAGATTCTCGAGACATTTCGCGAGGCAACGCTGAATGATATACAAGCGGCTGAGAAAGCCGTTCTGCAAGATGAACCTCAGCTGTTTTTGCGAGCTCTTCACCGGTTGCATGGCTCGGCGCAAATTCTGGGTATCACTGCGCTACAGAACCTGTGCGAACCTTTCGAATCCAGACGACATGACGATCTTCCTCTGGCAGTACGCGAGGAGGCATTGCAGAAGATTATTGCTGTTATGCGGGAAATTGAGATTGAGATAGACAGTCTGATTAGCCATTAATCCCCCTGATCGGGTAGCTGTAGCTGCCCGATCAGGAGAGAAAGTCCTGGTTCAACACTCCGTAGTGCTGAGTACTACTGGCCTGCGCCGATCATCTCGCTATCGACCACAATGCCATCTTCAGCACCTTTTAACACAAGGTTTGCTTCATAGTATTTACCGGAAGTCAGCAGTTTTTGCGCGCTGGCAACGGCTTTACGAGTCTGATTCAGAGGCATCAGGTATTGGGTCTGAAGCACGCTGATACCAGCCAGTTGCAGAGTATCCACTGCACCTTTCCAGTCGCCTTTGGCCATTTTGCCATTCGCTGTTTTGATAGCGGATTCTTTGGCCGGAGTCGCAATATAGTCTTCTGACAGCGCGACCGTAGCGTTAATAACCACGTACTGATCGTCAATCATCTTGGCTTTAGGCGCAGCTTTTACAAATTTCGCCCAATCTTTGCTGTCGCCTGCCAGCAGGGAAGCCGCGTCATCGGTTAATTTTTTAGCGCTGTCAGGCTGTCCATGAAACAGGGCCAGACGAGCAAGCTGAATATCACGCATCGCATTTGCGCCTTGCACTGCGACCTGCATAACATCGGCGGCTTCTTTTTGTACATTTGCGGTAGCAGCTTGCGCCGGAGTGGTTGTGGTAGCAGTAGCAGCCATCACTGGTGCTGAACCCATCATGGTTGCAAGCACACCCGCAAGAATAATCTTTTTCATTACTTTCTCCTGAATAAATTTGGTATATGTCACCAAACGCAATAAGCATATTAAATAATGTTAAAGAGAGGAATCAGAGCCAAGATAGAATAATGACCGTTTAATCCTACAAGTGTCAGATGTCTGACATGTGTAGGAATATACGCATAGCGACATTCTCTTGTTCTTATATACGCTTCCTTAGTGGAAGTCTTATCATTCCACTGTAAGTAACATATGTTGAGTGAGTAATAATTCTTGTGTCAACAGGTTACATTGCGTTTATGTATAACGGAGGATGTATGTTTGTTTTTAATCAGCGTAGCCTGAGAGCGTTTAATGAAAAAACACTCGTTCATTATAAAAATCACGCGACGATTATGGCGGTGTTGATGTTGATTTGTGGCATCTGCTGCTTGATTTATCCGATTGCTGCAGGTGTTTATTTAAGCTATGCAACCGGTTTTATGTTCCTGGTATGTGGTTTCTATTCTATTTATAGCCTGTTTAGCTCAGGTAAAAAGCAATTGAAAGCCAAATTTACCTATGCCTTTTTTGCTATCGCGTGGTTACTGCTGGGGTACTGTTTCCTCGTGAACCCTGTGATAGGCATGAATTCACTGGCAATGGTATTTTGCTGCCTGTTTATTCTGGGTGGTATTTTTCGTATCGCCTCTGGGGTCAAACTGTTCCGTAGCCCGGGTTATGGATGGAACATTTTTATTGGTATTTTTGACCTGCTTATTGCCGGCGTATGGCTGAATATGGATCCCGACAGATCGTATGTATTTACCTCAATTTTTATTGGTGTCGAGATGATCTTTAGTTCTTTAGCTTTTATCAGTCTGCGTAGAAATGCGACGCTGGTTAAAACTGATAAGCTCGCCGATAAAAATTAATGCTAACTCTGGAGCGCATAGTGAATATTAAGATGATGGTTTCTGCAGCTATTCTTGTGACCTCTGTTATGGCACCAATGACCCGTGCTTTTGCTACTCAGGCAACGGAAGCTGCGCCACAAGATATGACCTGTAAAGAATTTGTTGATATGAGTCAGCAATACAAGACGGCAATTGCCTTTGTGATTGTTAATAAAAATTCTGACTTTAAAGGCGATGATTATGTTCCCCTGCATGAGGTGGAAACGGAAGCTGTACCGAAAATGGTTAAAATGTGCCATCAGCATCCGAATACAAACCTAGGTGAACTGGCTGTAAATCTGAAAGGTTCCGGTCTGCACTATTGATTAACCGTTTTGATAGCCTGGCTTTAGTTAGAATTGACAACCTCTGTTCCTACCCTCAGTCGTTCCTTATAAAAAATCCGCGTAATGCTTACCCTGCTATCCACGAGAAACTCGCTGGATAGCCGTGCTCGCTAATAACCGTAGACCTGACAAACGAAGCCCCATCCCTGGAAATTTAATAATCTAAACCCAGGGATAGGGCAGGGGATCAGCGTCGAGCTTTAAATCGCGCTAACGTATTTTCAACGAGGACAAAGAACACTGGAACAAAATAGATTGCCAGTACCGTCGCGGCCAGCATCCCACCGATAACCCCCGTACCGACGGCATTTTGCGCACCAGAGCCCGCGCCGTTGCTTATTGCCAGTGGAATAACCCCCAGGATGAAGGCCAGTGAGGTCATCAGAATTGGACGTAAGCGCATTTGCGCGGCTTCCACCGCAGCCTCAAGCGGCGTTTTCCCTTCTTTCTGCATAATCTCGACGGCAAACTCGACGATCAGAATGGCGTTTTTAGCCGACAGCCCCATGGTGGTGAGCAGGCCGACCTGGAAATAAACATCATTGCTCAGGCCACGCAGATCGGTAGCCAGTAAAGCGCCGACCACCCCGATTGGCACAACCAGCATCACCGAGAACGGGATCGACCAGCTTTCATACAGTGCCGCCAGCGCCAGAAACACGACGATCAGCGAAATGCCGTACAGCATTGGCGCCTGGTTTGTGGACAATGCTTCCTGATAAGACAGACCGGTCCAGGCATAACCGACGCCCGCGGGCAGTTTGTTAATCAGCGATGCCATAAATTTCATCGCATCACCGCTGCTTTTCCCTTCAACCGGCTGGCCCAGAATTTCCATTGCTGGTTGACCGTTGTAGCGTTCAAGGCGAGGAGAACCGTAGGTCCACTCGGTGGATGAGTAGGCGGAAAGCGGGGTCATGGAACCGGAGGCGTTACGTACGTACCAGTGGTTGATATTGTCCGGCAACATACGGAAAGGCGTATCGGCCTGGACATACACTTTTTTTACGCGCCCCTGGTTCAGGAAATCATTGACATAGCGACTACCAAACGCGGTGGAGATGGTCTGATTAATATCCGATAACGCAACGCCCATAGCTTCAGCCTTTTTGGCGTTGACGTGAATGCGGAACATCGGTGTATCTTCCAGACCGTTCGGACGCACCCCGTCGACCTCACCGGATGACTGGTTGGCCAAAGCCAGAAGCTGGTTCCGCGCCTGCATCATTTTTTCATGCCCAAGATTACCGTTATCCAGCAGCTCCATATCAAACCCTGATGCAGTGCCCAATTCTGCGACCGCCGGTAAATTGAACGGATAAACGACGGCATTATTGATGGTGCTTAAGGCCATCATGGCCCGTCGAATAATGGCGGTAACCGAGTTTTCTTCGCCAACGCGTTCTGACCAGGGCTTCAGGCTGATAAACGCCAGACCGTTGTTTTGTCCCTGGCCGCTGAAACCAAATCCGCCGACGGTGAAAACAGAAGCAACGTTTTTCTGCTCTTTCGTCAGGTAGTAGTCGGTTATTTCCCCGAGCACTTTACTGGTGTTCACCATCGTTGAACCCGAAGGCAATTGTGCCGTGGTCATGAATACCCCCTGATCTTCTTCAGGCAGAAACGAGGTCGGAGTGCGTAAAAACAGCACAATCATGCCCGCGCCAATGACTAAATAGACGACCATATAACGGCCTGTGCGACGTAGCAGTCTACGGGTGCTGTCCGTGTAGTGCTGAGTGCATTTCTCCATGAAGTGATTGAAACGGGTAAACAGAAAATGTGTGTTTTCCTTTTCTCCTTCGTGGGATTTCAACAACATAGCGCAAAGTGCAGGCGTCAGGCTCATTGCCACAAATACCGACAGCAGCATGGAGGAGATCAAGGTGATGGAAAACTGACGGAAAATTTCACCCGTTGCCCCGCTCATAAACGCCATCGGCATAAATACGGCGGATAACACGACGGCAATACCAACCAGCGCCCTCTGGAGCTGGCCCATTGCTTTATGCGTTGCCGCTTTTGGAGACAAGTGCTCTTCAGCAATAATACGTTCTACGTTCTCAACCACCACGATGGCATCATCGACCAACAGCCCTATCGCCAGCACCATGCCAAACATCGTGAGCGTGTTAATCGAAAAACCGGCGACGTCGAGTATTGCAAAGGTTCCGAGGATAACCACCGGAACGGCGATAGTGGGGATAAGCGTCGCACGGAAACTCTGCAAAAACAGATACATGACGAGGAATACCAGAATGATTGCCTCGATCAAAGTATGAAAAACACCCTGAATCGAAATCTCGATAAACGGCGTGGTGTCATAGGGATAAACGGTTTTCATACTGGCCGGAAACCAGGCCGATAATCTGTTCAGCTCTTGTTTGACCGCCTGGGACGTTGCCAGGGCATTGGCACCAGCGGCAAGTTTAATCGCAATCCCGGCGGCGGGTTTGCCGTTGTAACGTGCAACCGTTGCATAATTTTCTGCACCCAGCTCAATGCGCGCGACATCGCGCAGCAGAACCTGAGAACCATCTTGCTGAACTTTAAGGAAGATCTTGCCAAATTCATCGGTCGTTTGCAGACGCGTCTGGACGATTATCGACGCATTTAACTGCTGATCGGCTGACTGAGGCATACCCCCCAACTGCCCGCCAGATATCTGATTATTCTGCACTTTGAGCTGGGTAATGACGTCCTCGGGAGTGAGGTTATACTTGTCGAGCTTTTGTGGATCCAACCAGATGCGCATGGCGTATTGCGAACCGAATAACTGTACGCTCCCCACCCCGGCAGTGCGGCTTAGCGGATCTTTAATGTTCGAGGCCACATAGTCGGCAATATCATATTGGCTCAGGCTGTTATTATCAGAGATAAAACCGGCAACCATTAAGATATTGCTGCTGGATTTATCAACGCTGATCCCTTGCTGTTGTACTTCCTGTGGCAAGGAAGGCATCGCCAGCTGCAGTTTATTCTGTACCTGAACCTGCGCAATATCGGGTGACGTACCCGTTTTGAAGGTCAGGATAATCGAGGCATTACCTGCCGCATCGCTGGTGGATGACATATACATCAGGCCATCAAGACCATTCATATTCTGTTCAATCACCTGGGTGACGGAGTCTTCAACGGTCTTTGCGTCAGCCCCTGGATAGGCAGCGCTGATGGTAATGGTTGGGGGCGCAATTTGTGGATATTGGGCGACAGGCAGGTTCATTATCGCGATACCGCCCGTAAACATCATGATAATAGCGAGCACCCAGGCGAAAACCGGGCGCTCAATAAAAAAGTTGGCCATGAAGAAAGTGTCCTTAATGCCTGAAATATTGCTGTTCAGCTACCGTGTCAGGTGTGTTCAGTTTTGAAGGGAGGACCCGGGCTTTGATTCCCGGACGAATTCTTTGTAATCCGGACACAATGACCCGATCGCCAGGATGTAATCCCGCGGTCACTAACCATTGATTACCAACGGCCTTCACTGCGTTTATTTCACGCAGTTGCACTACGTTTTCCTGGTCAAGGATCAGCGCGGTGGCTTTTCCTTGCTCGTTATGCGTAATTCCTTGCTGGGGGACCATCAACACGTTTTGTTGACTGCCTTCGTCCAGCAACGCCGTGACATACATACCGGGTAAAATTTCACCTTCAGGATTGGGAAATACGGCGCGCAGGGTTACCGAACCGGTGGTCTCATCAACAGCGGGATCGGAAAACTCAAGCGTACCGGTATGGCGATAGGGCTTGCCGTTTTCCAGCATCAGTTCAACCGGAATTTTGCCTTGTTGCTGGGCGATTTGGCCGTTGGCTTTCTCTTCTTTCAGGCGTAAGAAGTCCTGTACTGATTGGGTTAAATCAACATAAATCGGATCTAATCTCTGAACGGTGACCAGCGCGTTTTCCTGATTGGCAGTAACCAGGGCACCCACGGTCACGGAAGATTTGCCGCTAATGCCATCAATGGGCGAGGTAACATTGGCGTATCGAAGATTGATGGTGGCTTGTTCAAGATCCGCTTTAGCGACGGCAACATTGGCTTGCGCTTCATTAAGCTGTGAACGCGTCGTGTCATAGTCCTGGCGGCTGACGTAATTAGATTTTATTAACGCTGACTGCCGATTGAGTGTCAGACGAACATTATTGGCGGTAGCCTGTGCCTTTGCCAACGCGCCTTTGGCTGAGTCCAGTCGTGCCTGCAGCGGGGCAGGATCAATTTGATACAGTGATTCTCCTTTGCTGACTTTATCGCCTTCAACAAAGTTGCGTTTTATGATGATCCCACCAACCTGAGGACGGATTTCGGCGATCTCGAACGCAAGCGCGCGGCCCGGAAGTTCACTTTTAATATTTACTGAGGAGGGCGCTAAGGTAACAACGCCGACCTCGGGCTCCATGGCGGTTTTTACTGCAGGTTTATTATCGCAGGCGGTGATGATGACGCTACTAAAGAATAATGGTATCAACAGTAAGCATTTTCTGTTCATAGTAATCCCTGAATAATGTGTAAACACAAATGTTCTTTTATTGCATGCAGGGTGGGGGAGTTGTCGGTAAATAACAAAAGATGGTCAGGCATGAGAAGGGTAAAGCCCATTTCTTCGCTAACAAATTAGCGGTTAAAAATTATATGTAACAGGAAGAATGCATGTTAAGCGAAGGATCTCATGAAGCAGGATGGCGCAATAAGATAAACGCGGGGTGATGAGAAGAGTTGTTTGCCAACACTTGACTCCGGAATATAGTCGCGCCATCTTACCTCTGGGATTATTTCACTAGTTCCGGAGTTACCTGAGTGACTGTATTGGCGTAGTAAGGCGCTCCCCACATCGGCTCAGGCCAGAATGCGCCGTAACCATAATCCCACATGTTATAGGTGGTGTTGACAGACTCAGTTAAATGCCAAACCTGGATTCCTTGTAAATCAACTTTAACAAAGTTGTACGGGACTTTGTTGATGAATCCTGACTCATCTCCTTGAATTGTTCCCAAAATGGTCACGAAATGGTTTCTGTAGTTTACCGGATCGAGGAAACCTTTCTGCTGGGCAAGAATACGTCCCTGATAGCTCGCGTCTATTTGTGGCTTAGCAGAGTCGTTCAGTGGCAAAACGGCGATTTCCAGCAACGTATCATTTTTGGTGTTAATCACATTGATGACTTTACCACCAAAGCGAGCCTGTTGACCGGTATATAAACCGGGCTGGTTATGCACGGAGATAAAGTTTTTTTGGATATCGGGTTGATTATTACCTTTGATATTCTCAGGAATGGAAGCACATGATGCCAGGGTGAAAGCAAGGGCAATAATCATCAACCCTTTTGTATTTTTCATTTTACTTTCCTGCTTAAAAAAGACAGGTCTATAGTAAACCTTTGCGTATTATTGTCAGCATGCGCATTGTTGATTATCTAATATTAATATAATTGTAGCTTATGGTAATAACGGATTGTATTTTATCTGGTCGCTGAATGAGGGCGATATTTTCAACGACCATAAAAGTAACGGCTGGCATCACGCTTTCACGTCACGCTGGCGGGAATGTAATAAAACAGATCGTCAATTTTTGCGGTGCTCATCACCCGACAGAATGACCGTTTTCATTACTCCCGTCACCCAGACGGTAAGCCAGCGCCACCACTAGCGACTGCACAAGGCACAGCGTCGCAGACTGGGATCGAAACGCGTCAACCTGCGCCTCTTTCACCACAAAGCAGAGATCGCTGAACGTGGCCAGCGGGCTTATCTGGCTGTCGGTAATCACGATCTGGCGCGCGCCGGCATTGGCCGCAGTTTCGCTGACCATCAGCGTTTCTTCCGCATAAGGCGAGAAGCTAATCGACACCACGATATCCTGCGCTTTGATGCGGTTAATCTGCTCGCGCAGCATTCCGCCCATTCCGTCGAGCAAAATAGGACGACACTCAAGATGGCTCAGGGCGTAGGTGAGATAGGCCGCTACGCTAAACGAACGACGCAGACCTGCAATGTAAATGGTGTCGGCTTCTGCCAGCAATTGTACGGCGCGTTCCAGCATTTCAGGTTCGGCACGGGCTGCCAGCTGCTGGAGCGCCTGGGTATTCGAACGGGCGAACTCCTGCAGGATATCGAGCGGGGTTTCCGGTACGGCTTCGCTTTCCATCTCACGGAACATGCGCGCGCGGTCGCTGTAGCTGGCGGTTTCCTCTACCAGGTTCATACGAAACAGCTGTTTCATTTCGTTGAAGCCGGTGAAGTCAAAGGCGTTGGCGAAGCGGATAAGCGTAGAGGGGGGCACTCCGGCACGTTCAGCAATGACGGCAACCGTATCAAAGGCCACGCTATTGGTATTATCCAGCACATAGCGGGACACCTGCTGCAGCCTCTTACTCAGGCTATCGTAGCGATCGCGGATTTGCTGCTGCAGCTCGTTCAGGCTGGTTGCTGTTGTCATTTTACCTCCTGGTACATAGTTTTATGATTCTAAACGCAAAACCGCGTCTTTGAAATGTCACTCATTCATCTGGCTGTAAAAACGAAACAAAAGCTTCAGGCTTGTCGTCCGCTGAAACGTTATGCCAGTGCACGCTAATCATGCGATTCCGCTTGTTAACATAAAAACCCATCCTTGATCACATTAATCATTATTTATTTTATTTCAACTTAAAATGGAATGTTTGTTTCATATATAGTACACAGATAACAGTGTTCAGGTAACAGTCACGTATCAACAGCGAGAGGTTAAGGATGGAGACAGTAGCGAATTTTATCCACGGCGAATGTGTCACCGGTTCAGGCCAGCGCGTTCAGGCAATCTTCAACCCGGCCACCGGCGAGCAGATCCGCCAGGTGGTGATGAGTACGACACAGGAAACCGAGCAGGCCATTGCGGCAGCGCACGACGCATTCCCCGGTTGGGCGCGCCATTCTCCGTTAAAACGTGCGCGAGTGATGTTCCGCTTTAAGGCGCTGTTGGAAGAAAACATGGAGAGACTGGCTCGCATCATCAGCGAAGAGCATGGCAAGGTATTCTCTGACGCAGTTGGTGAGCTGACCCGCGGCCTGGAAGTGGTGGAGTTTGCCTGTGGCATCCCACATCTGCAAAAGGGCGAACACTCAGCCAACGTAGGGACCGGCGTCGATAGCCATTCGCTGATGCAACCGCTCGGGGTTTGCGTCGGGATCACGCCGTTTAACTTTCCGGCAATGGTACCGATGTGGATGTTCCCCATCGCGCTGGCAACCGGGAATACCTTCGTGCTGAAACCCTCAGAAAAAGACCCTTCTCTCGCCCTGGCTCTGGCGAAACTGCTGCAAGAAGCCGGATTGCCGGACGGCGTGTTCAACGTCGTGCAGGGGGACAAAGAGTCCGTTGACGTGCTGTTAACTGACCCGCGTGTGCAGGCCGTGAGCTTTGTCGGCTCTACGCCGATTGCGGAATACATTTATCAGACGGCATCGGCCCACGGTAAGCGTTGCCAGGCGTTAGGTGGCGCTAAAAATCACTGCATTTTAATGCCGGATGCCGACATGGATATGGCGACCAACGCCATTATGGGGGCCGCTTACGGCGCGGCGGGTGAACGCTGCATGGCGCTTTCGGTCGTGCTGGCGGTAGGGGACAAAACGGCAGATGAGCTGTGCTCGCGACTGGAAAAACAGATTGCGGCGTTGCGTGTCGGACCGGGTCTTGATCAGACACCGGAAAATGAAATGGGGCCGCTTATCTCCTCGGTACACCGTAATAAAGTGCTCGGTTATATCGACAGTGGGGAATCGCAGGGGGCCAGCCTGCGCGTGGATGGTCGACGTTTTAGCGTTAAAGGCCATGAGCAGGGTTATTTTGTCGGGCCGACCCTGTTTGATAACGTCACGCCGGAGATGACCATCTATAAAGAAGAGATTTTTGGACCGGTGCTTTCTGTGGTGCGCGTAGCAGATTACAGCAGCGCGGTGGAACTGATTAACCGTCATGAATATGGTAATGGCACGGCAATTTTCACACGTGACGGCGGCTGTGCGCGTCGCTTCTGCGAAGAAGTGCAGGCGGGCATGGTGGGCGTAAACGTGCCAATTCCGGTGCCGATGGCGTTCCACAGTTTTGGCGGCTGGAAGCGGTCCATTTTTGGTGCGCTGAACGTTCATGGTAACGATGGTGTGCGCTTCTACACCCGGATGAAAACCGTCACCGCACGCTGGCCGGAGATGCTGCAGGACACAGGGGCCGCGTTCTCCATGCCAACGCTGGGCTGACAGGAGGGTTTATGCAAACCGAACGTATGACCATGGCTCAGGCGCTGGTCAAATTCCTTAATCAACAATATATCTGTGTCGATGGCGTGGAAACGCCCTTTGTCGAGGGCGTCGCCACCATCTTTGGTCACGGTAACGTGCTTGGCATTGGCCAGGCGCTGGAGCAGGCACCCGGTCATTTGCAGGTGATGCAGGGATGTAATGAGCAGGGAATTGCGCACATGGCGACCGGATTCGCCAAACAGCATCGGCGCCAGCGTATTTTTGCCGTGACGTCATCGGTTGGGCCGGGAGCGGCAAACATGGTCACCGCCGCGGCAACCGCGACGGCGAATCGTATTCCGCTACTGCTGTTGCCTGGCGATGTCTACGCCAGTCGTCAGCCGGACCCGGTATTGCAGCAAATTGAGCAATACCATGATCTTGGCATCAGTACCAACGACTGCTTCCGCCCGGTCTCGCGTTACTGGGACCGGATTAACCGCCCGGAGCAGTTAATGAGCGCGATGCTAAACGCGATGCGAACGCTTACTGACCCCGCAGATACTGGTGCCGTAACTATTTGCCTGCCACAGGATGTGCAGGGGGAAGCCTGGGACTATCCGCAGAGCTTCTTTGCGCGCCGCGTTCATTTGATCGAACGTCGACCACCCGACCCGCAGCGTCTGGCGATGGCGCGGGCGCTGATTGCCCGCAAACGCCGTCCGCTGGTGGTATGCGGCGGCGGGGTACGATATTCCGGCGCGCATGAGGCGTTTCGTACGTTTGTTGAAACGCTGCAACTGCCGTTTGCCGAAACTCAGGCCGGAAAGGGAGCGCTGGTTAGTGACCACCCACTTAACCTCGGAGGCATTGGGGTAACTGGAGGGATGGCAGCGAATCAGCTCGCACCGCAAGCCGATCTGGTGATCGGCATTGGTACGCGCCTCACCGACTTTACCACCGGTTCGAAAGCGCTGTTTTCTCATCCTGAGGTTGAGTTCCTGCTGCTGAACGTGGCGGAGTTTGACGCACTGAAGCTTGATGCCACTGCGCTTATCGCCGACGCCCGTACCGGGCTTAAGGCATTAACCGAAACACTGAAAGACTACCGCAGCGATTGGGGGAAGGAGGTCGCTAAGGCGCAAGAGGCCTGGCGCGATGAGTGCCAACGTTTATGGGAGCGCGACTGGCGTCCCGATGACGAACCCGAAGTGGCTGGGCATCTTGACGCTCAGCTGGCGGAATATGGCGACACGCTAAACACCCGGTTGACCCAGACGAAGGTGCTGGGGCTTATCAATCAGCACATTGAAGATAACGCTATCGTCGTAGGGGCCGCCGGATCGCTGCCTGGCGATTTACAGCGTATCTGGCAGGTCAAAACCCCGGACAGCTATCACCTGGAATACGGTTACTCCTGTATGGGCTATGAGATTGCGGCTGCTATTGGAGCCAGGCTGGCGAAGCCGCAGCAGCCGGTATATGCCATGGTGGGGGATGGCTCGTACATGATGCTGCATTCCGAGCTACAAACCGCCGTCCAGGAGGGGATAAAAGTCACTATCCTGCTGTTTGATAACGCCAGCTTCGGGTGTATTAACAACCTGCAGATGGGGCACGGGATGGGAAGCTTCGGTACGGAAAACCGTCACCGTAATCCGCAAACCGGACGGTTGGATGGGCCATTGGTGAAGGTCGATTTTGCTAAAAACGCGGAAAGCTACGGCTGTCGGGCATGGCGTGTACATGACGAGCAAAGCCTGCTGGCGGCGCTGGAAGCCTCGCGTGCGCATTCGGGGCCTGTGCTGCTGGATATCAAAGTTCTGCCGAAAACCATGACCCACGACTATGCCTCCTGGTGGCGCACTGGCGATGCGCAGGTGGCAGAATCTCCGTCGGTGCGAAAAGCGGCTGAGCAGACGTTTGAGCAGGTGAAAAACGCACGTCAGTACTAAAAGCGATTAATGCCGGATAAGTCGTTAGCGCTGTCATCCGGTAACCTGCGACAACGAAATTTTCATTTCATTTTTCCTTTCTCTTCATCCATCGCCTCCTTCCAGAACGGAAGGGGGCCAATTCCTGCATCTTCCCTGTTGTTATGTTGTGATATTGATAACAAATTTTATCTCACTCATCTCAAAAGTGTTAACTTGCACCCAAAAACATAATTTTCACTATTTATAAAAATGAAATAAATGTTTTATTTAAAGGGTCGTTAGTTCATCGCATTCACCAACACCGGGAGCCGTTATGTTTAACATTGCTTTACTGGGCGCTGGCCGAATTGGCCAGGTACATGCAGCTAACATTGCCAGTCACAGTGCCACTACCCTCTGGTCCGTCGTCGACCCGAATCAGGAATTTGCCACCCGTCTTGCCACACAGTACCAGGCTCGTTTGCAAAGCCTGGATGAGGCGATGACGGACCCTAACGTTCACGCCGTGCTGATTGCCTCCGCGACCGATACCCATGCGGATCTGATTGAAATGGCCGCCCGCCACGGCAAAGCCATCTTCTGTGAAAAGCCGGTCCACCTGGATCTGGCCCGTGTACGCGACTGCCTGAAAGTGGTCAAAGAGTACGACGTACCGTTGTTTATCGGTTTCAACCGCCGCTTCGATCCACAGTTTCGCCGTGTGAAAACTGACGCACTGGCCGGGCGTATCGGAAAGCCGGAATCGCTGCTGATCATCTCCCGCGACCCGTCTCCGCCTCCTGCGGAATACGTGCGTGTGTCCGGCGGTATGTTCCGCGATATGACCATCCACGATTTTGATATGGCGCGCTTTATTATGGGCGAGGAGCCGGTTTCGGTGTATGCCCAGGGCAGCAATCTGGTGGATCCGGCGATTGGCGAAGCGGGCGATATCGACACCGCGTTCATCGTACTGAAATATGCCTCCGGCGCGATGGCGACCATCGTCAACAGCCGCCGTTCTTCTTACGGATACGATCAGCGCCTTGAGCTGCACGGCTCTGAAGGGCTGCTGTGCGCTGGCAACATTCTCGAAAATCAGGTGCAGCACTACGCGAAGACCGGCTGCACCAGCGCGTTACCTGAACATTTCTTCCTGCAGCGTTATAAATCGGCCTATGCCGCGGAATGGGAACACTTTGTTGCGGTACTGCGCGGCGAAGCGGTCCCTGATTGCAGCGGGGACGATGGCGAGTGTGCGCTGTATCTGGCGGATAAAGCGCTGGAGTCACTGCATAGCCAGCGTGAAGTTCTCCTCTGATTGTCACCACAACCTACCCTACACAGAGAGACATAATAATGAAAAAACTGATCTTAGCTGTCCTCATCGCCATGACATCCGGGGCAGCCATTGCTGAAAACGAGCAAATTGTTTTCAGTACGCCAAACCTGGCGATGCCATTTGAAGTTCACATGCAGCGCACGGCGGTGAAAGCCGCAAAAGAGATGGGCGTGAATTTACAGGTCCTGGACGGGCAGGGTAGCTCGCCAAAACAGGTCGCTGACCTGGAAAACGCCATAACTCGTGGCGCACAGGGCTTTATTGTTTCACCGAACGATGTCAACGCGGTGTCCAGCGCGGTAGATGAAATTCAGGATGCGAAACTGCCCGTTGTTACTCTCGACCGCTCCGTTGACAGCCAGAAAAAAGTGCCGCACTTCGGCGCGAACAACTACAAGGGCGGTCAGGCGATTGGCGACTTTGTCAAAACCAAATTCCCTGACGGGGCAGACATTATTCTGCTGACCGGCCAGCCAGGCTCCTCCTCCAACATTGAACGTACTAAAGGCATTCGCGACAGCCTGAAGGCGGGTGGTGAAAAGTACAAGATCGTTGCCGATCAGACCGGTAACTGGATGCGTTCTGAAGGGATGCGCATTGTCGAAAGCGTTCTGCCTTCGTTGCCGAAGCGTCCGCAGGTGATCCTCTCCGCTAACGACGATATGGCCTTGGGCGCGATTGAAGCGTTACAGGGACAAGGACTGAAACCGGGTGAAGTTCTGGTCACGGGCTTCGATGCCGTGCCGGAAGCACTGGCGCGTGTGCGCGATGGCTGGCTGGCAGTGACGGCGGATCAGCGTCCTGGCTTTGCGGTGAAAACGGCCATGAGCCAGTTGGTGAATAACGTCCGTGAGAAGACTGCGATCACCGGGGCTGACTACCCGCCAACGCTTATCACCAAAGAGAACCTGCAGCAGGCCGAGCGTATTAGTGAGGCCGGTAACTGATATGTCCGCAGCCGCCGCGCAAGTGGCGGCTCTCTATGAGGAGGAGCAGACCGATGTCGCAACCCTTACTGAAAGTGACCGACCTGGCGAAAAGCTTTTCCGGCGTTTGGGCGCTGAGCAGCGCACAGCTGACTGTCGGAGCAGGCGAAATTCATGCGCTGTTAGGTGAGAACGGTGCCGGAAAATCGACCCTGCTGAAAGCGCTGGCGGGCGCACAGCCGCAAACACGCGGGGATATTTGGTTCAACGGCGAAACATTGCCGGTAGAAGACTCTCCGGTTGAGCGGCAGAACAAGGGCATTATCACGATTTATCAGGAATTTAATCTGCTGCCCAATATGACCGTCGCCGAGAATATGTTTCTCGGACGCGAACCGCGTAAACGTAATCTGATTGTTGACGAAAAGGCGGTAAATCAGGAAGCACAGGTGATTCTGGATTACCTGCAACTGAACGTTGCGCCAACCACGGCCGTGGCCCGACTGAGCGTGGCGCAGCAGCAAATGGTGGAAATTGCGCGGGCGCTGACGCTGAACGCAAAGCTGATCATTATGGATGAACCTTCCGCCGCGCTGAGCGACAGCGAAGTAGAAAGCCTGCATCGTGTGGTGCGGGAACTTAAAGGGCGTGGCGTGAGCATTATCTACGTCACCCATCGCCTGCATGAAGTTTTTCAACTCTGCGACCAGTTCACCGTTTTCCAGGATGGACGATTCACCGGGAATGGCGCGGTTGCACAGACCACCGTAGAACAACTGATCCGCCTGATGGTGGGGCGCGATGTGGCCTTTAATCGCCGTCCGGCCAGCGAAACTCACCATGAAGATAAACCTGTGCGTCTGGCGGTGAAGGGGCTTAGTCGCGAAAAACCGCCGCTGGATCCGCATGGTATCGCGCTGCACGACATTAGCTTCCACGTGCATGCTGGCGAAGTGTTAGGCATTGCCGGACTGGTGGGTGCCGGGCGCACCGAAGTGGCCCGCTGCCTGTTCGGCGCCGACGGTTTTACTTCCGGCAGCTTTGAACTTGATGGCGTGCCATATCAGCCGCGCGATCCGCTGTTTGCGCTGGATCAGGGGCTGGCGCTGGTACCGGAAGATCGTAAAAAAGAAGGCGCGGTGCTTGGGTTGTCAATCCGCGACAACCTGTCGCTCTCCAGCCTCTCGTCACTGCTGCACTGGCGCTGGTTCGTGAATACCCGCAAAGAGGATGCCCTGATCGAGTCATACCGCCAGGCGCTGCAGATCAAAATGGTCAACAGCGCGCAGGAGGTGCGCAAGCTCTCCGGTGGGAACCAGCAGAAAGTGATCCTCGCGCGCTGCATGGCGCTTAATCCTCGGGTGTTGATCGTGGATGAACCAACGCGCGGCATCGATGTTGGCACCAAATCAGAAGTCCATCAGGTGCTGTTTGATATGGCGAAAAAGGGCGTGGCGGTGATCGTGATCTCCTCCGATCTGCCGGAAGTCATGGCGGTTTCCGATCGGATCATCACGTTGAGTGAAGGCCGGGTGACTGGCGAGATCCACGGCGATGACGCTAATGAAGAGCGGCTAATGACGATGATGGCCATCAACCACAACGCCCTGAATGCGGCATAACGGAGTGATTCATGACGCAGATTATTTCTAAAACGCAGGTTCCTGCCAAACGCGGCGGACGTCTTGATCCCATTGCCTTTTTTGAGCGCTTTGGGGTACTGATTTTCATGATCCTGTTGCTGATTTTCTTTCAGTTGCAGAACAGCAATTTTCTTTCTGAACGCAATATTTTCAACATTCTGACCGAAGTCTCCATCTACGGGATCATGGCGGTGGGGATGACGTTTGTCATTCTGACCGCCGGGATCGATCTGTCGGTGGGCTCCATCCTGGCGGTCTGCGCCATGACCGCCGCGTATGTGATTAAGGGCGACAACTTCACCACCGTCGACCCGAACGCCTGGGGCGGCATGAGCTGGCTGATTGGCCTTGGTATCTGTATGGCGATGGGCACCGCGATTGGTTTTCTGCATGGCCTCGGCGTGACCCGCCTGCGTCTGCCGCCGTTTATCGTCACCCTCGGCGGGATGACGATCTGGCGCGGCCTGACGCTGGTGATTAACGACGGCGCACCAATTGCCGGTTTCGACGCGGGATACCGCTGGTGGGGACGCGGCGAACTGCTTGGTATCTCCATTCCAATCTGGATATTCGCGCTGGTGGCGGTAGGCGGTTATCTGGCGCTACATAAAACCCGCTGGGGGCGCTTCGTGTACGCCATCGGCGGCAACCCGGAGGCGGCGCGTCTGGCAGGGGTTAACGTGAAGCGCGTGCTGGTGAGCGTCTACGTGTTAATTGGCTGTCTGGCAGGGCTGGCGGGCTTCATTCTCAGCGCGCGGTTGGGCAGTGCAGAAGCGGTCGCCGGGATCTCGTTTGAGCTGCGCGTTATCGCCTCGGTGGTCATTGGCGGTACCTCACTGATGGGCGGCTACGGGCGTATTGGCGGCACCATTATCGGCTCGATCATCATGGGCATCCTGATTAACGGTCTGGTGCTGATGAACGTCTCGGCTTACTACCAACAAATTATTACCGGCTTAATTATCGTTCTGGCGGTGGCGTTCGATACCTACGCCAAGAGCCGTCGCGGCGCATTGTGAGGATCATGATGAAAGAAGTTCGTATTGGATTGATTGGCACCGGGTATATCGGCAAGGCGCATGCCATCGCCTATGCCCAGGCCCCGACGGTGTTTAACCTGCGCGGCAAGCTGGTGCGCGAAATGGTGGCGGAAGTCTCTCCAGAGCTGGCCGCCGAGCGGGCGCAGGCGTTTGGCTTCAATCGCTCAACCGGAGACTGGCGTGCGCTGGTGGCTGACCCGGCCATTGATGTCGTGGATATCTGTTCTCCTAATCATCTGCACAAAGAGATGGCGCTGGAAGCGATTCGCCATGGCAAGCATGTGTATTCAGAAAAGCCGTTGGCGCTGAACGCCCACGACGCACGTGAAATGGTTGAGGCTGCACAGCGGGCAGGAGTGAAAACGCTGGTGGGGTTCAACTATATGAAGAACCCGACGGCGCAGCTGGCGAAAGAGATCATTGAGCGCGGAGAAATTGGTGAGGTGATCCATTTCTACGGCACCCACAACGAAGACTACATGGCCGATCCGCTTGCGCCGATCCACTGGCATTGTTTTAAAGAGACCGCCGGACTTGGGGCGCTTGGCGATCTGGCGGCGCATATCGTCAATATGGCGCAGTACCTTGTTGGGGATATTCAGCAGGTCTGCGGCGACCTGAAGATCGTGGTGCCACAGCGTCCGGCGCAGGTCGGTTCCTCGCAAATGGTGACGGTAGAGAACGAAGATCAGGCCCACGCGATGGTGCGCTTTGCGGGCGGTGCGCAAGGGGTGATTGAAACCTCGCGCGTTGCCTGTGGCCGCAAGATGGGGTTGTCGTATGTGATTACCGGGACCAAAGGAACCATCAGTTTTACTCAGGAGCGCATGGCTGAGCTGAAGCTCTATCTGCATGACGATCCGGTCAACCGCCAGGGGTTTCGCACTTTACTGGTTGGCCCGGCGCACCCGGACTACGGCGCGTTTTGCATGGGAGCCGGGCATGGTATCGGCTTTAACGACCAGAAAACTGTGGAAGTACGCGACCTGGTGGACGGCATTGCCGCCGATGCACCGATGTGGCCGGACTTTGAAGAGGGCTGGAAGGTGTCGCGCGTGCTTGACGCTATCGCACTCTCGCACCAGGAAGGCCGCTGGCTGAACGTGAACGACATTGTCTGAAGAGGTATCAACGTGGAAAAGCAGTTTGATGTGATATGCATGGGCCGCGTGGCGGTTGACCTCTACAGTCAGCAAATTGGCGCGCGCCTGGAAGATGTGTCGAGCTTTGCCAAATACCTTGGTGGTTCGTCCGGCAACGTGGCTTACGGTACGGCACGCCAGGGGCTGCGTTCTTCAATGCTGGCGCGGGTTGGCGACGAACATATGGGCCGTTTCCTGCGTGAAGAATTAAACCAGGTAGGCTGCGATACCAGCCATCTGATCACTGATAAAGACCGCCTGACGGCGCTGGTGCTACTCGGCATTAAAGACCGGGACACCTTCCCACTGATTTTTTACCGTGATAACTGCGCGGATATGGCGATTACCGCCAGCGATGTTGATGAACAGTACATCGCTTCTGCTCGTTGTCTTGCCATCACCGGGACGCATCTTTCTCATCCGCAAACCCGCGAGGCGGTGTTGACGGCGCTCGCTTACGCCCGGCGTCACGGCGTGCGTACGGCGCTGGATATCGATTATCGCCCGGTGCTGTGGGGACTTACTTCCTTAGGCGACGGCGAAACACGCTTTATCGCCGCCGATCAGGTCACCCGCCAGTTGCAGGAGGTGCTGCATCTTTTTGATGTAATTGTCGGCACCGAGGAGGAGTTTCATATTGCGGGCGGCAGTACCGATACGCTGCAGGCGCTGTCGCAGGTTCGCGGCGTGAGTCACGCGACGCTGGTCTGCAAGCGCGGTGCGCTTGGCAGTTCGGTGTATACCGACGCGATCCCGGCCCGGCTGGACGATGGTCTGACGGTCACCGGCGTGCGCGTAGAAGTGCTGAACGTGCTGGGGGCGGGGGATGCGTTTATGTCCGGCCTGCTGCGCGGCTATCTTAACGATGAAGGGTGGGAACAGGCGTGCCGTTATGCAAATGCCTGCGGCGCACTGGTGGTATCACGTCACGGCTGTGCGCCGGCGATGCCGAGCAAAGTGGAGCTTGATGATTATCTTTCTCGCGCTGCAGAGGTTCCGCGTCCGGATCTCGATCCGCATCTCAACCATTTGCATCGCGTGACGACCCGTCGTCGCACATGGCCGGAACTGTGCGTGATGGCCTTCGATCACCGTAGCCAACTGGAAGAGATGGCGTTGCAGTGCGGCGCGTCTTTGAAGCGTATTCCGGCATTGAAACAGCTTATTTTGCAGGCCAGCCGTGAAGCGGCCAACAGTGCCGGGCTGGAGGGCAAGGCCGGGCTGCTGTGCGATGGTACGTTTGGTCAGGATGCGCTGAATGCGATAACCGGAGAGGGCTGGTGGATAGGTCGCCCTATCGAACTGCCGGGGTCGCGCCCGCTGGAGATGGAACACGGCAATATAGGCTCGCAGCTCATTAGTTGGCCGCAGGAACATGTGGTGAAGTGTCTGGTCTTTTTCCATCCGGAAGATGCCCACGCGTTGCGTCTGGAACAAGAACAGAAAATCGCTGAGGTGTACCGCGCCTGTTGCCAGTCCGGTCATGAGCTGCTGCTGGAGGTGATTTTACCGGCCAGTATGCCGCGCAGTGATGAACTGTATTTGCGCGCCATTTCCCGTTTCTACAACTTAGGGATCTACCCCGACTGGTGGAAACTCCCACCGCTGACTTCTGCTGGCTGGACGGCGTTGAGTGACATTATCGAACGGCGCGATCCGCACTGCCGTGGCGTGGTGATCCTGGGTCTGGACGCACCGGCAGAGCAACTGCGTGCTGATTTTAAAGCGGCTGCGGGTCATGGGGTGGTGAAAGGTTTTGCCGTGGGACGCACGCTGTTCGGCGACGCTTCCCGCGCGTGGTTGAAACACGATATTGACGATGCGCAGCTGGTGGCGCGCATTAAAGATAACTACCTGCAGCTTATCGCCTGGTGGCGCGAGCGCGGACAAGCATAATTCAGGAGAAGATGATGACGGTACAATTAGGTATTAATCCACTGACATGGACGAATGACGATCTTCCTTCACTGGGCGCAGAGACGTCGCTTGATACGTGTCTGAGCGAGGGCAAAGAGGCTGGATTTGCTGGTTTCGAACTGGGCAACAAATTCCCGCGTGAGGCGCGACAGCTCGGCCCCATTTTGCAGCGCCACGACCTGCAACTGGTTTCCGGCTGGTACTCCGGACGTCTGCTGGAACGCAGCGTGGAGGAGGAGATTGCCGCCGTGCAGTCACATCTGACGTTACTGCGCGAACTGGGAGCGAAGGTGCTGGTCTTTGCCGAAGTCAGTGGCTGTATTCACGGCGAGCAGCAGACGCCGGTACATCTGCGTCCGCGCTTCCCGCAAGAGCGCTGGCAAGAGTACGGTGAAAAGCTCACTGAGTTTGCGCGCTACACCCAGCAGCAGGGAGTACAGATTGCCTATCACCACCACATGGGAACGGTGATTGAATCTGCTGAAGATGTGGATAATCTGATGACGAATACCGGTGATGCAGTTGGCTTGTTGCTCGACACCGGGCATTTGACCTTTGCGGGTGCCGATCCGTTGGCTGTGGCGCAGCGCTGGGCATCACGTATCAACCATGTTCACTGCAAAGACGTACGTGCCGACGTGCTGGCGGATGTCAAAAACCGCAAAACCAGCTTCCTTGATGCGGTGCTGAGCGGCGTTTTTACCGTGCCGGGAGATGGCTGCGTTGACTATCCGCCAATCATGGCATTGCTGAAGGCGAACCAGTATCAGGGGTGGCTGGTGGTGGAGGCGGAGCAGGATCCAGCCATCGCGCATCCGCTGACGTATGCGCGTCTGGGCTATAACAACCTTAGCCGTCTGGCGCGGGATGCCGGGCTTATCTGAGGAGGTGATATGTCACGTTTATTATCACGCTGGCAGCAGCCGAACGCGCAAGGGTGTACGCAGTCAGTGACGCCGGAAAGCGCCGGTTGGGGATATGTTGGCTTTAGAGCGTATGAACTGGAGGAAGGGCAGCAGCTTACGCTGCCCGCCGTCAGCGAAGAACGCTGCCTGGTACTGGTCGCCGGACGCGCGACCATCACCACGCCGGGCGCAACTTTTACGGATATCGGTGAGCGGATGAGCCCGTTTGAACGCATCAAACCGTGGGCGGTTTATGTCACTGCTGGTGAAACTATACAGGTTCAGGCGGTGACCAGACTGGAGCTGGCAGTCTGCGCTGCGCCGGGGAAAGGCACGCACCCAACGCGGTTGATCGCACCTAAGGATATTGACGGGGAAGCGCGCGGCAAAGGTCACAACCAGCGCTACGTGCACAACATCTTACCGGAAGATAAACCCGCAGATAGCCTGCTGGTGGTGGAGGTGTGGACCAACGAAGGTTGTACCAGTTCTTACCCAAGCCATAAGCATGACACCGATAATCCCCCGCAGGAAACCTATCTGGAGGAGACTTACTACCATCGCCTCAACCCGCCGCAGGGATTCTGTATGCAACGGGTGTACACCGACGACCGATCGCTTGACGAGTGTATGGCAGTCTATAACCGCGACGTGGTGATGGTGCCGAAAGGGTATCACCCGGTGGCAACCCTGGCGGGATATGACAGTTACTACCTTAACGTGATGGCCGGCCCGGTTCGCAAATGGATGTTTACCTGGGAAGATGAACATGCGTGGATTAACAGGGATTATCCGGTTGATAAGTAAGGTCATGAATGGCTTTGTTAAAAGTAAGTCGTTTTTTTCCCTCCTTTTGATGAGTAAAAGGGGGAGGAATGGGATGACGGTTGGCGCTATTTAAGTGCTCATTATTCTCATCGCTCGCCTGGCCATGAGAATAATGCAAGCGTCGATATATTTGAGGTTATGGCAGTAGCCGGGGTGCTCTCGAAAACACCCCGGCTATCTTTTGTTTATATCCCGATCAGGAATTTGGTTGATGGTTCTCAACTACCCAGACGGTGAGTACTTTTTCCAATGTTTTATCTCCCATCGTTGCCTTCGCTCTCACCCAACTTACACCGGCCGTATCCGTTCTCAGTTCAGAGTAAGCATTCCCTAACTTAAAGTTGGTTTTATCCGGCGTCATCGTAAAGGTTCCGCTGCCGGGTTTGGCTTTGCTGCCTGCGCTAAATTCGACACTGCCGTTTAACGGGTTACCGAATTTATCCTGCAACCGGGCCATAAAGCCTACCGGCTCAAGGTTGGCAACGGCATAGCCAGGATCCTGCTCCAGAGTGAGTACTGGATTCTGGGCATCGGCATTCAGCGTTATCGAAGCATTTGCCGAGACATTGCTACCGTGTTCAGCCAATGTGGCGGTCAGCGTGTAACGACCCGCCTTATTACCGTGGACATTTACAGTCGCAGTACCGGAACCATTGGTGGTGACAAGCGTATTGTCAATCACCAGAGGATCGCGTGGCGATGGGCCTGTAGCCGTAATTTTCAGCTTACGATTGCTGACGCTGTTCCCTGATGTATCGGTCAGATGCAGGGTAAACGCCACGTTATCCACATCACTGACTACGGCGGATGTAGTTGACGGTTCGATCGTCAACGCGGCATTTTGCAGATCTGATACCACCTCAATCGCCTTACTCGCCGTAACGCGTTTACCCTCTTTGATGAAGGTTGCCTGCAATTGATAGTGCCCGGCTTCTGCGGCAATAAAGTTTGTTGATGCCATTCCTTTCTCATCCAATGTGAGTTCGGACTGGCCCAGTTTTAATCCACTGGCAGGGGAACTGGTCAGGTGCACGTCACCACTAAATGGGTTGTTTTCACCGTCGACAACCTGTACCTGAATTTCATGTGCCGCTGATGCGTTTGCCACAATGCTCTCAGACGGTGCGGTCAAATTCAGCACTGCGCTGTTAATATCAGGTACGAATTCCAGGCCAACGCTTGAGGACTCAACGCTGTGCTGCCCATCTGTAACCCTGGCATTAACGGTGTAATGACCTGCCTTAACCGTAGTTAACGTTACCGTCGCGTAACCGTCTTTATTGGTGGTGATTTTGTCCGGGTACACGAGCCCTTGTGGCGTTACGATAAGCTCCACTTTCTGTCCTTCAACCGACGCGGCGGTATTGTTGAGCATGATCTCAAGCGTGGCACCATCGCGACCGTTTGCTGCAATATTGGTGATTGCGCCATTGTCTTTGGCCGTCAGAGACAATGTTGCCCCCTCCATTGCAGAGGCAAATGTTACGCTTAGCGATGAGCTGATGTTCCCCGCGCTTAGCGTAATATCATAAGTTCCCGGCGTTGAACTGGTCAGTGAGAATCTTGCTTCACCTTTGGCATCGGTCTTCACAACGTTCTCCCCATTCGCGATCTTAACCTGTGGCGGTAACGCCAGAGTGACCGTGTATCCGGACAGCGGGTTCCCATAACGGTCGGTCAGGGTAACGACCGCGACATTACTCTGTTTGCCATCCGCCAGCGCATTGTCCCTGGTCAGGTTAAAAGCCTGCACCACCGGCTGCGTTTTGTCGGCAATCCAGTTGGCTTGTTTTTCCAGTCCGGAGAAATCATGTTTTTGTGACGTCACACCAATGCGTGTCGCCTGAGCCAGTTCAGACGTTGCCTTAGCGCTGTACACGCCGTCTTTCTCTTCTACGGCAGTAAAACGGACTTCGCCGCTGGCTGAAACTGCATAAAAACGTAAGCTGTCGTCGCCGGTGATGGCATTCCCGTCTTTATCTTTTGCTTCTAACGCCAGGCTAATCGGGTGTCCAACGACCTGCTCCATGGGCATTACCGTGAATGTCGATTTTGCCGCCTCTGCGGAAACCGCTTTTAGTTTCACCGTCAGGGTTTCTGTTTTACCCAGGACTTTAGCGGTGATGCGTGCCGTCCCCGCCGTTAAACCCGGCGTCAGCGTGGCGGTATACACCCCGGAGCGGGTTTCCTGCACTTCACCAAGTTTTGGAGCCTGTGCTGAACGCTCACGATTTCTCTGTGCGTCAGGCGTAAACGCTAAAGACAACTCAATGTCATGTGCAAGCCCTGTTAACGGATTACCATTGGTATCTTTAAGCACCAGCGTAACCGGATGCTGTGACTTCCCGTCAGCCGCGATGATCGGTTGCTGCTCGCCGTTCAATGTAAAATCCATTGTGCCGACAGAGGCTGAACTCCCCGTCACCGTCACGTTCATCACCGCATAGTTAGAGACATTTCCTTTAACATCTCGCGCCGTTGCACCGATTTGCCAATGATTAGTGCCGCCTGGTGTATAAGCGGGTAACGTCAGTTGCCATGATGTGCCGCTACCGGAAATGCGTCCGCCAGCGGCGGTAAATGCGCTATCGTTCCACTCTACCGACTGAATGCCCCAGTGGGATTTATCCAGCGAAATAGTCACCGGAATAACGGCGCCACCTTCCCCCTGTACGCTTTCAGGCAGGCGGATTTTCAGAACCGATTTTTTGCGGTATTCCAGAACAATATTGTTATTTCGTTCGACAAAATCGTAGCGTCCGTGCTGAACTTCGCGCATTAACGCAACATTGTCGCTGTCCAACTGCTTCGCCAGCGGGATGCCGGGGCGATAGTTAATCTCTATGCCGAAGCGTGAATCATGAGTATTGCTTTGCCCCTGCTTGTGTTCAGCGGAAAGCGTAACTAGAGGAACCGGCGTATAGCTGATCCCGCCTGTAAAGGCGTACGGATTTTCCTGAAGATGATCGCTGCCAAAGAGGCCGACATTCTTGCCGTAATACTTTTCATATTTAAGCGATGCGCCCAGTTGCGGATACGATGGCAACCAACCTTGGGTATAGATATCCCAGCCATCCGCCGGACGTTCCTGATAATCATCCAGATCGTGGGAATCCTTCCATTTTGATAATCTTAAATAAGCATTTGCGCCTGCGCGTAAATAATCTCGCCAATACTCAACGCCTGCACCCATACGTGCGTGATGACGACTTAAATCGTAGTCATAAAATAAGTTTGCGCCCAGTATTGAATTATCCGCCGTGAAATAGCGATAACCCATGCCGATATTAGTTTGGGTTCTGTCATCGGTACGGTGAAGCGATGTCTGGCTAAATAAAACATGCTGCTTTGTATCAACCCACGGATAAAGGAAATCGAACGCCGAATCTTTCAACGAGAAAGCGTCATCGACGTTGAGTTGAATACGCGCATTACCGTACTTCTGTAGCCACTCTACCACCTCCTTCGTTGCCTGTGCTGAGACGGTATTGGCAGCAAAACTGCCCGCATGGCCGTTTTCAATACTTCTGCCAGCCTGCGCGGCGAGAGAAGACAGGCCGCGCAGTTCTTGCTGTTCTGCGGCGGCCTGCGATGCCTTAACGGCTGACGCATGGCTGATGGTCGGCGTGAAGCTAAGAAGGGCAGGATACAGAGCCTGCAAAGCGATTGTTGACCATGCGACAACCTTATTAACGGGGCCTGTTGCCCCATTGCTCCGCGAAATTTTCTTATTTGACATTTGTAACTCCAATATCAATTAAAAAAATCAAAGGTTATTCCATGTACTGAACGGGATGCGTAATATATGTATTTAGTAGGAAAATTCAAGAGTTATTCATGGAGAAGTTAACTGGATATTTTTACACTATGCGGCGTTGTGGGCTGGCTAACGATGTCGAACGTTTAAATGACGAATGTATTTAAAAAATACGTTTCTTTTTATCGTGACGATTTTAAGCTTGTAGGGATATTATTTAACCATGGTCGTTCACTGTTAAATAAAAAGAGTTATCAGGAAATTAATCTGCCTGTTCGTATTCAGCTATCATCACGTTCTCCGGATCTAAGTCTGGAACGTGTCAACGCTATTCAGGACTAGTCAATAGACACAAAAAAGCCCTCAGCTTGCGCTGAGGGCTTTCACCGGTGTTTGGGCTGGCGTCCTTGTAATTGGTGTGGGAGGTGGTTGAGTTTGTTGGATATTTTGATTTTTTGCGGGGAAGGGAAGGCGCAAAAAGAGTGGCGATGATGTTGATATGGAAAGGATTTTTGTATCTGTTTGATTTTTAAGTTGATTGTTGAGGGCTGGGTTTTGCGTGTTGCTTGAGGCCTTGGTGGACGTTATATGCTTGTCGTTCGTTTCTTCAAGTGAACGTTTCTGTCGGATAATTCACTCTCTTGAATTTTCCAGACTGTAGACCATGCTCATCTAATACACGTGAAAAACAATAGCGTCATCTATCGCATAAGGAGATACGGGTAGATGGCTTTTGGTATAGCCAATGATGTCCCTTTAACAATAAAGAGAGCACCATGCTTGAACTCCGTCCTAATTGCGAATGCTGTGATAAAGATCTGCCACCTGAATCAAAAGAGGCATACATCTGTTCATTCGAATGCACATTTTGCGTCGATTGCGTGACCCAACGGCTTAACGGCCAGTGTCCGAACTGCGGAGGGGAGCTGGTGCGACGTCCAATACGCCCAGAAGCATCCCTCCTGCGATACCCTGCATCCAGTCAGCATCACTATAAACAGTAGAGATGAAAACTATGTTCACTCCTTGTTTATAACTATCTTCGTGATCTTGCTAGCCGTCCGCTGAGTGCCAGGACATAGCTATTAATCCCAAGGAGCAGATCACATTTCCAAGTAACGTCTATACCATGATGCCTTAATTAGATAAGCTTGTCCGCCTCGCTTCATAGATTACAGCGTTCCAACATAATTCGCTCTTCACATTGGACGTACGAGCATAGCTGTCCATTAACTACACTTTTATCCTTCATTTCTTCGGATAGTAAATAGATGCCGCGACCATCGTAGCTGACTCTCTTACCGTTATCAGATTGGCTGAATCTGCTGTGACTTGTTGCCGATGATAGTGCAACAGGCCCAACGACACGGTCTTTGAACTCTGTGAGAGTAGTGGAAAACCAAGATATTCCGCTCTAAATGTGGATAGATATAGTACATGTAAGAAAATTTTCAGCCGTCTTGATAAAATTAAAAGAACCTACTAAACAATAAATGAGGCTGGTGTGTTGCAGGACACTGGGTAAAGTAAAAAAGTAAGAATGATCACGTTTTTCACCAACATTGCAGGTTTTGAACACCAACTTAGAGAAACGATGATGGATAAATCAACTGCAAAAAATGAAACGGTAGGTTGTACAAAATCATTTGGCTTTATAGAGCTTAAACCAAATTTTATTTCAGCTGCTGATTATCTCATTTGCAATCCAAATCGAGTTGTTGCATTTCCAACACCTAATTTTGAGTGGTGGCTTCCAGAAAACACTAGTTCTGAAGTCTTTGAAATAGTTGCTCCTGCGTATCAAGCTGGGCGGCTGCTGGGTGAGGCTCTATTAATGCGAGATTTCCCTGAGGAAATAGTAGCTACTGTTATATCCAGCGCACGAGCATTTCAAGTCATGGGTGCATCACATCAATGCCTGCTACAATTTGTGATTATTAAGTCAGACTCCCTAAGATTTGCTGATAATGCTATATTTTCGTTACACCGTGACTATGATAGAAATTACCCAAGTATGATGATAACTCGACTTGTTCAGGTCATCTCAGGTGCTCCTACAATCTGGTGTCAGAAAGAAGGAGAAAAGGCATCTTTATTTACATTGCCATTCCCTCACGCTGTGATTTTTAATTCAAATTTTGAGTGTGGACCTCTGCATTCGTCACCGCCAATGGATTATATTCGCATCTTATTTATCGGAACTCTTTTTTCTCGGAGGTGTTATTGAACATCCTATTTTTAGGCGGCAGCTTTACTGCTGATGGGCGTCTGCCAGAGATTTTCAAAAAGCAATATGAAATAAAGTATGGCGAAGTGTGCAATGTTGCCTCCCGCACATTCCGTCAGGCAAAATTGTGCGAGCATTTTATTTCGAAGGAATCAAGGGAGCTTCTGAATTTCAGAAACTGGGATGTGGTGGTTCTTCAAGAGCAAAGCAAACTTCCAATAGACAACCCAGAAGAAGCACTAAAATCCATCATGACCTGGAAGGAAGCTATACCTAGGAATACGCTATTGATACTTATGATGACCTGGAGACGCAGAGAGGATTCTGCTGATTGTGATCGTTGGGCAAAGCACCTTGATTTTTTTAAAAAAGTCCATTCGGCTGGTGTCTTCGTTTCACCTGTCGGCCTTGCTTGGGAGATTTATAAAGGAGTATTTCCTCGGCAAGAGTTAATGGAAGAAAATTCAAGCCACTCAAGTCCAAAAGGTGCAGAGCTTTCTGCTATTTGCCTCATAGAATCGCTATCAGCATCAGCATCAGCATCAGCATTAAGAAGTGATAAATGGAAGAGTCAACCATCTGGAATGCAACTATCCGCAGTCGCGGCACATAAACTATTCATGGAGTGTGAAAATGTCATTAATTGAACGTTCTTTAGAGCATTCAGCAAAATTTTGGGCTATGGAGTATGCAATTGGTAAGCTGTATTTTGAAGTGCCTAGTGAACAAAGAATATCACATATCGAGCAACAATGGCTCAAACTTCAAATATGGAAAGAGTGGTATGGGAGCGGTGTTTACGGTAGGCCAGGAACAACGGTGACAGGAATGATTGGAGAGGCTGCATTACATCTTACACCATTGAACCCACTAGTTGATTACATGCAATTGCGTGAGTATTTTTCCTATTTGACATTTGCACAGGAAGAACTTTCACATTACATAGGTCTAATGGACATTTATGTCTCAAAATTCGGCTCCGAGATTCGTGACAAATTAGAAGACTGGGGAGAAATACCTGCTAGTCGAAATCTCACTATACATAGAGAAGCCCTGCGAGGACATCATCTGGGTGAAGTTGTTATTCGCTTATCAGAAGGCGGTGGATTAGGTCTTTTCTATGGAATGAAGAAAGCCTTCAGTGGGAGAGTTCTTTGCGACTTTGATTCAGAACTTCTTAAAATTGTTCACCAAATACTTAATGATGAGGAAGTACACTTAGCTGGTAATGTAAAATTCGCCAAGTCAATTCTAAAACAGGAGGGAGAATATCAATACGTATCGGAAACACTTGCTGAAATTTCCAATCAGAAATTAAAAGAACGTGAGGAGCAGTTTTGTATACCACGCGACACGATTACTAAAGATTTCCTGGAGGCTGCAATGAGTGAGTACCTCCATGATTACTATTACCCGCTTATTAATACCGTTAACGGATAGATGATATGAAAAAGAATATTCAGCTTGAAGCACCATCTCATCCTACTAGAGGAAGGCGTCGTTCTCATACTGTTGTAACACGTACAATCCTTTGTTCCGATATTGTTGGGGCTAAAAAACTTTATGAGAATCTTACAGGTCCAAAATATTCTGCAGTTCTCGATAGGCATATTGATTTGGTTTCAAAATGTGCCGCAGAAATTTCCGCCGAATTTATTGAGGTAGATGGTGATTCTGTTTATGTCGTGATGGATGCACTATCCTTAGAGCATATAGATTTGGCCGTAGCAATCCAAAGAGCGGGTGTTGGATTGCCATTTGGCTATTCGGTTGGCATTTCACAGGGCGAGGTTGTTTCGGTTTTCGAAGAGGGGACAACAAAATATGAGGGAGTCACTATTGTTAGGGCCAAAGCACTCGCTAGAATAGGGAGCGCAGGTGCTGTATTTATCGACAGCAACCTCGTCAGCCAAGTGAATTTACAGTTACTTGGTGGCATTACGTTAGGCTCCAGTTTTAAGTATCACGCATTACCATATTTTAATAGTCCGGGAGATGTATCCGAGATAATCTGGTCGCATCAAGCATTTGGAGTTAAAATATAATGCCAAAACAATCCGAGCTCCTATTTAAATCACATGGGAATTGCCTGAGGTTCTCTGGGGTATTAAACTCTGAACGATTGCTATTTCAGGGTGATAGCCATGAAAAATATTGGGAATCAATTGAAAAGTCTCTCGCGGAAGGCGTAGGTTTTTTTGGTTTTGTCTCCTTTGATTGTTTTAACGAGTACCGTCGAAATGAGCCCAATATGGCGCTGGCAGGTTTTGTAGAAATTGATAATTTCGCATGCTCACCATTATTACATAAGCCAGAGGTTAAGGGCGATTTGAGATGGGGGGGGTGGGAAACTAATCGCAAAAGCGAATGCCATTTTCTACAAATGGCAAATACGGTTATCAGGGGGGGGGAAGAACTAAAAAAACCAATGGAGCGCTTAACCGTAGCGCGGCGTATACATGCAATGAGCCCAGTAGATGGGCTAGCGACCTTTGAAGCAGCATTCCCTCACCGCTGCTCAAGAGCCTTCGCTGCTAATATAGCTGGGTATGAGATGGTTGGCGAAAGCCCGGAACTCTTGCTTGCGGGGAATATTCGTCATTTTCGGACATATAAACTTGCCGGAACTTCACCAAGATCACATCACAATGAGCAGGATAAGAAATTGCGAGCACAGATGTACACTTCAAATAAATTGCTATATGAGCATGAGCTTTCAGCCGAAACAACCTTCGGGGTACTTTCAACACTCGGCCAAGTAACTAAGCGAGGGACATATATTCTTCCCCTCAGGCATCTAAGACACTTTGTCAGTATTTTAGAAACAGTAGTCTCCCCTGATATAAAATTTCGAACCATTATGTCTGCAGTATCCCCCTCTGGTGCTAGTCCTCGACATTTAGGCCTGCAAGCTTTGAGAAATATGGAGCAATACTCACGCGGCCCTTACTATGGATTGCTGGGCTATGTAATGCCTAACGGCGAGTCCGAATTTGTTCAAATCATCAGAACAGTTATCCGGACACCATCATACCCTATTTGGCATACATGGGTGGGAGCTTCTATAGTGCGTGGAAGTACTGCTAATAGTGAACTGGAGGAAACTAAATTAAAATTACAGCAAATTAATTATATTACATGCCCTCCCTTCTGATAAACAATAGAATTAGTTAAGTGTGATTTTTATATAAAGATAAATATTTAAGATAATCTGCTAATATAAGGTGCTTAATCTAAACGTGGATTTTTCAATAGGGATCGGATCCGACCGGTATGATGTCTTCACGAACATTGTTCATGTGGAAGAGGCTCGTAGTGTTATTATGTATGCTATCTCGTTTCGCACTGACTGTTGGCATTGGCGCACTGCCGCTGATCAAGTTACCACGATGCAAGTGTAAATAGACCCGTTTTAGTTCCAGGCATTTTTTGAGACCCCGGCCAAATGATT
>OFOU01000100.1_pt1 | contig 76467 bp, 64 predicted proteins | sample 1542061 | NCBI WGS metagenome assembly OFOU01 (sample SAMN04209239, study PRJEB22552) | human gut metagenome | biome: gut; material: feces | host: Homo sapiens | place: USA: Oklahoma
TTCTTCGTTAAGGTAGGAACAGCTGAATCTTACCCATGGGACCATCTCCTTTTTTATTATTCGTGGAGATGATATATTTTTGAGATTGGTGTCGGTGCGGCTAATACTCCCAGTTACCACCCTAAATAATGTATCCTGAATAATAGAAAACGTCTTGTGGTACAAGCCCAAGAAGGCCATTGCAGTACAATGAGTACAAGAAAATACATAGGAATCAAGTAAAAACCATACACTTGGAGGGCAGCTATGTATCGTTACAGCAATGGGCAAATCAGCATGGCAGATTTCAAGCAGCCAGTTACTACAAATCTAAAGGAATGCAATCGATGGGGGAAGAAATCCTAAATAATTTCCTTGTCAAAAGCACTCCGATGTGGATGTCTAATGGCCTGTGGTCTTGGTGTCTTTTAGGCGCTATATTCAGATTTCGAACAAGTGATGGCCTGGATGTGGAAAGCGATGCTTCAAGAGCTGAAGAAGAGTTCGATGGTTCCGTCAATCTGGATGATCAGAACGAATAAAACGCAGGATTTTCCGGACGGGGTTTAGAAAATCCTGCGTTAGAGCTCTTCATTCAGTTTTGCAGCATTACGGTTCCAGAGAGAAGGCGGGACGCATATATTCGATTGCACCTCGGCTGAGTCCATACCGCTCTGCGAGCTTGACCCAGTTCTGCTTCACAGTTCCACAGATGTCAGCGGAACTGTGAAGCGCTTCTTTTTCGGTTAGTCCGAAGTATCCGGAAACTTCAATCGCAAGCTGCACATCGATACTGTTGTCATACTCACTGACATTGAGGGAAAGGCTGTCGCCGGATGGCACAGGGTTCACATCGAAGAGCGGTGACAACCGCCAGCCGGTCGTCGTCAGGATAAAGCCGTGATTGCGAAGGTGATCGTCGGTGTTGGAAACCGCCATATTAAATACGATTCGCTTCCAGAGTTCTGCCAGATCCTTCTTCGGCTCTGCACCGTTGGCGCGAATGTATGCCGCAAGGTCGAGATAGCTGGTGCCATCCGCGGCAGATGCACCATCTGTTTTGCCCAGTAAGGTCATTGCAGAGGCAAAGTGTATCCGCTTTTTGCCGATGCGATCGAATCGCTTGACAAGGAAGGTGCTGCCTGTTTTTGAGAAGGTTTCCAGCTTGGACTCGGGGACAGTAAGTCCACAGAGTCCCGCCAGATCATGTACGACTTTTTCCCATGCTCCGCTGTTATATTCATCGTGCTTAGATGGGAACTTGGCAATCCACAAAGCACCATCGGCGGCTTGCACAGTTGCTTTGGGCCTAGCTCCCCCCAGCGATGAGCCGGGCGCAAGCAGTTCCTTCAGCCATCTCTCATTGAGGCCGCTGTCATCGTTTTCAAATGAAATAGAGGCGTTTTCAAGGGTCCGCAGATTGACCCAAGGCGGGGTGGCAAAGGCTTTCTCATTGGACAGAAAATCACCGCCTTCTTCTAGCGTAAACCGGAGCGCGCCCATACGGGACTCATCGTAGACACCGAGGAGAAAATCGCTTTCCGTCAGCTTGCGAGGTTTGCGATCTTCTTTCCGGGCATCAATGGCTTCCTTACGATTCATGAGCATACGGCCCCATCGGTCCGGGCAGGAATCAGCGAATAAGCCAAACAAGCTTTTATCCAGCGGAGTGTACTGACGTCCGCGGTAGAGGGAGAGGTCGGGGTCAAGAGAGTAAGAACTCTCGAAGCTATTCAGCCACCGATCGTCATATTCGAAAGAGAAGTTCTCCTGCCCCCTGACGAAAGAGGTTCGCAGTTTGCCAATTAGGGTGGGCACATCGCTGCGCCAGTTTTCATAGACATATATGGTTTTCTCAGTTTGCGCCATTTACAACTTTCCTTTCTTAGGAGCTCTTTTTCTGGTGGGCAATTCTAAATCCTGTAATTTTCTCCCGAACTCATCGTCTTTAGCAACCAGGAGGAAATCGGTATCAAGGTTATTGAGAGCGTGAAGCACAGCCGCATAGGAGCCAATGGCTACGGTAGACGAGCCCTTTTCAATAGCGTTGAGGGTCTGCCTGCTGATTCCGGCTCGCTCAGCGATGAGTTGTGCTGACAGTTTTCGCCGAAGCCGTGCGAGTTTGATCTGCTCTCCCATCTGCTCGAGAATTTCTCGGGTCTTGGGCATAATGATTGCTGCTTTCTTACTCACGATATCATCACCGTCCTGTTAATGTATAATATAATATACAAAACAGCATGAAATGTCAAGTATATTGCTTGCTAAATCATGCAGGCGTGATGATACTATCTTCAATCATGTACCCGCATCCGAAAATGATCTCTAACTTTCCATCCGGATACACCTTGATGCATCCGGTCATTTGTCGGATGATGGAATCGTCATATTCGAACCGCTTTGGACGCTCTTGCCGACGAGCTCGAACATATTGTGATTCAGCACTTCGATTTTCCGTCTTGAGATGCTCCACTTCATCTGAGCCACCGTTCAATCCGATTGCATCTCCAATGGTGGCTTTCATCAGTGCAAGGTAGTGGCAATTCAGTTCCATGATGTTTTGTGCCTTGAAACGCAAGGAATGGTCATAATGATGGCACAATGCAGGGCTATCTCATCGACGGTTAGGGAGATTTTGCGATAATAATTTGTAAATCCGTTTTACAGATGACTGAATTCCCAGGCGATAGCAAGTGGATTTAGGAATGAGTTTGGTTGCAGTTGATTATTGTAGTCCCTGCTGCCATGAGCGAAAGAGTTACTAAATTGATACGCCAGCCCTTTATGGGTTGGCGTAATTTAAGGGTCTCGGGTGATTATGGAGTGCTTATGTGGCTAAGACTGCCTGTTAATGAAATGAATCAGATCTTTTTTGTACACACGCCAGCTGCCGCGTAGTTTAAAGGCAGGGATGATGCCATCCTGAAATAGTCGATACACGGTATTAATGTGGAGATCCAGCAGGTCGGCAACTTCGATGGGACGCAGCATAGCCCTGGGATCGTCGGTCTCTTCACGGACTTGTTCAGCGTCCGCGTCATAAATGATCGGCATATTGCTCAGCTCCTTGTGAATTTTTTAGTGGTTGAGAAAAAACACGAATTTCACCAATAACCACACGATGCACTTTGAAATCGCAGTAAAAAAAGAGCCCAATTTACTCAGCGTACAAATAGTGTATGCTGAAAAATAACCGGGCGTAATATGTGTTCTCATAATATTTGAGTGAAACATAGGAATCATGTCTCGGAAACGGTATTTTCGTGTGCACAGATAAGAAGATCGGCAGGCGATGGAAGCATTGGAAAGTCTTCCTTTGCCAATGGAGCAGGCTGCACACCAAGTGATTTAAAACGCTGCATGAGCTCATAGTAATATCGTTCGGTGGAAGGATGGGAAAGCCGAAGCAGAGATGTGATCCTGTCATGCGCTTTCCCTGCGACGCGGCAATGACTTAGAGAATCAACGATGAAAAACATGTCCTCCTTGACCTCCCGGTTAAAAGGAGCATTTCGTATCTTATCCATTAGCGCTTGCTTGGGAAGATAAATGCCGCTGGGGAAGACCTTCTCCAATTTTTTTAACATGATGTAATAGGAGTTTTCAAAGAGGACGGACAGTTGTCGATGTATTTCATTCAGTTTATTGATGTCAATGCCAAATGAAGAAAAGGTGTCTACAATTGCAGAACGAGAAAGACTGACCTCTAAACGCATCAGTTCGATAAGTCCGTCTGGTGCGGCATTTCCTCTTAACATCTGCTCGAATTTTTTATCGTATATCTTGATACCTTCTTCTTCAGAAGCAATCATAAAGCTATGAGCGTTCCTCTTGTGTGTTTCTTTATCATTCCCTTGGAATGTTATCGAGTGGAATGATGTTTTCCATGGAGTTTTCTTCAACGCCTTAATCAGAGTTCGAGTGACATTAGGAATTGAAAACGAAAGATTTGCACACAGATCAACACGAGAGAGTGAAAAACCATTTAAGGAAAATGGAAATCCAAATCGTTTGAAAATACTGTCGAGTGTGTCTTGCAGCAGAGCACATTCATCTGGATTTAATGCGGAGTTCCCAAAGAGATTACTATCACCAATCAGCGTGCGTGGATTGATAATAAGCGTGAGCCATTGATATGGTTTACTGCAAAAATATCCTCGAAAGGCGTCTCCAAATGTGAAACGATATTTTTCCCCGTTGACAATTTTGTCATCCGACCAGATATGTACAATTCCACATTCGGTATCTGTACCACTCATTTTAAAAAATTGATCTCGCAGCTGTTTAAAGTTCTCTTGGCTGCCAAGTTTGAATTTCAGTTCAAAGGTATGGATTCCCACACCACCTTCATACAGGCTGGGTGAAATAAGTGCGGAAAGAGTATTGTTGCTTTTATCATACATTGCAAAATCCCTCCAAATCCCCTGTTAATTGCCTATTAAATTAATCTGCCTTTTCACGGATCTGATGGTATACTGATGACATTCATCGTATGCTGGTGATGGTGCTGAGATAATTTACTAGCAGGGGATATCTTAATTCGTGATTGTGTTGATTTTAATTTAGTTATTTTGATGACATTGTTATGAGATGGTGACGACTGTGGAACTCCTTTACATTGATGTTGTATGTGAATAAAATAAAAATCGGCTGAATTTTACTACTATCCTTTTCCATAGTAGTAAAATTCAGCCGATTACTTTTTTATCTGGAAGAATTAGACAGACAGACAGTAAAAAGTCAATGTTTGTAAAAATATGCGGTAAATTGGCTAAATGTGCATATATATGTACAACAATATTCAAAAATAGTTGTCTGTCTGTCTTGTTTGTGGCGCAGGAGTGGTGGTTTTGCTACGCCTCTAGTAACATAGTGAAATCATTGCTCAGACAGCCATTTGGCGGTTGGAGCGTTGAAATGGGCATAATTTTGCCGATGCAGTACTCAGGCCAGAACTTGCCGTGGAAGAATTAACGTGAACATATGAGAAACTTGAACATTAACCGTGTATTCCGCCACACACAAATATATAAGTATAGTTGCAAGTGATAGCCCCCGATGAAAATGGATAAGCAGATAGCAAGTCAGTTATAAATATGAATCCATTGAATCAATACATTTAAAAGCATACATATCATTTCGACTGTATTACTCATGTTGAGAGATCAGGATCTTCTTCAGGTACAAGGTTACTATAATCGAAATGACGAGGTTCTTGACCGTCAACAATTACATTGATCATTTTGTCGATATCAGCGTAAGGGTTGAAATTCGATAATAGAGAGTGTGTTATATTTGACTCGTCAAGACAATGGTATATGGATTTTAAAATTTTGTTAATGCACTCAACTCCAACCATATGTATAAAAATAGCGTGCTTCATTATAACATATTTTGTTTTTAGCCCACGGATGTATAGCTCATATGGTAACTTGGATTGATATTTGTGTTTGGATTTTCGAACGACTTGGGTTTCAGTTTCGTATTTGGAAAAACTTTGTTTTCTAGGCGGGCTAGAGGAATAGAAACTAATCGAACCGCCTCCATAACTCAGTCCTCGTAGAGACTCCCAAGAATCATTTTCATTTTTTGGAGTTTTTCTTCCCGTGCCAGTATATAACGCAACATCAACTGCTCCTGTCAATCGATTTAAATAATCGAGAGTAACGGACTTATTTAGACCATATCCTGTACCTAATAACTTTTGTAAATACCAAAAAGTGTGAAGTAACAAAGAATAATTGCTTTCCGTTTCGTTTATAGTCGACACAAGAGAAACGGTGTTGGCGATCCAAAAAGAGTCTTCGGTTGGAAATACTAGTGTACGTGTTGCGCGTGAACGCCTTCGTGGAGAGGGAGAAGCACAATAATAATTTTTATTAGGAAGTAAAGGCGTTTCGTAAGTCAACCGTTTATCGTTTTCTTCCGGGAAAGGTGAAAGAATCAACTCCTCGTACCGTGGTGATAGGGGACCAAACGCTCGTCGCCTTTTTGTATGGCTTGTATTTAGATAGTTTAAAAAGACAAGACGTGAAGAAAAAATTTCTTTTTCATAAGCATACATATTGTTTTTTTCTTCGCTAGTTATCCCCTCTGTAGGCATCGAAAAGTGAACGCTGTTCACTAAATGAGATAAGAACTGCCTGCAGTCATTCCACGGGGCATTCTCGGGCGATAAGGAAGACGTACTTTTGCAATCATAGTATTCCAAATTGAAATAATCCAATATATCGTTTGGACTTTTTATGGAGGTCCCATCATAGGATTTGAGTTTCTTAACAAATTTGTTCCAGCAATCGCACGGAAGACCGGTAGGAAGATTCAACCGGGAGTGAAATAAATATATCAAAGAAACAATCAGTGCTTCAGGCGTGTCTCGATAGCTAGTTGAAATGGGAGGGGCGTCATCGGGACTTGTCTGTATATCGTAGCCAAGAATTTCGGCCATAACAGATGTGGTTATGGCGTTGGTGCGATTGTCGGTGGTTTTCTTCCTGCCATTTTCAGTACCCGATGAAAGTTCCATGAGCAGTTGACTCAATTTTGAATTTTGGAGGGCCTTTGCAAACTGTACACTATATAAAGTAGAATTCCCGATGGCTTTTTGATGCGAACTACAATAGAGAACAATTGCATCATCAATTATTGCATTCAGCAATTCATCAGCTTGTTTTACGTAGATTTCAGGATCGCTCTGATCGTAATGGTGCAATATAGGCGCTTTACAGAACTTAAGATCGCCAATCTTCTTTGCAAATAAGGAACTGATCAATGGTTCTACATCTCTCAGGTCATTGGGTGTAACTAAGGGGTTCCCCAAAGCATCATATTCCGGCATTTGAATTTTATCGTGGCGCAAATATAACTGGGCAAGTTCGAAAGCATCATTTCCTGAGTAACGGATAGAATCGTAGACCAAACGATTGTGGTTGCTTAAAGTTAAGATTTGAATATAGTCCCGAACAGTTGAAGAGAGCTTCTTTTTAATGATTCGCTTTATTTCAGCGGGAGAACGTGCGCAAGAGATATCGTCTGGAGTAATGTTCAATTCTAAATTCCCGGATTTAATAGCAGATTCTGTCTCAGCCCAGAGCTTCCCGAAAAGTTGATTTTTGTACTTGCGATAGAAATTGGAGTTTCTCATAATACCTCCGCGATTTTATACATTTGACCATGAGAATATGAATATACATGCGTTTTTTGGTGCTTTATGATTAAGCAAAAAAATATATATATGCGATTTAACAAAAAAAGCGATCTATATATAGTGTTGAAATAAATGAGTAATGGGAAAAAACACATCAATATGTAGGATTTGTTATCAAAATACATCAATACTAAATTTGGCCCCAAAATGGTTTAATATTCACAGGCGGGGGAGGCCTACCCCGTTGACCGCGGCGCACTAACTGCGCCAGCACCTGTTTAGAAATAGGAGGAAAATTATGGGAAATCTTGACGCGGCGCTCAACAATGCGCTCATTGCTCGTCGCCCCGGTATCGCGGCGATCACGCCATTGGCGAACTATGTTGGCTTTTTCTCGGCGGGGAGAAACGCGCCCCTGCTGCACCTTGAGGCGATTTTTTTGTTGTCGGATGGCCAGGAGTTCAGTTTCAGTCATCACGCGGGGACAAAGCCGTCGCCAAATTTTGAAGCTACAATCCTGATTGATTTTCGTGATGCCCGGGACGTAAAGGTCGTTCTGGAGGACATCGAAGGGAAGGTAATCATGAGTTCGGACGAAGGTCTTTTCGAGGCAGCGCTGGCGTTTCAAATTCAGACTACGCTGGACGACGAGGTTAACAACACTCTTTGCGGATACATGGCCGTTCGTCACAATGGAACACACACGGAGGGACTTTGGATCACAAGCCCAAGTAGTTTGCTGTGGCAGGTCGCTAAACTCCATGCTGCAGATTTGAAGCAATCGGCGGCTCATGGGATGTCTCGACAGAAAAATCGAATAGAGCAGCCATTTCGGCCTGCGGAGAAAAGGGAGGAGGATTTTTATGGGGCGAGTTTCTGACCTCCTGAAGTCTTGGCCATGTGGTTTCGTGGGGGACGAGCTGGTCGACAATCAACGCCTGGATTTGAAGGAGGCAATGGATTGCCGCTGGGATATCCTGCGCGAACATCGGAAGGGATTTGAAGCAATCCCCCACCCTCAGCAGGAGCTTCCGTTGGTGGGAACACGAAAGGTTGGGAATATGGGGGTTCTGTGGCACTCAAGGAACAATGATGCGCGGAAAATTATCCCGCAGGATGACCTGGGAGCCTTTGTGCAGTGCATGACGATAGGGGATCAACCTGCCTCAGCACCCAAATTTTCGCAGCTGGTGAAAGCCAAGCATGGAGCGATTTCAAATCCTTCCGAGATTATGCAGGAACTGGCGCAAAATAAACGGTCGCAAGCCATATATCAAGCGGCTCAACTTGTGAAAAGCGAGTTGCGGCTGTGCACAGTCAATGGACAGCTCTTTGTTTATTCGGCACCTCTTTGGAAGCCGGTGGATCAGCATGCTTTTTATACGATTGTACGAGAACGATGCAGAGAAGGGGAGAGCCTGTATAGCCGGATGACTAGCGGGGATCAGGCTGCACTGATTCGTACGTTGCTGGAGGATGCGGGACTACAATGTACGCAGGATGATTTGGAGCCAGATCCAGGATTTATCTGCATTTCTGACGGCATCTACGATATTGACCGTGGTATCGTCCTCGAAGCATCTTCGAAATATTTTTTTACGTCCGCGCTGCCTATAAGCACTGCGGATATCAAGAATCCGGTGAACCACGGAGTGTTCGACAATTTCTTGGCAAATTGCACCGATGGTCTTCCTCAGGTTCGAAAAAGGCTCCTAGAGGTCATGGGCACCATCCTTTGTGGTAGTATGCCGCGAAATTTTTATGTGCTCCAAGGGGGAACCAGCACAGGAAAATCCGTGGTGGGCGATTTGATTCGAGGTGTTTTACTGGGGGAGAGCGTGTGCCTCGCACTCAATTCGCCGACCCAGCTTCGGGAAAACCACATTTCAGGCAGTATGGTGGATAAGCGCCTCATTTTCTGTATGGACCTTCCGGACGGCCGCTTCGATCCAGCTACCGTCGGTATCCTCAAGCAAATGACGGGAGATCCGAACAACATGACGGCAAACAGGAAACATGTCCAGCAACAGAGTTTCAAGAGCCGATGCAAAATTTTGTTTTCCTCGAACTTTATCGTGCAACTTAAGGGCGGCAGGCAGGATGAAGCTTTTTTTGATCGGATGATTTGTGTCCCATTTTTCAATTCGGTCCCTAAAGACGCGCGCGATATCAACCTGTTGGAGAAAATGAAACTCGAGAAAGGATACATTTTTCAGCAAGCAATGGCCGCTTTGCGTGACTTGCGTGGAAGAAATTTTGTTTTTACCGAAATCGACCAGCAGGTGCTCGACGCTGCATGTTCGAAAAGCAAAATATCGACTCTGCAGGAGAACAAAGAAACAGCGGTGCGGGCGTTTGTCAGTGGATGTTGCCGAATCGCAGCTGGGGAAGAGATACTTTTTGCAGATTTGCATGGTGCGTATGCGTTGTTTTGTGCGCAGAAAGGATACGCCCCTTTTGCAAACAGTGCCTTCGGCGCTAAGCTTCGCGAGTTATATCCGGAGCTTGGTGATGCAAGACGCTGTATGAATGGTCGACAACACCGCTTCGTGACAGGTATCTGTTTGACTCCGGAAGGAGAAAATGCGCATATACCAGAGCTCGCGTAATTTGCTTAGGCTGGGATACATATTATATACCAGGGGAACGAAAATGATATCGTTTACCAAGGTTAATTTTGGAAAACATTTTATCATATTTCAGACGCTTTTTCAACTCGTGGTTTGTTCACCCAGCGAGAGGGATTGGGCTTGAATTCCCTGGATTTTTGGGAGGTGTTTTAAGTGGTGAGCGCATACAGTACGGAGACGTGTGAAAGGTTTTATCTTGGAAAAAACCTCGTGGTCGAGAATTGGGCTCCAGCCTATCGAACATGGGCTGAGCAAGAAAAAATCAAGAAGGATGTGGAAGCAAAGCTTTTTGATATTTTCTGCAAGTATGCAGTCAGTTAACCCCTTGAAGCATCAGAGCCGCTACCACCTATAACATAGGGTAGCGGCTCTACTTCTCAGAGAAGAAGGGAGCGAACGTATGTTATGTGCTATGGCGCAGATGCGATTTATGCAAGACAATCAGTCGACAGAGCGGACAGCATATCCATTGAGAGCCAGATTGAACGATGTAAGGCTGAGGTGATAAGCGGTCCTCCGCAAATCTTTATTGATAAGGGCTATAGTGGAAAAAATACTGATCGGCCAGATTTCCAAAGGATGATGGCGGAGATTCAAGCAGGAAAGATTCGTCGGGTTATTGTATATCGGCTGGATAGAATTAGCCGTTCTACTTTAGACTTTGCGACTATGATTGAAGCCTTTCAGAAGTACAACGTGGATTTTTCAAGTACAACAGAAAAGTTTGATACAGGTACTCCAGTTGGAAAGGCGATGCTTATGACAGTGATGGTTTTTGCGCAGCTTGAACGTGAAACCATACAACAAAGAGTAGTTGATGCGTATCTATCTCGAAGCCGGCGCGGTTTTTACATGGGTGGAGTGGTGCCTTTTGGTTTTCAGTTGGAAGGAACGTTGATAGAAGGAAAAAAGACGAAAATGTATGCAGCCATTCCGGAAGAACTTAAAATTGTTCGCTTGGTATATGAGTTGTATGCCCAGCCGCAAGTGTCTTTGGGGGATGTGGTCAAGTACTTAACGGCGCATGGTGTTAAACGAAAAGATGGGAAAGATTACACACGATCCGGAATAAGAAATATCGTTGTAAACCCCGCTTATGTGCGAGCGGATCATAGTATTTACGAATTTTATAAGGCACAGGGCGCCACGGTCGAAAACGATTTATCCGATTTTATTGGAATCAATGGTGCATATCTCTATTCGGGGAATGGAAATGGAGCGAAAACAACAAGTCTTGACAGTGCAACGTTGGTTTTGGCACCTCATGAGGGTGTTGTAGATTCGGGAACATGGATCAAATGCCGCAGCAAATGCTTGAATAACCGTATGGTGGCAAAGCCTATTAAGGCCAAAGCGACTTGGTTGGCTGGGAAAATTAAGTGCGCCTCCTGTGGGTATGCGCTGACGGCAAAAACCTATCATTGTAAAACCAAGAAAGACAACCGTTACTATCTCTGTACGCACAGATATTCCAGTGGCAACTGCTCATTTGGTTCATTAGATGCCGATGTCGTAGATGAAGCAGTCTACCAGGAAATTTCGAAAAAATTATCTGAGTTCAAAACACTTTCTAGGGCAGAACAAAAAACAGCTAATCTACAGGTGGTAAAGTTGACGGCAAGAATAGAGCAGATGGATCAAGAAATTAGTACACTGCTCGACAGAATTGCCGATGCGAATAGTACGGTGATGAGCTATATCAATAGTAGAGTGGCTGCACTGGATAAAGAAAAAAAACAGCTTCATGCAGAACTATTACGATTGAGTGAGTCAGACGCGGGATCCTTAAAACAAATCAGCGATTACATGGAGCGCTGGGATGAAATCAGTTTGGAAGACAAAATGACTGTAGTGGATTGTGTGATTGAAAGCATTCACGCGTCAAAAGAAAAAATCAAAATTATCTGGAAAATTTGATCCGTCAACATTACACGATGTTCGTGTTAGCGAGGCGCTGGAAACCGTCAAGGACACCCTGGACAGCCGCAATTTTTATGCCGTCAATCCCAGCTTTGACCGCTGACCAGCCAAAAGATGCGCGGAGGCCGCAAGGCCTCCGCGCTTGCTTTTTGTCCGCGAGCGCTTTACAATAAAATCATAACGCCGGACTGCGCGGCAGGCACGGCGAAAGCATCACAAAAAAGGGGGACGACCCATGAAAGCATTGTTCATCGGCGGCACGGGGGTCATCAGCACAGCCGTCGGCGCTCTGGCGCTGGCCCGCGGCTGGGAACTGACGCTGCTCAACCGCGGCACCAACGCGGCCCGCGCGCCCCGGGGCGCGCGGGTGCTTACAGCAGACATCCATGACGAAGCTGCGGTGAAGGCCGCACTGGGAGACGAGCGGTTCGACGTGGCGGTGGATTTCATCGCCTTTACCGAGGAGGACGTCCAGCGTGACGTGCGCCTGTTTGCGGGGCGCGCGGCCCAGTACATTTTTATCAGCAGCGCGTCGGCATACCAGAAGCCCGTGGCCGCGCTGCCCATCACCGAAAGCACCCCCCTGGCAAACCCTTACTGGCAGTATTCCCGCGATAAGATCGCCTGCGAAAATTTCCTGATGGAGCGGTACCGGGAGGAAGGCTTTCCGGTGACCATCGTGCGCCCCAGCCACACCTATTGCGGCGGCAAGGCCGTGGTGGCGCTGCACGGCGCACGCGGCTGCTGGCAGACGCTGGCCCGCATCCGGGCGGGCAAACCCGTTATCATCCCCGGCGACGGCACGTCGCTGTGGACGGCCACCCATGCCGATGATTTTGCCGTGGGTTTTGTGGGTCTGATGGGTAACCCCCACGCGCTGGGCACTGCGGTACACATCACCACCGACGAGGGGATGACGTGGAACCAGATCTACGCGGTGCTCGCGTCAGCCATGGGTGCGCCGCTGTGCGCGGCATATGTCGCCAGCAAATTCCTGGCCGTATGCGGCCGGGCCGCGGGCTATGATTTTGAAGGTCCGCTGCTGGGCGACAAGGCCGCCAACGTACGCTTTGACAACACCAAGATCAAGCGGCTCGTGCCGGATTTCGCGCCCCGCGTTTCCATGGCCCAGGGTATCCGCGGCGCGGTGGAATATTTGCTGGCGCACCCGGAGCTGCAAACGCCGGATCCGGAGTTCGACACCTGGTGCGACAGAGTCCTGGCGGCGCAGAGCGCGGCCAAAGCCGTATTTGACGGCGCGCATCTCGCTTAATGCAGACCGAAAACACGCCCCGCACGGCTGAAAGCCGGGCGGGGCGCGGCCGCTTCCGGCGGAAATTGAGCAAAAATCGCAAGGCTCAGCGGAAAATGCCTTGCAATCACAATGGAAAACCCGTGCCCGCTCCGCTATACTGAAAAGCATACGGGCGCGGCGCGGGCCGCGCCGGGGAGGGCTGATGCATGATTCGGGACATGACGCGCGGCAATGTAACGCGCCATCTGGTGAGCTTTTCCGTACCTATCATTCTGGGCAATCTGTTCCAGCTTGCCTACAATGCGGTGGACTCCATCGTCGTGGGGCGCTTTGCCGGCACCGGCGCCCTGGCGGCCGTGGGTACGGCCAACCCCGTAATGAACATCATCATCCTGGGCGTTTCGGGGCTTTGCATCGGCGCATCGGTGCTGATGAGCGAATATTTCGGCGCGCGGGATACGGAGAAGCTGCGGCGGGAATTTGCGGCCACGCTGTTTCTGGGACTGTTTTTTTCGGCGGCGGTGCTGGCGCTGGGCTTGCCGCTGGCCGGGCCGCTGCTGCGCCTGCTGAACGTTCCGGACGAGATATTTCCGCAGGCCCGGGCATATTTGTGCATCATTTTTCTGGGTATGCCGTTTACCTTTGTCTACAACGCTTACGCGGCGGCCATGCGCAGTGTGGGCGATTCCCGCACCCCCATCCGTTTTCTGGCGCTGGCATCGGTGCTCAACGCCGGATTGGACGTGGCGTTTGTGGCAGGCCTGCACTGGGGTGCGGTGGGCGCGGGAATTGCCACCGTCCTCGCCGAAAGCCTTTCTGCAATTTTATGTGTTATTTATACAGAGCGTAATCTTGCTGCGCTGCGCCTTACCAGAGCAGAGCTGCGGCCGGACAGGATGTTGATGAAGCTGACGCTGCAGCAGGGCAGCGTAACGGCGCTGCAGCAGGCCTGCCAGCCGGTGGGAAAACTGCTGATCCAGGGCTGTGTGAACGGGCTCGGCGTAGAGGCCATCGCGGTGTTCAACGCCGTCAGCCGGGTGGATGATTTCGCGTTTACGCCGGAGCAAAGCATTTCCTCGGGGATGATGACATTTGTCTCCCAAAACCGGGGCGCGAAGGAATACGGGCGTATGCGCATGGGCCTGTCCCGGGGGCTGATGGTGGAGACCGGATATTGGATGCTTTTGTTCTGCGTCGTCCTGCCGCTGCGCGCGCCTATCATGCGCCTGTTCGTGGGGGCGGATGAAAGCGCCGTGGCACTGGGTGCGTCCTATCTGTTCCTCATGGCGTTTTTCTATTTGCTGCCTGCGTACACCAACGGCCTGCAGGGGTATTTTCGCGGGTTGGGAGATATGAAGATCACTCTGGCAGGCACGTTCACGCAGATATCGGTGCGCGTTGTGTTCGTGTATCTGTTGGTGCCCCGCATGGGGCTTACAGCCGTGGCGTGGGCCAGCCTTGCGGGATGGCTCTGTATGCTGCTGCTGGAGGTGCCGTACCTGCGCAGCATGCGCGTGCGGGGCGTGGGATGAACGGCACCGGTTTTCTGCGTCAATGCGCTGAAAAGGAAGCTTTTAATAAGCTGAGGCAGGCACTTTTGTGTTTGCCTTATTTTTTACCGTTTCAGCCAACGGAAACGGAAAACAAAATTCCGGCACGTCCGCTGCGGAAAGACGACGCGGCAAAACGGAGCAGCAAAAAATTTTTTCGGAAAGCCTTGACCTTGTCACTGTGGCAAGGTATATAGTCGTTACAGGACCGGTCCATACGTGCCCGTTCCCGGGAACGGGCGGAAGAGGAGAAAAACGGCATGTATACCATCGGCGAATTTTCCAATCTGGCGCATGTTTCGGCACGCAGCCTGCGCTATTATGATGCAATGGGGCTGCTGCGCCCCGCGCATATGGGTGAAAACGGATACCGCTATTATACAGGCGGCCAATTGCCGGCGCTGGCAAAGATCGAGACGCTCAAGAGTTATGGCTTTACACTGGCAGAAGTGAAGGAGCTGCTTTTGCTGCCGGAAACAGAACTGGCACACCGCATCCATGTGCGGCGCATAAGCGCGTATGCCCAATTGAACGAGATGCGCCGGGTCATCCGCCGGATGGAAGCTGCCATCGTTCAAATGGAGGGAACCAGTATGGCAAACGATACTTATCATGTAATCTTAATGCAGGCTCCGGCGCAGAAGGTATTCAGTGTCCGGCGGACCATTCAGATTGGAGAGATGCACGACCTGTTCGCGGAACTGCGCGCGCAAATGAAGCGGGCAGGTGTGCGGCGTACCGGCCCCACACAGGCGCGGTACCACGGAGAGGAGTTTTCTTATGAGCATATGGATGTTGAAGCACAGGCGGCTGTAGACGCGGACGGACCGAATGTGTCGGTGATCCCGGCGGGCACGTTCGCGGCTGTGACGCATACTGGCCCATATGAGAATATCAAGTATGCATATGATGCCCTGTGTGGGTGGGTGGCGCATCATCCGGAATATAAAGTCTGCGGTCCGGCCATTGAACGGTATATCAAGGACGAGGCCATGGTGCACGACCCGGAGGAACTGGAGACGGGCGTGCTGTTCCCCGTTTGCCGGGCAGAGGAATGAACGGTTCTTGTACAGTGCCGCAGCGCGCAGTATAATAAAACGGCAGAGATAAAAACACGGCGCGGTCGGTAGTCCGCGCGCGGGGTGCATGCCCTGTCAGTAACCTTCCCTCCCGGGTCGTCCGTTCCCTGCAAGGATTTTCTAAAGGGAGGAAGAGACGGATGCAGAAGTCTCGGGCGTCGTTTACCGTGTTTTTTGAGGACCCTTTCTGGGTAGGCGTGTACGAGCGGGAGGAACCGGGCGGCCTTACGGCCTGCCGTGTGGTGTTTGGGGCGGAGCCGAAAGACGGCGAGATCTATGAGTGGATGCTGCAAAACTGGGCGCAGCTGCACTTTGGCCCCCCGCTGGCGGATGTCCGGAGGCCCCGGGAGGAAAACCCGAAGCGTGCCCGGCGCATGGCCCGGCGTTCCCTTGCCGTACAAGGCGTGGGAACGAAGGCGCAGCAGGCGCTGGCACTGGCGCGCGGTGCCGGCAAACAGGCCCGTGCCGCCGCGCGCCGGGAACAGGAGCAGGCGGACCGGGAGCGGCGCTTTGCCCTGCGCGTTCAGCGCAGGAAGGAAAAGCACAGGGGCAGGTAAAGACCTGCCCCTGTGCTTTTCAGACTGTCGAAAAAGATAAAGAGGTAAAAGAAAAGTCCGGGGGAAAAAGCTGGCGGTGGCAAAGCCATGCATCTTTGCGCAGCAAAGTGCAAGCCACGCGGCGAATGCCGCCAAAAAGGGGTGGTGAATCCCTTTTTCATTTAAAATAACCCCGCGCCGTGCGCGGCGAACGGGGCCAAAGGCCCTGTGCTTTTGTCTGTTGCGGAAAGGCGCAAACTCCGTCAGTGCGCGCCGGCTTCTTTTTTGCGGCCGCGCTCCTCGGGCGCATAGCCCATCTTACGGATGCGTCCGCGCAGCCAGCCTCCTTGCAAATAGTAAAAAATGAACAGTACGCTGGTGAACACCCAGCTGGCCGGATAACTCACCAGCACGGTGGAAAGTTCGGGCCGCAGCGGAAGCAGAATAAAGATCCAAGCCACGCGCAGCACGCATACGCCGCCGCAGGTCATCAGCATCGGCGCCAGTGAGCAGCCGCATCCGCGCGCCGCGCCGGCCAGGATCTCAATGCAGACATATGTGAAGTAATACGGCACCAGCTGCCGCACCATGTCCAGGCCTATGGACACCACCTCGGCGTCCCTGGTGAACAGGCCCAGCAGATACGGCGCCAGAGAGCAGTACAGCACGCTCATCAGCACAGCGCTGCCGAAGCCAAGCGCAAGGCACACCCGTACGCTCCTGCGGATGCGGTCGTACTTCTGCGCGCCGAAGTTCTGCCCGGCAAAGGTGGTGATGGAAATACCGTACGCGCCCAATATCATCCAGAAGAAGCCGTCCACCTTGCCGTGCGCCGTCCAGGCCGCCACTGTGGCCGTGCCGAAGCCGTTGATGGCTGTTTGAATGAGGATATTGGAGATGGCGTACATGTTCGACTGCAGCCCGGCGGGCACGCCCACGCGCAGGATATTCCCCAGCAGGCGTCCGTGGAAGCGCACCTGCTTCCAATCCAGCCGGTACACGGTTTCCGCGCGCGTCAGCGACACAAGCACCAGTACCGCGCTCACGCCCTGGGAAAAGATAGTGGCCAAAGCCGCGCCCAGCACGCCCATGCCCAGCACCGCGACCAGCACAACGTCCAGAGCGATGTTTACCAGGCACGCGATGATGAGGAAGTACAGCGGGCGGCGGGTGTCGCCCACGGCCCGCAGGATGCCGGAACCCACGTTATACAAAAAGGACGGGATGGTGCCCAGCATGTAAACGCGCAGATAGGTGAGGGCAAAGTCCATGATGTCGGCCGGGGTGCCCATGGCGCTCAGCGCCCAGGGCGCGGCCGCCACGCCGACTGCTGTAAGACCAAGCCCCGCGGCCAGAGCCAGCGCCACCGAGGTATGCACCGTACCGCCGACGCTCTCTGCGTCGTGCGCACCGTACGCCTGCGCGATGACCACTGTCGTGCCGGAGGCAAGCCCCACGAACAGGTTGACGAAGAAGTTGATGAGAGAGCCCGTAGCGCCGCCCACGGCGGCCAGCGCCTGCGTGCCAACGAACTGCCCCACGATGACGGCGTCCGCCGTGTTGTAAAGCTGCTGAAAAAACGTACCGAACAAAATCGGGAAAAAGAAATACAACAGCTGCTTCCAGATCACGCCCTCGGTGATCTGGTTCACGGCCATCCCTCCGCCGATCCTTTTGATGCCCACGCCGAAATACACTCCTTTTTTTCAAAACAAGCCGATTATAGCACAACGGCGAGGGGAAGTCGATAAGCGTGGCACAGGTTTTACAAGAATGCCGCAGACCTTATTCCTCGCCCAACGCTGCACCAATGCCGATATCTGCGGTGACGACCGTGCCGCATTGCTCCGCTGCCAGCCGGTGGCAGGGTTTGGGCGCGTGGAAAGCAACGGTGACATGCGCGCGCACCGCGCCTTCGGCCGTTTCGCCGGTGTCCGCACACACGCCGCTTGGTACGTCCAGCGCCAGCACAAAGCGGCCGCTGTTCAGCATTGCGGCCGCACGCTGTCCCGCCGGACGCAGAGCGCCGTGAAAGCCCGTGCCGTATACTGCGTCCACCAGCGCGTCCGCCCGGGCGATGAACACCTCGTCCCGCAGCGTCAGGCCGTCCAGCGTCTGTATATGCACGCCCCGGTCCTGCGCGGCTTCCCGATTGGCGGCGGCGTCCGGTGTGGCCGGCTCGCCCTCGGCCAGAACGGCTATCACCTCCACACCGGCGTCTTGCAGGCGGCGCGCCGCCACAAGCCCGTCGCCGCCGTTGTTGCCCCTGCCGCAGAACACCGCCGCGGCTTTCAGGCCCGGCACGCGGGCCATCAGCTCCCGGGCGGCAGCTGTGCCCGCGTTTTCCATCATGCGCAGGTACGGGAGCCCGGCCGCGTCGGCCAGGCGCTCCAGTTCTTTCATTTGGGCAGTCGTAACTTCGTTCATTGTATCCTCCTTGCTTGCGGGCCGGGGGCCCGGCGTTTTTATCAATAGTATAGCATATATGGTTGCGCTCCGCCTGCTTTCTGTTATACTGAAAGAAAATAAAGCGGAGGTGCGGGCGGATGAAAAACCTGTTGGAGGCGGCAGAGGATTACACAAAGCAGGCGGGCTGGCGGGACCTGGCCGAGTTGAAGTGCTGCATGTGCGCTCTGGGCTTGCTGCTGGGGCTGGCCGTACCGCGCCGCTGGCGCAAAAAGGCGGGCCGGGGCGCAGCGGTGCTCTTCGCAGCCACATGCATCCCGCAGGCGGCGAAATTCCCGGCGCTGGCCGTGCGGCGCACACAGGGGACGGAGGCAAAACGGGAACGCCTCGCATTTTGCTGCAAAAAATGAGAGGACGCGCCGGGTGCGGCCCTGCTATGATGGATGCAAGGAGCTGATATGGATGGAATGGCTGGACAGAATGAACGACGCGCTGGGATATCTGGAAGCGAATTTGGCCGGTACGGCGGATATGGAGCACGCGGCACGGCTGGCGTGCTGCTCGGTCTATCATTTCGGCCGGATGTTTTCGTATATCGCAGGGGTGCCGCTCTCGGAATATCTGCGCCGCCGCAGGATGACGCTGGCCGCGTTCGACCTTCAGAACGGAGGCAGGGTACTGGATGTGGCGCTGCGGTATGGCTATGAGTCTCCGACGGCGTTTAACCGCGCGTTTCAAAGCGTGCACGGCGTTTCGCCGTCTGCAGCGCAGAGGGACGGCGCACCCCTGAAAGCGTATCCCCGTATCAGCTTCAAGATCACCGTCAAGGGGGAAGCTGAAATGGATTACCGTATCATCAAACAAGAAGCCTTCCGTATCGTGGGCGTGCGCGAACCGCTTTTGCCGGATTTCGAGGATTCGTTCCGTCGGGTGCCGGAATTTTGGGGCGAAGCGGCGGCGTCCGGCGCCATACCGCGCCTGTGCCTGCTGATGGACGCCGCACCGAAAGGGATTCTGGGCGTCAGCACCTGTATGCCGGACGCGGAAAATTATTATTACATCGCTGTGGCCAGCACACGTCCTGCGCCCGAGGGAATGCACGAATATGTGGTGCCCGCCTGTACCTGGGCCGTATTTCCAGGCCGGGGTTCCATGCCCGCCGCCATGCAGGAGCTGCAAAAGCGCGTGGTTTCGGAATGGCTGCCCGGCTCGGGCTACGAGTGGGGCCAGGCGCCGGATCTCGAAGTGTACCTGGACGACGGCCTGTCCGGAGAAAGCAGCTTTGAGGTTTGGCTGCCCGTCGCAAAGCGGTAAGAGCCGTGTGCGCAGCAGGGAAACGGCGCAGCTGAGGATAGATTCCGGCCGGGCAGGAAACGCCCGGCCGTTTTTTGTCCGCGTGCCTTGATTTTCCATGGACTCCCGCTTGACGGCGGGCCCGGCGGCGTGTACAATGAAAAATTAGGATAGTATGCCGAAATGCGCGGCGGCGCGGCGCTCCACGGCAGAAAAGGGGGCGGTGCGATGCCGCGCGGAAAACGTGCGTACCGTGTGCTGCTCTGGGCCGTTTTGGCGGCGCTGCTGGCCCTGGCGGCTTTTGCCGGGTGGCGGCTGTGGCGCGTGTACGGCGACGCGGCCCGTGCGGCGCAGCTGGCGCGGGAAATGCAGCAGACGGCCGTGTCTGCTGCCGGTGAGAGCGCGGCGGGCACAGACGGGGCGGAAATGCCCGCCCATGCTTGCCCTGTGGACTTTGAGACGCTGCGCCGGGATTATCCGGCCGTGACGGCCTGGCTGACAGGCTGCGGAGGGGACATCGATACGCCTGTGGCCCAAGGGGCGGACAACATTTATTATCTGGACCATCTGCCCGACGGGACGCGGAACATGCTGGGCACGGCGTTTCTGGACAGCGCCAACAGCGCGTCCTTTTCCGACGACCAGTCTTTTATTTTCGGCCATCATATGGACACGGGCGGCGGTGTGTTCGCACCGCTGCTGCGGTATCAGAAGCAGGAATACTTTGAAAAAAATCCCACGTTCACGCTGCATACGCCCGGCGGCTGCTACACGGCCTGGGTATTCGGCGCGTTCGTGGTACAGGAGCGGGCGTACCCATACGTGCATGAGTTCACCTCTGCGGACGGGATGGCGGCATTTGTGGAGCGGGTGCGCGCGCAGTCGGATATCATCTCGCCGGTGGAACCCGCGCCGGGAGACAGGGTGCTCACATTGTGCACCTGTACGTCGAAAACAAACGACCTGCGCTATGTGGTGTGCGCGAAGCTCATCCCGCTGGCGTAAGGAAAAGCAGAAAAGCCCCGTTCCGGGGGCGTGAAAGGAGGGCTGCGGCATGCGCAGGAAAACAGAACGGCAGGGCACCGAGGCCGAGCGCCAGCTTGCATGGAGCAGGGAATACCTGCGGCGGGAAAAGCGCCGCCGCGTGCTGCGCCGCACACTGCTGATGCTGGTGCTGGCGCTTGCCTGCGCCGTGACGGTATTTGCCCTGAACGGCGGCATTCCCGCGCTGCGGGCGGGCGGCGCGCCCGCCTCCGGTTCGTCTGCGGCGCAGTCCTCGTCCGCGCCGGCCGTACAGGCGCAGCTCCCGTCGTCTCAGGCGCAGCCGGAGCCGGCGGCATATACCGTCGCCTTCGACAGCCGCGGCGGAAGCGCCGTGGAGGCGCTGCAAAATGTGACGCAGGGCGCGCGCATCGCCGAGCCGTCGTCTCCGGTGCGGGAGGGCTATACGTTCGAGGGCTGGTACAGGGACGCTGCGCGGACGGACGCCTGGGACTTTGCCGCGGACACGGTGGAGCAGGATACCATTTTGTATGCAAAATGGGAGGCCGTGCCCGCGCAGGACACAACTTCCGGCGCGGCTCTGCCCCAGACGGGCGTGGCCACGGGCGCATTGCTGTGGGCGTGCGTGCTGGCTGCGGCGCTTGCGCTGGCCGCGGCGGCAGCCTTGCTGCTGCGCAGGGCTTACCGGGGCTGAATCGCAGAAGACAGGCCAAAAAGCCGCTGCAAACGCAGCGGCTTTTGTTGAAAGAAAAACGGAAAGGCGGAGAAAAGCCATGGACGCCGGATTTATAAACCTGACGCCGGAAAATTTGGACGGCGAACATCTGTGCTGCATCATACGCAGCAAAAAAGCGCATCCGGGCGTGGAAGCGAAACGGCAGTGGCTGGCGGACCGCTTGAAGGAGGGCCACATTTTCCGCAAGCTGAACGCAAAGGCTACGGTATTCATCGAATACGCCCCTCTTGAAACCGCATGGACGCCGGTGCTGGGAGACAGCTATTACTATATCTACTGTCTGTGGGTCTGCGGGGAAAGCAAGGGCAAAGGCTACGGACGGGCATTGATGGAATACTGTCTGGCCGACGCCCGGGCAAAAGGAAAGTCCGGCGTGTGCATGCTGGGCGCGGAAAAGCAAAAGGCATGGCTTTCAGACCAGGCCTTTGCAAAAAAATTCGGTTTTCGGACAGTGGATACTGCGCCAAACGGCTATGAGCTGCTGGCGCTTTCCTTCGACGGGACAAAGCCCCGCTTTGCGCCCCATGCGAAAAAGCAACAGATCGAAAACAAGGAGCTGACGGTCTTCTACGATATGCAGTGCCCGTATATCCTTCAGCGCGTGGAGCGGGTGGAACGGTACTGCGGGGCGAACGGCGTGCCGCTGTCCCTCGTCCGGGTGGATACGCTGCAAAAGGCGAAGGAGCTGCCTTGTGTTTTCAACAACTGGGCCGTATTTTACAAAGGAAAGTTTGAAACCGTGAACCTGCTGGACGACGCCGCGCTGCAAAGGCTTTTGAAAAAATGAGGCCGGGTATCCGAAAGGGGTGCCCGGCCTTTTGTACGCAAGAAGTTGGAGCAGGCGCTCCGCAGCAAAGACAGAGCCGGCGTTATGGCGGAAGCCTGCTTCAAGGCGGCGGGCTGGTGCTGAAAGCCCTGTTTGCGCAAGGGGAGCTTTGGCGTGCTTTTTTCAGGTGCATCCCGATAAATCGGGATTTGGTCAGTGGATTACTTTATAACGCAATCGTAAATACGACTTTTTCAAAACCATGCATTCTTGCAGCTTCAGCACGCCAATTTTTGATAATTCACTTTCGGACAACAGGGATTTTCCGTCAATGAGTGTGGGCGTATCTTTGCCGCCGATCAAAACAGGGGCGATGACGATATCAATATAATCGAATAACTTTTCATGAAGAAATAAACTGTTTAACGTACCTCCGCTTTGTATCGTTATTCTTTCACAACCGTATTCTGATTTGAGTTCAGCAAGTGCCTCTTTCAGTGAGGGACCATTTTGGCGTATGATATGCAGATTGCTTTCATCTACATCAAAGGCCGGATGGTTTGCATTAGACGTGATTAATACAAATTCTTTTGCTAAGGAACAAAAATAGAGTACGCCATTTTTGTTCAAATGATCATTATCAATTATTACAAAGGAAACGGGTGTTTTGTCGGGCATTTCTTTTGTGTTGACACCCAGTTTAGCTTGGACGCGGCCAGAATTGAGCGACCACAGATCTGTCGTCTGCTCTATTTCATAATATTGATGCAACCCTTCACGAACCCCCGCAATTTTAGGAAAGTCTTTGTCTATGTCCAAATCGTCTGTCGCACCAGTGCTTATTTTGCCATCAACGGACATTAACATAAACAATGTTGTAATTGGTCTGTCCATGCTATCCCTCCAAAATGTCGTTTGCCGTCCTGTTTTATTATATGGGAGAATAGGGCGTCCCTCAAGAAAAACCTTTATAAAGGATACAGAAAAACGGGTGCAACCGGCCGGTTGCACCCGTAAATCGTTTTACGGCGCTGCATCTTTTTTGGGGGGGGGATTCATTCTTCTGTCAGGTAAGGCAGCAGCACGGGGAGAAGACCGCGGGCCATGAAATAAAAGCCCAAGTCCGTGGGATGCACGCCGTCCACAGTATATTCTTCACCGCCGTCCGGCCAGAGCGTGCGGCCGTCCAGGAAAGCGATATTTGCATCGCCGCCCGCGCGTGCCTGCTCCACAGCGTCACGCTGCGCCGCCCGCCAGGCATCCTTTTGCGCCACGCGGTCCGGCTGTTGGGCCTCCAGAGGACCGAGCGGCGCGCTGACCACCAGAATGGGCAGCCGCGGGCATGCCGCGCGCAGCCGCGCCAGGAAAGCGGGCAGGCGGCCCAGACAGCCAAGCGGCCCGGCATTGGCTTCAGCGTCCACCACCAGCAGGCGCAGGCCCGGCACGCGCGCCAGTACGTCCGCCATCTCCGGCTCCAGGCATGCGTTGCCCGAAAAGCCGAAGTTATAGATCTGTACGTCCAGCGCACGGGCAAGGATGGCGGGGAAAGCCATACCCGGATGGGAAGCGCAGCCGCCCTGGTCGATGGACGTGCCGTAGACGGCGGCCGCGCCGCTTACGGCACGGGGCGCGGGCGCGGCCACAGAGGCGTCCGCGTCAACGCCCACCCATACCTCTTTCACGCCCATGTACAGCGGAAAATGAATTAGAAATTCCTTTTCCTCCCGGTCCCCTCCGCTCCACAATGCGGCGGTATATGCGGTTTCTCCGTGGCCGAACACACTGGGCCCGGCGTAACGCCATGCGCCGCCCGGCCTGCGCAGATAGCAGTCAAAACCGCCCTGTCCGGTGGAGGGCATGTGGTGCATGGCGCAAGCAGCCGCAAGACGTGTTCGGACAAGCACGCGTCCCGTACTGCTGCGAAAACGGATACAGCCGCCCGCTGTATTTGTGCCCAGCTCGGTGAGGGCGGCTCGCCCGGCGCGGGAAAATACCGCGTCGGAATCCAGCGGCAGGCGGCGGTATGCGCCGTCCTGCTCGAAAAAGGCAAATCCCTCCAGCACGAGGGGCGGTTCAAATGGCGCAAGCCACCGCACGCCCTCCTCCGGTGCGGGGCGCGCCTGCATAAAACGGTCCAGTTTTGCAATATCCATCCGTCGGCCTCCGTTACTTTTTCTTCCGGTTCAGCTTCAGACATATGCCATTTGCCGCCGCGGCCTCCTGCAGCAGCCGCGCGGCCAGCGCGCCCTTTTCCCGGAGGGCGGCGTCCGGGGGCGTCTGCCGCCGCAGCAGGGACACGGTTTCCCGTACGTCCGCAAGCTCCAGCAGGTTGACGGCCGTGCAGAACAGGCTTTTCCGCCGTCCGTCGTTGTATTCCCGCAGCAAAAAGCGCAAGAGCGCCTCCTTTTCCTCCAGCATGGCCCGGTATGCGTCCAGTCCGTCCCGGGCCGCCCGGGCAAAATCTCTTTGCACATTGCGGTGGAGCACGAAGGAGTCATAAGGCTCGGCCCTGGTGTAACGGGCGCAGGGATATTCCGCGCACTGGAAGCAGTATTCCACGCCGCCGTGCTCCCGCGCGCACCGCTGCACCGCGCAGGAGGGACGGCCCGCGCCGCCGCAGCCCGTGCAGTGCTCCGTCTCGCTGATGTGGTACATCGGGCACAGCCCGCAGTTCAGGCCGCACAGGGAAAAGCGGGGCTCGGCCCGCGTCTGTTCCTTCATACAAAACCTCCCTCAATCGTTGAAGCGCGCCGCGCCCGGATTACGGCGTACCGGCCGGTTCCGGCGGGCAGGGCCGCCCGTTCAGAGATGCCGATACCAGCGTGCTGCCGCGGTATACCAGCTTAAGAGAGAAAAACGGCGCTTCCTGCGCCAGCAGGCGCAGGAAAATGCGGTCGCCCTCCCAAAGCGGCAGGCCCGGCACCGCGCTCTTTTCCACCCATGCCAGCTCGCCTTCGACACACGGCCCGGCCAACGTGCCCTCGAACGCGTCCGAGGTGAAAAGATGCATATACTCCGTGGGCCACACGTCCGACACGAACGTCACAAGCCCCCGGTACCGCCAGTCCGTCAGCATCAGGCCCGTTTCCTCCCGCACCTCGCGCAGCAGGCAGTCTTCGGGGCTTTCGCCCTCCTCGCACTTGCCGCCTACACCGATCCATTTGCCCTCGTTTTCGTCGTTGGCCTTTTTGGTGCGGTGCAGCATCAGGCAGCGGCTTCCCTGTTCGATGTAGCACAGCGTCGTATTCTTCATTGCCGGCCCCGCGCTCAGAAGTTTCCGCCGTTCCAGCCCCAGTTGGGCGTTTCGGCGTATTTGACGTATACCCGCGCGGGGTCGATGTCCAGCACGGCGTCCAGCAGTTCGCAGACGCGGGCCGTCAGTGCATCGTAGGCGTCCGGCTCCGCGCCGCCGTAAACGGATACCTCCACCAGCGCGGCGGGGGCGTCGGTGCCCTGGAACCACAGCGCGCACTCGGGCTCCACGCCCACCATCAGCCAGGCCTCGCTTTTGCCGGGAATGGCCTCGATGGCCTGCCCCAGCCGTGTCTTAAGCGCCTCCTGTGCGTTTTCGGATACGGGGATATTGGTTTTTACATTGATGAACGGCATAAATATTTCCTCCCTGACGCGCCGGTCCCGGCGCGCTTTTTGATGCAGCGCGCGGCGCTGTACGTCAGCGGCGCAGCCAGCCGGCGGCCAGATCCACCCAGCCCGTGCACTCCGCCTGCACGCCCGCGCCGGCGGTATTTTCCGTCAGCTCGTTGGCAAGGGACAGCCCGTGCCCGCCCACGGAGTATATGTGGGACTCAAACGGTACGCCCGCACGGCGCAGGGCCATGGCGAACAGCATCGTGTTTTCCACGGGTACGCCGGGATCAGTATAGGTGTGCCACAGAAACGCGGGCGGCGTGTCCTGCGTCACATGCTGTTCCAGCGATACCTCCGCGCGGCGGGCGGCGTCCGCGTCGGCGCCCAGCAGATTGTCGAAAGACCCCTTGTGGGCAAATTCTCCGCCGGTGATAACGGGGTAGCAAAGCACCATTTTGTCCGGGCGCATGTCCTGGGGGGCAAGGCCGGTTTCGGCAGCGAGGAACGGTGCGTTCCAAAACACACCAAGGCTGCCCGCCAGATGCCCGCCCGCAGAAAAACCGCATACGGAGATTTGCCGCGGGTCCACATGGTTCTCCGCGGCGCCCGCGCGCACCCAGGCCACGGCTTCGGCCAGCGCGCGCAGCGCGGCGGGGAAACGGGCGGGCGCGCAGGGATAGCGCAGCACACAGGCGTGGAAGCCGCGGGCGCACAGGGCCAGCGCGATGGGTTCGGCCTCGCGGTCGCTGGTATAGGCGTAGCCGCCGCCCGGACATACGACAACGGCCGGGCGGCACGCGCCCGCCTTCAGCTCGGGAGAATCCGCCAGAAAATAGGTGTCCAGGTACGCGCCCTGAGCGCCGAGAGGGATGCGTTCACATTTCATAACAATTGCTCCTTTGTCAATGGGATGCGCCGGCCCGGGCCGGAGACAGACGGAAAAGAAAAGGCGCCCGCAGCGCTCCGGCACGGCTGTGCGCGGGGCGAAGGCGGGCGCGGGAACGCGGCAGGGCGGCGCTCATTCCAGCGGCGGCGCAACAAACGCCTCGCGGCCGGTTTGAGCGGCTTCGACAAGGGCGTTTAAAATCTGCACCGGGCGCAGCAGCGTGCCGTAGGGCTCGGGCGGGGTGCGCGTCAGCACGCCCTGCACGAATTTTGCGAACCCCTGCCGGTAGATGGTGGAAATGTCGATGGAGTGCACTGCCACTTCCTTTGCGCCGTACAGCGCAGCGTGAAACTCGCTTACCTCGGCGAAATTCACGCACACGCCCAGCGACGCGTACTTGAACACGGCGATGACATTGCCCGCCGTAACGTCGGCCTTCACACTGATGATATCCGGCCCGAAGGCGGTTGTCAATATCTCAGCGGTATGGCCGCCGTAAAAATACAGCCCGCCGTAAGGGCTGTCCAACTCTCCGGGGAAATTCAGCCCGGCCGAGATCACGCCGCCGTCCGCACACATGGCGCGGTATTTGTCCCGCAGCCAAAGCACATCCGGGCAGTATTTGCACGTGGAGCCGCCCGCCAGCAGCGCGCCGCTCTCCCGCGCGGCGGCCACCAGAGCGGCGGCCTGGCCGATGTCGGTGGTGAAAGGCTTGTCCACCCAGGTGGAGATGCCCGCGCGCAGGAAGGGCAGCGCCGCGTCATGGTGCTGCGCGCCGTGGCGCAGCACCACCATCACGGCGTCCACCTGGCCCAGCATACGAGCCGGGTCGTCCACAACGGTGTGGATATGCGCTTCGTTTGCCACGAAGGCGGCGCGCTGGGCGCTCTCGCCCCACAGCATGGTGACGCGCGCGGGCAAGCCGCTGCCGCCCTCCTCGGGCGGAAGATTGGCGAGCCTGGAAAAAGCGAGGGCGTGGAAGTTGTCCGCGCCGATCATGCCAATGCGCAGCATACGGAATCCCTCCTTACAGATTGATCACGGCGATGGCGGCCACGCCCAGCAAAATACCGAGCCTGCCGCGCGCCGAAAGTTTTTCCCGGAACAGCAGCACGGAGCACAGCGTCACGCCCACAATGATGCTGCCCTGTACAAGCGGGAACAGGTAGCTGGCATCCACGCGCCCGGCCAGCCAGGTGAGCAGCAGATTGCCGCCCACAGAGCCGCCCGCCAGAAGCACGGCGGCAAGAGCGTTTTGGCGCAGCAGCGCGGTGCCGTCCGCCGCGCCCGCGGGCAGCCTGCCCCGCAGCGCCAGATACGCCAGCGCGTAGCAGGCCGCGGCTGTGCAGAAGCCCACCAGCATCAGGCCCGCGGCCTCGGCGCCGCCCGTGGCGTTTTGCTGGGACTTTTGTACCACCGCGCACAGTCCGTTGCACAGAAAGGTCAGCGCACACAGCGCCAGCCAGCGGGGCTCGGGCTTCTGTGCGCCGCCCGGCGCGACGTTCAGGCACCAGAACGCGGCCAGGAACAGCGCCACGGCTGCGGCAAGCGTGAAAGTGAGCGCTTCGCCGAACAGCAGCACGCCCGCAAACGCGGGCACCAGCATGCTGGCGGAAAAATAAAACGTTGTGTAGGAGAGCGGCCCGCTGGCGATGGCCAGGTTGTAAAACAAGATCGTCAGTGCGAACAGCACGCCGAAGGCAATGCCGTGCCGCAGCGTCGCGGGGCTTACGGTGAACATGTCCGGCACAGCCAGACGGCCGGCGCCCATGGCCGCGGCCGCCAGAAGCGAAAACGCACAGTTCACCAGAAGCTTCTGGGGCAGATGTTCGGCGTGCTGCAGCTTCATGGAAAGCGTTTGCAGCACGAACAGGATGATCGTGCAGAGAAGGAATACAGCTGTCATGCAGCGGCCTCCAGTCGGATGATTTTTCCGGCGCTTATGCTGCGCCGCCGTCAGCCCTCGCCGGGCTGCGCCAGAATGTCCCGCCACAGCGCGGAATATTCGTCCCGCGTACGGCGCGGTGCGTCCGCCAGTACGCTGCGGCCCTTTGCCGCGCCGCCGGCCAGCAGGTCGATGACCGTCGCGGCCATCAGCTTGGCGGGCGCCAGATAGGCGAGCGCTTCATCGGCGACGGCAAAGTCCCTGCTGTGCGCCGCGCCGGAAAAGCCGCTCACCGTCGGCTGGATAACAGGCAGCAGGTAGGACACGTCGCCCATATCCGTGCTGCCGCAGAAGGGCAGACCGCGTTCCACGGCAAGCCCGGGCGCGCAAACCGGGACGTTGGCCGCGAACAGTTCGGAAAGCGCCGCGTTCTGCGCCAGCGGCAGATAACCCGGCATATCGTCGATCTCCACCCGCGCGCCTACGGCGTAAGCGGCGCCCCGGGCCGCACGGTTCACTTTGGCGTTGGCGGTGCGCATGGCCTGCACGCTGGCGGCACGCACGTAGCTCTCCATGCGCACATCTGCGGGCACGGTGTTCACCAGGTCCCCGCCCTTTGTAATGATAGGATGCACACGCACATGGTCCTCGTCGCGGAAAGTCTCACGGTTGGCATGGATGGCCGCGATGGCAAGGGATGCCGCGTTCAGCGCGTTGACGCCTTCCCAGGGCGCGCCGCCCGCGTGTGCCTCTTTGCCGAGAAACCGCAGCTCCTTGCCGATAAAGCCGCCCGCCGCGCCTGCAACCACCGCGCGAGGCTGCGGGGCGTCTGTTTCGCTGTGCACCATCATGGCCATGTCGATATCGTCAAAAGCGCCTTCCGCGATAAGCTGCTGCTTACCGCCGAGATACTGTACTTCGCCCGCGCGCCTCAGCCCGGCCCGCCAGCCGATCTCAACGTATTCCTCCGCGGGCGCCGCCAGCAGGCATACGCTGCCCGCAAGGCTGTCCGCCACGGCCCGCAGGCCCACAGCGCAGCCCAGCATGGAGGCAAGCTGGGCGTTGTGCCCGCAGGCGTGGGCCGCGCCTGTGGCTTTGTCCGCAAACGGATGGCCGGGGCTGAGCACCGCGTCCAGCTCCCCGATAACGGCCACCCGCGGCCCCGCGCCGCGCCAAAGCCAGCCTTTCACGCCTGTGCGCGCGGGCCGCGTAACGTCCGTCAGACCCAGCGAGGCAAAGGCCTCCAGCACCTTTCCGGCCGTGCGCGTTTCCTTATAGCCCAGCTCCGGATGGGCAAGGATATCCCGCCCGAAAGCGGTGAGGCGCTGTGCCTGTGCGTCGATGGCGGCGCACGCCGCGCGCTTGAGCGCGTCTGTCATTGTGTTCATAGTCCGCTCACGCTTTCCATGTTTCAAGATTCTGCGCAACGAACGCGTCGTCGTTGAGATGAGGGTACATCTCATACACGCGGCTTATCTCCTGCTCCTGTCCCTCGCTGAGGGTCTCGTCCGGGTCCAGGCACCACGTGCCCGCCATCAGGCCCTGACGCCGCAGCACCTCATGGACCCCCGGGATGCATCCGGCAAAGTTGTGCGCCACGTCGAAGAACACGCCGTTGCAGTCTGTGACCGCCGCGCCCCGCGCCAGAAGCTCTGCCGGGATGTCGCGGCCGTCCCGGTATTTCCGCAGCTCTTCGTACAGCTTCACAACGCTGTGCGTCCACACCGACCAGTGCCCCAGCAGGCCCCCCACGAACCGCAGCTCCACCTCTTTGCCGTCCACCGGGAACCGGTACGGCGTCAAAAGGTCCGCCACGATGTTGTCGTCGTTGCCCGTGTACAGCGCAATTTCCTCCCGCCGCGCGCTGTACGCCACGCCCCGCACCAGGTCGATGCTCTGGTACCGGTTGAACGAAGCGCATTTGATGGCCACCACGCCCGGCGTGTCCGCCACGGCCTTCCAGTATTCATACGACAGCCGCCGCCCGCCGCAGGCCGTCTGCAAGTAAAACCCGATCACGGGCATCTCTGCCGCCACCGCATGGGTGCGCTCCACCAGCTCCTCCTCCGTCCGGTGCGCCAGCCCGCCCGGGCTCAGCAATACCGCGTCGAACCCCAGCGCCTTTGCCGTGCGCGCCTCTGCGCGCGCCTGCTCCGCTTCGCCGCACGCGCCCGCCACGCGCACCAGCGTTTTCCTCGTGCGCGCCTCGTATGCATCCATCTCCTCTTTCGTCACGCGCAGGACCGGCTCGAACAGGCCCACCTCCGGTTTGCGGATCTCGAACTGCGTGGTGTGCACCGCCACTGCCAGCCCGCCCACCCCAGCGTCCAGATAATACCGGATCAGCGTGCGCTGGCCCGCCTCGTTGAATTTCCGGTTTTCGTCCAGAACCAGCGGGATGGCCGGGATGACCGTGCCCCCGTGCAGGATCTTCAGCGCTTCTTCATGCCGTCCCATACTCAATAGCTCCCTTTCCTCTCTTCAAAGTGCGTGGGCTTGCCCAATGCGCGCCCTCCGTCCAAAATCCACTGTGCCTGCCATTCGATCAGCGTTTCCAGCGGCACCGTGGGATAGCCGAACAGCCGGAACATCTTTCCCGCGTTGTTCAGATACGCCGTGTCCGACGCCTCCCCTGTGAATATGGGCTCTCTGCCCAGCAGCGCGCCCAGCTTTTTCGCCGTCTCCTGTACGCCCGCGGTCTCCGGCCCCGTCACGTTCAGCGTGAACACCTCCGCCGAGGCATGCCCCAGCAGACGCAGCGCCGCCTCGTTGGCGTCCCCCTGCCAGATGCAGTTGAAGCTGGGCGTGGTGATGCTGATGGGTTTTCCCTCCAGGATGTTGTGGGCCATATCGTACAGCACGCCGTACCGCAGGTCCACCGCGTAGTTCAAACGGTACACCGCCACCCGCGTGCCGTAGGTCTTTGCCGCGTACTCGAACATCCGCTCGCGCCCCTGGCAGGACATGCAGTACTCGCCCACCGGCTCCGTCCGCGTCTCCTCCGTGGCACCCCCGCTGTGCACACCCACCTTCGGGTACAGGTTCCCGCTGGAGAACACCACGATGCGGCTGTTTTGGTACCGCTCGGCCACCCGGCTGGGCAGCCAGGTGTTCATCGCCCAGGTGGCGTATTCATTGCCGTCCGTGCCGAACTTTTTGCCCGCCATGTAGATGACGTTCTCCGCGTCCGGCAGACTGTCCAGCGCGCCGGGCGCCAGCAGGTCCGCGCTGATCATCTCCACCCCGTTCTCCCGCAGCAGCTCCACCACCAGCGGGTCGCTGAAGCGCGACACCGCGATGACTCGCTTTTCCACTCCCGCCGCCCGCAGCGCGTTCTTTGCCAGAACGCACAGCGTCGGCCCCATTTTTCCGCCCGCGCCCAGCACCAGGATGTCTCCCTCCAACCTTCCCAGCTCCCAGCTCAGCGCCTCGCTCGGCGTCGTCAGCATTTTGTTCAGTCTTTCTTCCGTCCACATTTCCGTCGTTCCTCCTGTATTTGGAAAAGTCATTTTCCGCGCAAGGCCGCCACAGCCGCCCGCACCGCCGGCGAAAGGACGCGGTGCGGGACCTGCTTTTATTATGCAGGACCGAGGCTGCGGCGTAAAGTGACATTTTTTAAGAATGCGGTTTCTATTTTACAGGCCGCCCGGAGCGGAGAAAAGTGTAATTTTTGAAAGCCGGTTTAAAAAATGATAGCGCGGCGTTTTGCCGCGCCTGCGCGGTATCTTTAATTTTGATTGCGGGGGCTTAATTTCTGGCAATTTACCCGGCCCTGGACGGATGATATGCTGAAGACAGAGCAAGGAACCGCGGCGGGAACACCACAGAACGCCGCGCCGAACGCCTCTCGGGCCGCGCCACAGCCCGGAGGCTGCCCCGCAGCTTATATATAAACCTAATATAAGAAAAGCGGGAACGGCCGCGCCGGCAAAGAGGCTGGGCGGCACAAGCAAAGGAGGAACGACCCAACTCATGGAGACTGAAGTAAAGACACGCCGGAAAATTCAGCTGCGGATGCCCGGGCGGCGGACGGCCACCGGTAAAAATGTAAACTGGATTTTGATGAAGCGCAATAAGGTGCTGTATCTTTTTATTCTGCCGGCATTTTTGTATTTCCTGATTTTTGCCTATGTACCGATGTACGGTGTGCAGATCGCTTTCAAGGATTTTGTCGCCAACAAGGGTTTTTTGGGCAGTGAATGGGCAGACCCGCTGTTCAAGCATTTCATTACGTTTTTCAGTTCGGTGAACTTCTGGGAGATTCTGCGGAATACGATCGGGCTTTCTCTGTATTATCTCGCCATCAGTTTCCCGATGCCCATTCTTCTGGCACTGATGATCAACGAGGTGAAGAATACCCGGTTCAAAAAGGCTGTGCAGAACATTACTTATATGCCATACTTTGTGTCCACCGTGGTGCTCGTCGGCATGATCAATCTGTTCTTTTCCTACAACGGTCTTGCCAACAATATCGGCGCGCTGTTTGGAGCGGAGCCGCAGATGTTCCTGATGAAAGATGCGCTGTTCAACGATTTGTATGTTTGGAGCGGCGTGTGGCAGGCCACGGGTTACGGCGCGGTCATCTACATCGCCGCGCTGGCGGGCGTTTCGCCGGACCTGCACGAGGCGGCCACCATCGACGGCGCTACACGGCTGCAGCGTATCATCCACATCAATCTGCCGGCCATTATGCCCACCATCGTCATCATGCTGATCATGGCCGTGGGCGGCATCATGAACCTTTCCTTTGAAAAGGTACTGCTCATGCAGACAGACAGCAACACTGCGGTGTCGGAGGTCATCTCCACTTATGTTTACAAGCTGGGCATTCAACGCGCCCAGTACAGCCTGTCGGCCGCCGTGGGCCTGTTCAACAATATCATCAACTTGATTTTGCTTGTGACGGTGAACAAAGTCTCCCGCAAGATCAGCGAAACATCTTTGTGGTAAGGAGGCGCCTGCAATGGTTATTAAAGAGACAAGAAGCGACAAGATATTCAATTTCATCAACTATTTCCTGCTTGCATGCGTGTTCCTGATCTGTCTGTATCCGTTGTGGTTCATCATCATCGCGTCTATCAGCAACCCGGATCTTGTCAACGGCGGCCAGGTATGGTTCTGGCCCAAGGATATTTCCTTTGACGGCTATAAGAGCCTGTTCGCCGACGACGGCGTGATGCGCGGTTATGTCAATACGCTGATTTATACCACAGGCGGGACGCTCATCAACCTTGCCGTTACGCTGCCCGCTGCTTACGCGCTTTCCCGCCGGGATTTTGTAGGCCGCAAGTTTTTCACGCTGATGTTCCTGTTCACGATGTTTTTCTCCGGCGGCCTGATTCCCACCTTCCTGACGGTGAAAAGCCTGGGGCTGTACAACAATCCATGGGTCATGGTCATTCTGGGCGCCACCAGCATGACGAACATCATCATCAGCCGGACCTTTTTTGAAACCAATATCCCAAACGAGCTGCGGGAGGCTGCCGAGATCGACGGTTGTTCCAATACGCGCTTCTTTTTCAGCATCGTGCTGCCGCTTTCCACGGCTATCATAGCCGTCATGGCGCTGTTCTTTGCGGTGACACACTGGAACGGTTATTTTACGGCGATGATCTACGTGCGCGACAAAGACTGGCAGCCGCTGCAGATCGTTATGCGCGAGATACTGATGCGCAGCGAATTTAACGCCCAGATGCTCCAGCAAGGCGGGGATACGGGCGTGCTGGCGGCGCAGGAACAGCGCATCGCCGAGCAGATCAAATATGCGCTCATCGTTGTGGCCTCGGTACCGGTCATGTGCATTTATCCGTTTGTGCAGAAGCATTTTGTCAAAGGTGTAACAGTGGGCGCGGTAAAGGGATGATTCCCTTGCCGCTCCGCACGTGATACAATTATTAAAACAGGAGGAAGCAATATGAAACTGAAAAAACTGGCATCCCTTGCAATGTCCGGCGTGCTGTGCGTCAGCATGCTGGCGGCCTGCGGCGGCGGTTCGTCGTCCAGCGCGGCCGTATCCGGTTCGGCGGCGTCCGGCTCCGCTTCGGCGGAGGGGACGGGCAACGTTACTCCCGTGGGTGAGTATCCAATTGTAAACGAGCCGATCACCTTTAAGATCATGGGTGCAAAAGACCCCGGCGCTCCGGACTGGAGCGAGTTGGAAGTATTCCAGCGCTTGTCCGAGATCACCAACATCAACTTTGAGTTTGAAGTGTCCGAGACCGGCACCTGGCCCGAACAGAAAAACATTGCGCTGGTGGGCGGCGAGTACGGCGACATCATCCTGCGCGATAAGAGTGCGACCGACGCCAATATGGCCGTTACCGACGAGGAGACCTACGGCCCGCAGGGGATTTTTCTGGACCTGACGGACCTCATCGACCAGTACGCGCCCAACATCAAGGCCATGATGGAAAAATATCCCGACGTCAAAGCGGCCATGACGAGCATGGACGGCAAGATCTACGGCCTGCCGTATGTGTTCCACACGGCCACCGTACAGGGCCACACTGCGTTTTTCAGTGAAGAATGGATGAAAAATGTGGGCGTTGATAAAGTGCCTGAGACCACCGATGAGCTGTACGATATGCTGGTCGCTTTTAAAGAACAGGACGCAAACGGCAACGGCGACCCCAGCGATGAGATCCCCTTCACCTGCGTGGGCCTCACCACCACCATTCGCGACCTGCTCATTCCGGCCTTTACGGGCCTGCCCGACGGCCTGAGCTTTAACTTGGACGACGAAGGCAAGGTCGTGTATGCCCCGGCCACCGAGGAGTACAAGGAATTCCTGAAATATGCCAACAAGCTGTACAGCGAAGGTCTGCTGGACCCCGAGTTCTCCACCCAGACGGCACAGCAGTGGCAGGCTAAGGTAAAGGCTGACCAGTGCGGCATTTACAGCGGCAGCCCCACCACGCTGGACCCCTCCACCACCGCGCAGCAGCTCAGCCTGCCGCCGCTCACCAGCGCCACCAATGACGAAAAGGTCGTCAAACAGCCGCTTTACATGTATCCGGGCCGTGCGTTCATCACCGACAAATGCTCCGACCCTGTGGCAGCCATCCGTCTGCTGGATATGTTCTATGCCACCGAGGAAGACGCAGTGGAAGGCTTCAGCGGCCTGACGACATTTGTGGGCTGGGAAGGCGAGCATTGGGAATACACCGATGATACCAAGACGGCCTATTCCTGGATCGACCCCATCACCGGCTTCAGTGATATCAACAAAACGGTGTCTGTGAACATGGAGCTGCCCGGCCTGCTGGAATTCAATGCGATGCCTGCCGGAAGCCCGCTGATGGAGATGAAGTGCGAGCAGGTTGCAGAGATGCAGGCTCCGTACTATAACATCAAGAATGCATATCCCCAGAACGCGCGCTTTACCGCCGAGGAATCCGAGCGCGGCAATGTCATTGAAAACGATCTGTATACGCAGGTGTTGATGATGACAACGAAATTTATCGTCGGTGATACCGACATTGAATCCGGCTGGGAGGACTATCTTGCTTCCCTCGAGAAGATCGGCCTTGCCGAGCTGACGGAGATCAAGGAAGCGGCTCTGGCCCGCTGGAACGAAGCCATCCAATAAGTTTTGTACGCACCCGGCCGGGGGGCTTCCCAAGGGGGAAACAGCCCCCCGGCCTTTTTTAAAGGCCAATGGCAAAGAAAGAGGGAAAACCACAATGATCCATACGGTGGAGACCGCGGCGCGCCTGCTGGAGCTGCCCGCAGCTACACTGCATGCGGGCGACGTGGCCCAGGTGCTGGGCCGCCTTGTACCCGGCGACGGCAGCTGGCTGTACCGCTGGGACCCCAACAGCACAGCCGGGCCAAACGGCGGCACGGTGCTTGCACCCGCGGGCATGCCCGCCGCGGGCCGCTGGCTTTTGTGCCACAGCGGAACAGTGGATGCGCGCTGCTTCGGCGTATTCGGCCCGGACGTCCCGGCAGACGACGCGCTGGACGCGCTGATGGCGGACGGGAGCGTAACGCGCATCGTATTCGGCACAGATGTGAATTTCACACGCCGCCACATGTTCACACGCGGGCACGTCACGCTGGATTTCACCGGCCACACAGTAACGGCACAGGGCGTGGAGCACGCAAAGCACAACGATCCCTTCGGCGCGCTGTTTCACTTTACGGGCGTGCCGGGGGATGACGTGCGTACTTTTCCGCTGGCGCAGCCCATGCGCGAGCTGTATGATGTGTTCGAGGTGCCCGGCGCGGGCGGCATCCCGCTGTATTCCTGGTGGCAGGTGAGCGTCAACAGCCTCGCGGGCCGTGAGGAAAAAGAGATCGACAAGCTGCTGTGCGTTACCGAGCGCATCGACGAAAGCCATGTGCGCGTTAACTATAAGATGGGATGGCCGCTGGACGCCGGGCGTGTGATGACCTGGCGGCGCGTTGAACCCATTGAGCGCGTCTGCGTGCAGGATATGGAATTCCGGGGCAACGAGGGCGGCGAGGAGACGGGCGCGCAGCCGCTGGCCTTTGAGTACGCGGTGCGGTGCGATGTGCGGGACGTGCGGGCGCGGCATACCTACTGGCCTGTGCTGCTGCGCCGCCACAACACCGAATACGTCACCGAACGGTGCAGTCTGGCCAATCCCATAGAGGTGGTGGTGGGCGGCACCGGATATCTGACGCAGCAGATCCACTGTCTGTACGGCAAGGTGCGGGATTGCACCACATCCAACGCGCGCCACCTGAACGATTTTACGGGCAGCGCATACTGCATGGTGGAGAACTGTCACGGCGACGGCGATTTTCACGGGGCCTACGTCACCCACGGCCAGTTCGAGCACGACCTTACCTACGTGGGCAATTCCGGCCTGCTCAGCTTCGCCAACAGCGGTCCCACCTGGGGCAGCAGTGCAAAGCGCATCACAGTGGTGCGGCACACGGGCTTCTGGGGCATCGGCTTCGCAAAGGTCAGCGATCTTACCCTGCAGGACGTCGCCGTCTGCCGCACAGGCGCCTACGACGGTGTGAATACGGAGGGCTACGGCCCCTGCGGCACGTTTCTGCTGAACGCGGACGGCCTGCAGATGCGCGGCTGCACGGCTGAAAAGCTGGTTTTGACCCAGCGCAGCCGTCGCGCAAAGCGGCCCGCGATCGTGGAGGGCTGCTGGTTCCGGGACGGGATCGAAGTGGTGCGGACGGGCGAGGCAGCCGTCGCGCCCGGCACGCCGCTGATCCTGCGAGACAATCTGACGGGCCCCGGCGGCCCGCAGCAAGCGGAGGGAACAGAATGAACGACATCCATATTCTGGTTACGATGCCGCAGCATGCGGTATTCAGGACCTTTTTTGACGCCGACGCCATGGCTGCGCTGGAGCACATCGGCACGGTACACTGGAACACGCTGGGCCGCCAGTACACCCAGGACGAGCTGGGCGCGGCCGTACGCGGCATGGACATCTGCGTCACAGGCTGGGGAACCCCGGTCTTTGATGAAGCGGTGCTGGCGCAGGCGGACCGCCTGCGGCTCATTGCCCACACGGGAGGCTCCGTCAAGCCCTATGTGACGGACGCGGTGTATGGCCGGGGCATCCGTGTGGTGAGCGGCAACGAGGTGTTTGCGGAGTCCGTGGCCGAGAGCGTGGTGGCCTATGCGCTGGCCAGCCTGCGGCAGATCCCCTATCACTCTGTGAACCTGGCCGGCGGCATATGGCCGGAGAGCTTTGCGAACCGCGGCCTGCTGGACCGCAGCGTGGGCATTGTGGGCTACGGCATGATCGCCCGCTATGTGGTGGGCATGCTGGCGCCGTTCCACTGTCCCATCAAGGTGTTTTCCCGGCACATCGGCCAGGACGAGCTGGACCGCTGCCACATGGAAAAAGCCGAGCTGGAGGAACTGTTCGCCACCTGCGACATCATTTCCATCCACAGCGGCATGACGCCGGAAAACCACCATCTTGTCACGCGGGAGCTGCTGCAGAGCATGAAGCCCGGCGCGCTGCTTATCAATACGGCGCGGGGCGCAGTCATCGACGAGCCGGCGCTGTGCGAGGTGCTGGCCGCACGGCCGGACCTTTCCGCCGCGCTGGACGTGTACGAGACCGAGCCGCTGCCCGCGGGCCATCCGCTGGAAAAGCTGCCAAATGTGCTGCTGATGCCCCACATGGGAGGCCCCACGGTGGACCGCCGCCTGGCCGTCACCCGCAGCGTGACGCAGGATATCCGGCGCTTTCTGGCAGGGCAGCCCATGAGCTGCGAGATCAGCCGCAGTTATGCGGCGAAAATGTCGGCGTATTAAAGCGCGCCGCACGGGAAAGGCGGGCCGCCGTGCGCGCCCGCAGCAAGGGAGGAACAGGAAATGAAACAGAAACTGAAGCTGGCGCTGGTGGGCGCGGGAGAGCGCGGCCAATACTGCTATGCGCCTTACGCAAAAATGCACGGCTACGAAATTGAGTTCGTGGCGGTGGCGGACCCGCATAAGGGCCGCCGGGAAAAATTCGTCCAGGATTACCATGTGCCCGCCGAAGGCGTGTTCGAGACGGCGGAGCAGTTTTTCGCCCGGCCGCGCATGGCGGACGCGGTGCTCATCTGCACCCAGGACAGCCAGCACTATGCGTATGCCTGCCAGGCCATCGACCTGGGGTACAGCATCCTGCTGGAAAAGCCCATCTCGCCCAGTGTGCGCGAATGCCTGGACCTGCAGCGCCGCGCCGAGGAAAAGGGCACGCAGATCATGGTCTGCCATGTGATGCGCTATACCAAATTCTACCGCAAGCTCAAGGAGCTGATCGACTCCGGCGTCATCGGCGACGTGGTGCACGTCACCCATACCGAGAACGTGGCCTACTGGCACTACGCGCACAGCTATGTACGCGGCAACTGGCATAAGACGGCGGATTCCAGCCCCATGATCCTGGCAAAATGCTGCCACGATATGGATATCCTTTCCTGGCTGCTGGGCAGCCGGTGCAGAACGGTCTCCAGCTTTGGCGACCTGCGCTATTTCCGGGAGGAGAATGCCCCCGCGGGCAGCCCCGCCCGCTGCACCGACGGCTGCCCGCACAGCGGCTCCTGCCCATACTACGCGCCCGCGCTGTACCTGGACGACAATACGCCCTGGCCCACCGCGCTGACGGCCCTGGGGCCGGACCAGAGCTATGAGGCGCGCAAAAAGGCGCTGGAGGAAGGCCCCTACGGCAAGTGCGTGTTCCACAACGACAACGATGTGGTGGATCATCAGGTGGCCAGCCTCCTGTTTGAAAACGGCACCACCGTGGCGTTCACGATGTGCGCGTTTTCCGACGCATGCGACCGCACCGTCAAATTTATGGGCACCAGAGGCGAGATCCGCGCTTCCATGGACAACAACGTCATTGAGGTGACGCAGTTCGGCGCGGGCGTGCGAACGGGCACCACTGCGGTATACACCGTCAAGCCCGGCAGCACGGGCCACTCCGGCGGCGACGAGGGTATTATGGAAGAATTTGTCTCCATCCTGAAGGGCGAACGCGAGAATACGAACACCATCGCCCAGTCCGTCCACAGCCATGTGATGGCCTTTGCGGCGGAGGAATCCCGCCTGACAGGCCGCACCGTGGATGTGGCGGATTTTGAAAAAAGCGTGATGGCCTGATAACCAGGCTTTTTCCTGCGGCGCAGCAAAAAAGAAACGGCGCGGACGGGCTTTTCAGCCAAAGGTGTGGTATACTGGCTGAAGGGGCGTCCGCGCCCCTTTTGTAAAAGGAGAACAGGGAAGGGGTCGTTTGGATGGTTCATCTGGAACAGGCGCAGCCGGAGCAGCTGCAGGAGCTTTTGGCGTTTGCGGAGGAGGCGTTCCGCACGCCGGAGGGGAAGGTGGATTTCCCCACGCTGCTGCCCAAGCTGTACGGGCCGGGCGCCGACAGCGCGCCGCTGCATACGGTGCTGTATGAGGACGGCGCGCCCGCAGGGCTGTACTGCCTGAAGATACAGGATTTCAACATAGCTGGAACAGCCCTGCGCGTGGGAGGCATCGGCACGGTGTGCGTGGACGGACGCAGCCGGGGCAAAGGGCATCTGGCCCTGCTGATGCAGGACGCGCAGGAGCGTATGCAGGCGGCGGGCTGTGACATTGCCATGCTGGGCGGCCAGCGCCAGCGGTACGAGCGCTTCGGGTATGTACCCGCGGGCGCGCACTGGGAGTTTACGCTCACACCGCGCAACGTGCGGGATATCCGGACGGGCGGCGTGGCGCTGGCGCCTCTGGCGGAATACCCCAGCTGGCTGGAGAGCGCCCGGGCACTGCATGAAAAGCAGCCCGTAACGTGCGCCCGGGGCGGGGACGCCTCGTTCCTCACCGTGCTGCAAAGCTGGCGCGCCGAGCCATATGCGGTTTTGCAGGACGGCATGTTCGCGGGCTATTGCGCGCTGGCGGAGGGAAAACCGCCGCGGCTGCAGGAGCTGGTGCTGCCGGATGCGGCGCTGCTGCCGGCCTTTGCGGCGGCCCTGGCACAGCATACGGGAGCTGCCGGTGTACGTGTACAGCTTTACCCGTGGCAGCGGGCGGAGCTTGCCTATTTTGCCTCTGTGGCGGAACAGGGCGTTTGTGTGCCAAACCACAGCTACCGCGTTTTCCATTGGGCGGCTGCGGCCCGCGCCGCAATGGCGCTGCAGCGCGCTTATGACGATATGGCGATTTTAGATGAATTTATACTTGAAGTAGAAAATGAGGGGCGTCTGCGCTTCGGGCCGGGGGCAGAGGGGGTGCGCCCCGCGGAGCCGCAGGATGCGGCGCCGGACCTTGTGCTGCCGCCGCTGGACGCCGCGCGTCTGCTGTTCGGGCCGGACAGCCCGCTGGTGCCCGGCGCGCAGGCCGTTCCCGCCGGGCTGCTGCCGCTGCCGTTGGCCTTCCCCTGGGCGGACGGCATTTGAATGGGGCGGAAGAAAGCCGACTTTGCCTGCAAAAGCGGCCGCGGGCCGTTTTCCGGCCGGGCCCTTGAGAAAAAACAGCCCGCTTTCCTCCGGATGTAATATTCCGGAAGAAGGCGGGCTGTTTGCTTTTAGGGTTCTGCCTGACAAAGCGGCGGCTGCGGTGAAAGAAAGCGCTTTTGCGCTTCATTTGTGCTGCGCACGGTAATCGCCGGGCGTGGTGCCCTCGTACTTGCGGAACAGGCGGATGATGCCGATCTCGCCCGCGTAGCCCAGCCGTGCGGCAACCTCCCGCACCGGCAGGTCGGTGCCGGTCAGCAGCGCTTTGGCCTGGGCCAGCTTGCGTCTGGCGATGTAATCCTTGACATTTTCGTCCCGGTACTTTTTGAATACGTTGGAGATGTACTGCGGCGTCACGCCGAACGCTTCCGAAAGAACGGTAAGGTCGGGGAACTCCGATTCCGCGCAGTTGTCGATGTACGCCGCGATGCGCTCCACCAGCTTTTCCGTTTTGCTTTGGGCGCGGTTTTCATGGGCAGCGGCAAGCCGGGCGATATGCTCGGACAAGCGGCGGCGGGCGTAGTCGATGCTGGAGCTGTTCACCACCTGCTCCACAAGCTGTTCGTCAAAGTCCGCGCCGCCGCCCTGCGCCAGCGCGTCACTGTTGGCAAGGCGCTGCAGCGTGGCGGCAAGCTGGTACAGCAGGCTGCGCGCGGCAGCCGCGCTCACACGTTTTGTTTCAAAGTTTGCGGTAAAGATGCGGCCCAGCACCTCCTGCGCCTTGGCCGCGTCTCCGGCGCGCACATATTGCAGAAGCTGCTGTTCGGCCTCCAACGGATAATAATAGTCCGAATGGGTAACGTCCAGAGCCGTGAACAGCACGGGCTCCGTGCCGCCTCCGGCCTGCAGGCGGCTGTACTCCAGCGCCTTTCGGGCCTCGTCGTAGCAAAGGGGAAGCTGCTCCAGCCCCTGCTCCATGGCCGAAACGCCTACAAAGATATCAAGCTCAAACTGCTGTGCGCAGAAGCGCGCCAGGGCGTCCCCCTGGCGGGATGCCGCCGCCAATGCGGCGGCATCATTCTCTCCTGAAGGCGGCGAAAGCAGGAATACGCCCTGTGCGCGGCCCAGGTCCAGATACTGGCAGGCCGCGTTTGCGCCGAACAGCTCGCACCCCACGTTCTGCAGCACGAGCCGGGCCACGGAAAGGTTGTTTTCCAGCGGGATATTGGAATCCAGGAAAAAGGCGCTGTCCAGGTCCGCCTCGGCCAGTACGGCGATATATGCATCGCCGCCGAAACGCACGCCAAGGGCTTCCAGCTGGCTGCGCGCGCCGTCCCAGTCCAGCGTCTGCCCCAGCAGGAGCTGGAGCAGCAGATCCCGCACCACGGCGGGGCGCTGGGCCTCGATGATGCGCTGCAGCTCGGTGCCTGAGCGCATCTGATTGAGCAGCGTGGACTTGATGACGGCAAATTCGTCGTCGCCCGCGCCGCCAGGCGCGCTTTGTAAAATCAGGTCGTTAATGTCCTTCACCGGGCGGTAGCTGCGCCGGGCGATGCGCCGCACCAGAAACAGCCCCAGCAACAGGTATACGGCAAATACACCACCCAGGAAGCCGATGGTGGAAAGGTTGTCGGTAAAATAAAGATTGGCGGGCGACGTGATAAAGTAGGTCCAGCCCGTTTCCTCGGAGACATAGCGTGTGTAGGAGATATGGTCCGCGGTCACCAGGGCCTCCGCGCTGTTCAGCACTCCGGCGGGCAGGCCGGGCGCGTCCGGCGTTTGGTACACGGCCGCGCCTGTGTCATCCAGCACATAGACGCTGCCGCCCGTAGCGGACTGAAGAGACAGCGCATGCGCAAAGAATTTGTCGCTGTCCAGCAGGAGCATCACCTGTCCCGGCGGAGGCGCGCTGCTGCTGATGGGGATGGACTGGACGTAGGGAATGACGCGGATCACCGTGTCGGAATCGTACTGGCGCAGCCCGCCCGCGGGAAGATAATCCTGAAAATGGTATTCCGCCAGCGTGCCTTCGCGCAGCGCCTGGGCTGTGAGATCGGTAAATTCGTAGATGATATCGAAAAACTTGTCCGCGCTCATCCGCACCGTGGAGGTGACGACCTCGTCGGTGCTGCGCACATAAAGAAAATAATCCAGCAGGAAATCCCGCGAAACGGCCATCCCGGCCATCTGGTCCATCGCGTCGTGCACGGAGGAAACAGACGGATGCTTCACAAGGAACTGCAGCCGGGAGTTGAACACCAGGCTGTTGCCCAGCTCCTCCACATAACGCAGGTTTTCCTCTACGTCGTTTTTCAGCGAGGTGAGCAGGGCCTGCTTATTGAGGGCCTCCTCCCGGCGCAGCTGCTGGGCGACCTCCGCTCCGAAAAACAGACAACTGCTCAGAGAGACGAGCAGAATAAGGGTATACGAAAGCAGGAAGAACGAGTATACGCGGCTCTTTTCCTTTTTGGCCCTGTGCGGCGCGGCTTTTTCTGTCGGCATCCCGGCGTTCCTCCTCCCGGCGTCAATGCGGAGTTCCCGCCGGGAAAAGCGGCGCAGCGCGCGGCTCCCGGCGGGAACGCTCTGCTTATAATGGTAAGGGAAAAAGAGCGGTTTGTCAAATGAAACCGGCGGCTGTATAATAGTTGTAAGAAGATTTTGTACAAACAGGCGGAACGGGGGAGAAGCATGACGGAACTGGCAGTGCTGGACTTTGAGACAACAGGCCTTGTGCCGGGGCAGGACGAGGTGCTGCAGGTGGCGGTGGTGGATGGGACCGGAGCGGTGCTGATGAACGAATACTGCCGCCCACAGCGTCACACGGCGTGGGTCGACGCGCAGAAGGTGAATGGCATCGCACCGCAGGACGTGTGCGGTAAACCTCCCTTCGAGGCGTTTGTGCCGCGCCTGCAGGAGATCCTATCCGGCGCGCGGCGGGTGGTGGCTTATAACGACGGGTTTGAAAAAGCCTTCCTGGATGCCTACGGCATTCCGTCCCGCGGGCTGCGCTGGGGGGAGGACCCAATGGCCGCTTTTGCACAGCAGATGGGCGGGCAGAAGCGAAGCCTTTCCGCCGTCGCGTCGTTTTTCGGCTATGAATTCGAGGCGCACGACGCGCTGGCCGACGTGCGGGCCACGCTGTATCTTTACGAGCGGCTGGCGGACGGCGGGCTGCTGCGCTGGGCAACGCGCAATGCGTCGCCCGCGTGGGGGCAGTCGCCCCGGGGCCCGGTAGCATACCAGACGCTGCCGCCCGAGGATATGCTGCGCCTGCTCAAATGCCTGGGCCTGTGCCCGCTGACAGCGGCGCAGGCCCGGCAGCTGTGGTATAAGGGCATCTATACCGCGTCGCCCCGCCCCTGCGAGATTGTGGGGTTTCAGAACCGTTCCAAAGAGGACGGCTGGCTGGTGGTCGCCGTGGAGGCGGACGGCATGACGTATCTTGTGTGCGACGATTATTTGCGGGAGATGCAGGCTCCGGCCTTTGGCGGAGATGGCGCGGCGGCGACCGTCCCCGGGCAGGCCGTGGGGACGGGACGGACAGGGCGCGCGTCCCGGGCCGGTATAGCCGCGCGTGGAAAAGCGGAAGGCGCGGCAAACAGCCGCTACGCGGCCTTTGCCCGCAAGAGTGCAGCCCTGAAGAACGTGGAGGCAAACCCGGATGCAGACCCCTCCAACCCGTTTTACGGCAAAGCCGTCGTATTTACCGGCGACATGGAGATGCCCCGGGCCGAAGCAGCCCAGGCGGTTGCGGAGCTGGGCGCCCATGTGAAGAGCGCCGTTTCCCGCAAGACGGATTATCTGGTCGCGGGCGCGCAGGACCCGGCGCTGGTGGGCGCGGGCGGGCGCAGCGGCAAGGAGGAAAAGGCCGCCGCTCTGAACGAAAGCGGCCAGGGAAAAATCGAGATCCTGGACGAAGCCGCCTTTCGCGCCCTGCTGGCGCAGGCGCGCGGGCAGTGAGCTTTGTCCGCCGGCTCCTGTCTGGAAAGAATGTACGGCTGAACGCCCGGGCTCGAGTGCGGCGGCAGCTTGGACATCCAATGCGCTCAATCTCCATAAAAATGGCCATCGGCTGTTTTGGGCCATGCGGCCCGTCCCCGGCCGGCGGCCATTGAGATAAGTTTTTTATAGCGGGACAATAAAGAATCCCGGCCCGGGAGGCGGACGCCTCCCGGGCCGGGTGCGCGATACGGCCGCGCGGGATGAGCGCCGCCTTACAGCGTGGCGTTGAATGCGGGGATGAGCGCCGCCCAGGTAGCGCTGCCTACCACGCCGTCTACCGGCAGGCCGGCGGTGGCCTGGAACAGACCTACGGCACGGGTGGTGTTCTGGCCGTAATTTCCGTCCACTGTCAGCAGAGGACGGCCGCTTATGCCGTTCAGATAGCTCTGCACAAAGCGGACGTAATCGCCGGTGGAGCCTACGCGCAGCGGTACGCCGGGATACTGAGTGGTAACGTGCGTGGGGTTGCCCGCCTGCATGGCGTTATGCACGGAGACGATCTTGTTCCAGGTATCCTTGCCCAGAATGCCGTCGGCGGAAAGGCTGAACTGGCGCTGGAAGCGGCGTACGGCGTTGGTCATATTGTTTCCGTACGCGCCGTCCACGGTCTGCGTGTTGATGCCGGTGTAGATGCGTGCAACTTCGTTCAGACGGCCCTGCATGTGGCGCACATCCTGGCTGCGGTCGCCCGGGCGCAGGGGAATGCCGGGATAGGTGTCGGCGCTGCCGCCGATGGTGGCATTGTAATCGCTGACGATGGCGTTCCAGGTATCGTGGCCGATGACGCCGTCCATCGAAAGACGGTTGATCACCTGATACTGCATCACGGTGCTGGCGGTGGCGGAGCCGTACCGTCCGTCCACGACCAGACGGTTGAGGGTGGGGTACTTGGCGTCGCGCAGGCCGTTCAAATAGGTCTGCATCCGCGCGACTTCGCTGCCGGAGCTGCCGGGCCGCAAAGCGGTGCCGGGATAGACGGGATCGACTACGGCGAGGACTGCATTATTATTTTCAAGCATAAAAATTGCCTCCTTCTGCCCCATGGTATGCGCGCGGCGTGCGCCGCGTGCGGGGGCGGAAAGGAGGCTGTTTTGCGTTACAGAGCTTTTTTGCGGTGCGTTTCCACAGCTTTCAGCAGAAAATACAGCAAAGCGGTGTCCAAAGGCAGCTTAACGGCATTTTTGATAAGCCGCATGCCGGAAATCACAAAAGCGTTGCCGTACATGATATTCAGCCACAGCGGCGTGAGCACCAGGTTGATGACGAGCACCGCGGACAGGCAGGCGCAGAACGTGCGCCACAGGGACACGGGTTTTTTGTACAGCCAGCAGCCGTATAAAAAGCCCAGCAGGAACTCGTTGAGCGTGAAGCCGGGAAAAAAGCCGCCGTTGGGCCGCAAAAAGTAGCCCGCCACGTCGGTGACGATGCCCATTAGCCCGGCCAGCCACGGGCCGTACAGGAACGCGCACGTTCCTGCGGCCAGAAAGGAAAAGCCGATCTCCAGAAACTGGCTGACCGCGATGGTAAACTGGTTGAGCACCAGGCTCAGCGCCGCCAGCATGGCGGCCCCGGCCAGACTGGCGGTGCGCCGCACCTCGCGGGCGGCGTCGGACAGGCGGCGGGGAAAGCCGCGCAGGGAATCGAATGTGGATTGAAAAGCAGACATGAAAAAACCTCCTTTATTTTGGCGTTGCCGCATAAAGGAGGCAAAAGGCCCGCGCACAGCCGCACGGCGGCGCGCTTGCGCGCGGCTCCGGGCGGCCCTGGCAGGCCCGTGTTGCATTCGTCATGCAGCAGCGGGATGCGAAGCCTGCACCGCAAGCGGTGCTTTTCGTCCGTTCCGCAACTCCCCGTCGGAACGGCACTGCGGCCCTTTTTGGAGGCCAACGCGCAGGCTTCTACTCTGCGATAGGGTTATTATAGGACGGCGGAAGGAAAATTGCAAGTATCCGCGCGTTTTTTCTTTCAAAGCGCTGCGCCCCATGATACAGGCAGAATGAAAAATATTTTGGGCGGCGGGCCGCTTGCGGCCGCGCTGTCTGCGGAAAGCGGGGCAGTCGCATGGAAAAGATATCGCGCAAAAACTGGGCGCTCATCTGGGTGCTGGGAATGGCGGGGCAGATCTGCTGGAACATCGAAAACTCCTGGTTCAATACCTTTGTATACCGGAAGATCGCGCCGGACCCGTCCATCGTGGCGTGGATGGTGGGCGTTTCCGCCGTGGTGTCCACCTTCTGCACGTTCCTCATCGGCACTGCAAGCGACAGGCTGGGCAGGCGCCGCCCGTTCATCGCGTTCGGGTACATCCTGTGGGGCGTGTTCACCATCGGCTTCGGCGTCACGGAGTTCCTGCCGAAAGATCCGCTGTGGCTCGCGGCCACCTGCGTGGTGCTGGCGGACGCGGTGATGAGCTTTTTCGGCAGCATGGGCAATGACGGCGCGTTCAACCCCTGGACGACCGATATCTCCAGCGCGGGCAACCGCGGCAAGGTGGGCGGCGCGCTGGCCGTGATGCCGGTGTTCGCCACCATTTTCGGGGCCATTGTGTCGGGCATTATCATTGACGCGCTGGACTTCTTCGCGTTTTTCACCATCATGGGCGGCATGGTCATTGCTGTGGGCGTGCTGTGCCTGTTCACGCTGCGGGATGCGCCGGGCCTCGCCCCCAACCGGGACCCACGGGGTTTTTGGCACCAGTTCGCCGCTGTGTTCGATTATAAGATCGTGGGCCGCAACCGGGAGCTGTTCTGGGTGTTTCTGGTGATGATGGTGTATTTCATCGGCTTCAACGTATATTTCCCGTACATCACGGTTTACTTTACCGACAACCTGGGTATGGACTACACGCTCACGGGCGTGGTGCAGGGCGCGGGCCTGCTGGCCGCATCGGTGCTCACCATTCCCGCCGCCCGCTTCATCGACCGCGGCAAGTGCGGGCCGGTCATCGCGGCGGCCGTGGGCTGTAATCTGCTGGGCCTTCTGGGCGTCAGCTTTTCCACGGCGTTCGTTCCGCTGCTTATCGGTGTGTTCGGCGCCGGCGCGGGGTATATCCTGGTGCTGCAGGCGCTGACAGCGTGGATCAAAAACCTGTATCCGGAGGACCAGCGCGGCCAGTTCGAGGGTGTGAAGCAGCTGTTCTTTGTGTGCGTGCCCATGATCGTCGGCCCGGCCATTGCCACCCCTGTTATCAATGCTTTCGGCGTTGAAAAAATTGTCAACGGCGTGGCGGGCATGGTGCCCGGCAACAGTCTGTTTCTGATTTCGGGGCTGGTGACGCTGCTGGCGCTTTTGCCGCTGCTCCCCGCCGCGCGCATGGAAAAAGCGCGCGCCGGAGCCGCGGCGCAGCCGTAAAATGCAGACGGCCCGGCCCAGGTTCTTTTGGAGGGCGCCGGGCGTTTTGCATATTCTCTTTCCCGCCGCTCTATGATAAGATACAATTGTAATGCAAGGCGCGGCCCGTGCGCCGCGAAAAAGGAGTTGTTTGGATGAAATTTGAACAGATGCAGTACGCTCGCCCGGACTTTGACGCGGCGCGGGAAACCTTTGCGTCGCTGCGCGCGCGCATCGCCGCCGCGCCGGACGCGCAGGCGCAGCTGGAGGCGTTCCGGGAATTTGAGACGCTGAGCCGCCATATCTCCACCATGTCCACCCTGGCTGAGATCCGCCACACCGTGGATACGCGGGATGCGTTTTACGAAGCCGAGCGGGAATTTTTTGACGCAAACAGCCCGGCGCTGGGCGAAGCCCAGCTGGACGTGTACCGCGCGCTGCTGGCCTCGCCGTTCCGCACACAGCTGGAGCAGGCGCTGGGCAGGCTCACTTTTGAAAAAATGGAGGTGGACGTCAAGTCCTCCGACCCGGCCATTCTGGAGCTGATGGCGGAGGAAAACGCCCTCACCACGGCTTATGAAAAGTTGTACGCCTCGGCGCTGATCGAATTTGACGGCAGAAAAAATACCGTCAGCCAGATGAGCCTTTACAAGCAAAACCCGGACCGAGCCGTGCGCAAAGCCGCCTACGAAGCCGAGGGAGCATGGTTTGATGCGCACCGGGCCGAGCTGGACGAATTGTACGATAAGCTGGTGAAAAACCGCACGGCCCAGGCACGAAAGCTGGGTTATGAGAATTTCATCCCCCTGGGCGCCATCCGCATGCGGCGCATCGGCTACACGCTGGAGGACATGGCCGCCTACCGTGCGCAGATCAAAAAAGATTTCGTGCCCGTGGTGGCGGAACTGAAGAAGCTGCAGTATGCCCGCACCGGCGTGGCGGACCCGAAATTCTACGACGACGCGTTCTGCTTTGCGGACGGAAACCCCGCGCCCCACGGCACGCCGGAGGAAATACTGGCCGCGGGCCGCGAAATGTACCATGCCCTCAGCCCCGAGACGGCGGAATTTATTGACGAAATGTTCGACGGAGGCCTGTTCGACGTGCTCTCCAAGGAGGGCAAGGCCCCGGGCGGCTACTGCACCTACCTGGCGGATTACAAAGCGCCTTTCATTTTCTCCAACTTCAACGGCACGTCCGACGACGTGGACGTACTGACGCATGAAGCGGGCCATGCCTTTGCCGCGTGGGTGGCCGCGCGGAAAGATCTTCCCATGATCCTGGAGGAGCCCGGCATGGAGAGCTGCGAGATCCACTCCATGTCCATGGAGTTCCTTACGGCGGAGCATCACGAAAAATTCTTCGGCACGGACACGCCCCGGTATGAACTGGCCCACGCCGAGGACGCGATGTACTTTTTGCCATACGGGACCATGGTGGACGAATTCCAGCACATCATGTACGCCGAGCCGGACCTGACGCCCGGGGAGCGCAACGCAGTATGGGCAAAGCTGGAAAGCGAATACCGCCCCTGGCTGGACTTCGCGGGCCTGCCCTTCTACGGACGCGGCGCGGGCTGGCAGCGCCAGCTGCACATCTACGAGGTGCCGTTCTACTATATCGACTACTGCCTGGCCCAAACGGTGGCGCTGCAGTTCTTCACCGCGTTTCTGCACGACAAAAAGGACGCCTGGCGGCGGTACCTGGCTCTGGTGGGCGAGGCCGGCGGCAAGACGTATCCGGGTCTCGTGGCGGCGGCCGGGCTGGACAGCCCGTTTGCTCCCGGAACGCTGGCGAAGCTGGGCAAAGAAGTGGGCGCGTGGATCGCGGCGCAGGACGCCGCGCTGAACGCCCGGTAAAGGACCCGGCTCCGGAATGGACCGGACAGAAAAGGCCCGGGAAGGGCAGGGCGGAACAGGAGGCCTGAAGATATGATACAGGAAAAGGGAAAACGAAGGGCCCGGCGCGCGCCGGCGCTGCTGGCGGCGTATCTTGCGCTTGCGCTTTTGGCGGGCTGTACCGGCGGCGCGGGCAGCTCCGCGGCGGAACAGAACAGTGCGTCCTCCTCCGGTGCGGCGGAAAGCGCGCTTTCCGCCCCCGCTGCGCCGCAGGAGACCGTTTTCTCCGGTGCGTCCTCCTCCTGCCTGCCGTCCGAACCGCCGGAGGATGCGCCGGAAACGCTGGGGCCGGGGCATTTTACCAGCGTACAGGATCGCACGGAGGGGGAGCAGGATCCCTATTTGGAGCTATACGCCGACGGCACGTTTATGTTCATGTGCAATGTGTATCAGGGGATGACGACGTATCTGGGAACGTGGAGCTATGAGAGCGGCGTTCTGACGCTGACGCGCCCCAGCGCGGAGGAGACCTATGTTTTCTTCGCGCAGGACGCCGACACGCTGCTGATGCACAGCGGAGACCTGGTGATGACGCAGCCCGGCGCAGTGCTCACACGGCTGGCGCAGTAGCATAGAAAGCGGGCGCGGTGCAAAACCGCGCGCAAAAAGCATAAACAACAAAAAACACGCCCTGAAGCGAAGCGGAATGCTGCCTCAGAACGTGTTTTTTCTTTTTTGGTATTTTCCCTGCGCCGATTGTTTATGATAATTTTATTCTGCGCCGCACCCGTTTGTGCCTGTATGCCGCGATCTACTTCCAGCCGAGGTCGCGCAGAATATCCTGCCGCGCGGCAAGGCCCATACGCGCCAGATGCTCGATACGGTCGTCCGTCATCTGCGCGGCAAGGCCCGAGATGCTGAACGCCGCCTCCGCACGGCCGTTCATGCCCGGCACCGCCAGCGCCACACAGCGGATGCCCAGCTCGTTTTCCTCGTCGTCGATGGCATAGCCCGCCATGCGCACGCGCTTGAGCTGCTCGATGAATGCGTCGAAATCCGTGATGGTATGCGCTGTCAGCGCCCGGATGCTGCTTTTGCGCCACACGCGTTCGGCCTCGCCGTAGCTCTGGGTGGCCAAAATGGCTTTGCCTACGCCTGTGCAGTACATGGGGATGCGAAGCCCCACATGGCTGGACATGCGCATGCCGCCCAGCCCGGCGCCGGCCTCCGCCTTATAGATGTATACGATGTCCACGCCGTCCTGGATAACCAGATGCACCGCCTCGCCCGTATGGCGGGAAAGCTTGTCCAGATGCGGCTTTGCAACGGACATGATATCCATATCGTTGACGATGCCGCTGGACAGCTCGAACATCTTCATCGTCAGCCGATAGTGCGTGGAGAAACTGTCCTGCACCGCATAGCCCAGCGATACAAGGCTGGAGAGCAGCCGGTGCGCCGTGCTTTTGGGCAGGCCGCTCTCGGCGCTGATGGTCTGCAGGGACGCGCCCTTGGGGTGTGCGCACAGGACTTCGATCAGTGCGAAGATGCGTGCCACGCTCTGCACGCCGCCGTTGCTGTTTTCCACAAGAGCACCCCCTTTTCTTTGTTGCGTTCCACAATGCGAAACGGTTTTCCGTCTGTATTGTAACTTGTTTTGCGCCAAAGCGCAAGCCCCCGGCCCCGCTTGGATGCAAGAAATATCCGCTTTTGGGCAAAAAACGCAAGAATCGCATTGACAATAAAACCTGTTCGTTTATAATGAAGCCAGAAAGAAAGTGGAACGGCGTTCCACAATATGGAACACACCCCCACCGGGAATAAAAGGAGAAGATTGCTATGAACGACGTGATTCAGAAAATCTACGACATCGGCATCGTGCCCGTCATCGCCATCGACGACGCAGACAAGGCTGTGCCTCTGGCAAAGGCCCTGGTCAAAGGCGGCCTGCCCGCGGCCGAGGTCACGTTCCGCACCGCAGCGGCCGAGGAGGCCATCAAGCGCATCGTGGCCGAAGTACCTGAAATGCTGGTGGGCGCGGGCACCGTGCTGACGAAGGAGCAGGCGGACCGAGCCATCGCCGCCGGCGTCAAGTTCATCGTCAGCCCGGGCTTTAACCCCGAGATCACCAAATATGTCATCGACAAGGGCATGCTGATGATGCCCGGCACCGCTACTCCGGGCGAGATGGAGCAGGCCATGAGCATGGGCCTGGACGTTGTGAAATTCTTCCCGGCCGAACAGAACGGCGGCGTCGCCAAGCTGAAAGCCGTGGCCGGCCCTTACACAAACCTGCGCTGGATGCCCACGGGCGGCGTCAACGCCAAAAACCTGCTGGACTACCTGTCCTTTAACAAGATCATTGCCTGCGGCGGCACCTGGATGGTGAAGAAGGACCTCATCGAGGCCGAAAACTGGGACGAGATCGAGCGTCTGACGCGCGAGGCCGTCAACACCATGCTGGGCTTCGAGGTCAAGCACATCGGCATCAACACCGAGAACGCCGAGGAAGCCATGAAGGCCGCCAAGCTGTTCGAGCTGATGTTCGGCTTCGACGTTTCCGAGGGCAACAGCAGCATCTTCTGCGGCAGCCGGGCCATTGAGATCATGAAAAAGCAGTATCTGGGAAAGAACGGCCACATCGCCATCGGCACCAACACGCTGCCCCGCGCTATCGCCTATTTCAAGAGCCGCGGCTTCGAGTTCAACGAGGAGACCGCCAGCCCCAAGGCCATTTACTTCAAAGACGAGATCGCCGGTTTCGCCGTCCACCTCGTGCAGAAGTAATTTTTTACAGCTTTGCACAGCAAGGCTGTAAAAAGCGGCCTGAGCTGCGGCATTTGCGGTTCAATGTTTTTATAATTGCAGATAAGATATATAAAAGACAGGAGAGTATTTTTTCATGGCAAAGAAAGTTGTTACCTTCGGCGAGCTGATGATCCGCCTGCAGCCCTATAACTACGAGCGCTTCGTCCAGGCCGACCACCTGGAATTCACTTTCGGCGGCGGCGAGGCCAACGTGGCCGTCAGCCTGGCCAACTATGGCCTGGACGCCGCTTACGTCACCAAGCTGCCCGCCCACGCCATCGGCCAGGCGGCGGTGAACAGCCTGCGCCGCTACGGTGTGGACACCAGCAAGATCACCCGCGGCGGCGACCGTGTGGGCATCTACTTCAACGAGAAGGGCGCTTCCCAGCGTCCCAGCGTGTGCATTTATGACCGCGCCCATTCCGCCATTTCCGAGGCGACTACGGCTGATTTCGACTGGGATGCCATTTTTGAGGGCGTGGAGTGGTTCCACTTCACCGGCATCACCCCGGCGCTGGGCGCCAATGTGGTGGAGATCTGCAAGGAGGCCTGCAAGGCCGCGAAAGCTCACGGCGTGAAGATCAGCTGCGACCTGAACTACCGCGGCAAGCTGTGGACGCGCGACGAAGCCCGCGCCGCCATGACGGAGCTGTGCCAGTATGTAGACGTGTGCATCTCCAACGAGGAGGATGCCAAAGACGTATTCGGCATCGAGGCCGAGAACACCGACATCACCGGCGGCGAGCTGAACAAGGAAGGCTATAAGAGCGTGGCCAAACAGCTGGCGGACAAATTCAATTTCGAGATGGTCGCCATCACGCTGCGCGAGAGCAAATCTGCCTTTGACAACGACTGGAGCGCCATGCTTTACAACGTGGCCAAGGATGAGTACTGCTTCTCCAAGCTGTATCATCTGCACATCATCGACCGTATCGGCGGCGGCGACAGCTTCGGCGGCGGCCTGATCTACGCCCTGCTGTCCGGCAAGGACACCCAGGCTGCGGTGGAGTTCGCGGTGGCGGCTTCCGCCCTGAAGCACTCCATCGAGGGCGACTACAACTTCGTCACCGTGCCCGAAGTGGAAAAGCTGGCGGGCGGCGACGGTTCCGGACGTGTACAACGGTAATTAGCGCTTACCGTTATACAATAGATACGCCGGTATTTCCGGTGTTCAAAGAGTCTTCAAGCACTCAAACACTCATTACCTCCCAAAAGCAAAAGGGCCGCCCTGCCGGGCGGCCCTTTTGCACGGGAGAGGCAGGAGGAGACCCGTGCAAGCCCAAAATCCGAAAATTCATGTAGAGCGCTCGTTTTACCGCAGCCTGCTGGCGCTCACACTGCCTGTGGCGCTGCAGAATGTCATTTCGTACAGTGTCAACCTGATGGATACCCTGATGCTGGGCGGGCTGGGCGAGGTGGCGCTCTCTGCCACCAGTCTGGCCAACCAGGTGTTCTTTATTTATACCGTAGCCATATTCGGCGTGGCGGGCGGCGCCATCGTGCTGTGCAGCCAGTACTGGGGCAAAAAGGACGTGGATTCCATCTGCCGCGTCGCCAGCCTGGCGCTGCGCATTTCGGCCGCGGCGGGGCTGCTGTTCACACTGGTGCTGTTTTTGTTCCCGCGCCCGGTGATGCAGATATTCACCGCCGAGCCCGCCGTTATCGAGGCCGGCGCATCCTATCTGCGCATCGTGTCGCTGTCGTATTTCTTCTACGGCGTCACGTCCACATTCCTGGTGGTGCTGCGCAGCGTGGAGACCGTCAACGTCTCGGTGGCGATCTACGGCGTGTCGTTTGCGGTGAACGTGTTTTTCAACTACGTGTTCATCTTCGGCAAGTTCGGCGCGCCGCGCATGGGCGTGGCGGGTGCCGCCGTCGGCACTGTGCTGGCGCGCGTGGCGGAGTTCGTGATGATCATCGCCTATATGCTCGTGTGGGAAAAGAAGATCCGCTTCCGCCTGCATATGCTGCTGTGGCCGTCGGGCGGCCTCGCCCGGGACCTGGTGCGCTACGGTTTGCCCGTGATGCTCAACGAGCTGCTGTGGAGCGTCGCCATTTCCATGCACTCTGTCATCCTGGGGCATATGAGCAGCGATATCGTGGCGGCCAACAGCATTTGCAATGTGATGTTCCAGATGGCAACGAGCATCATCCTGGGGGTGTCCAATGCCTCGGCCGTTCTGGTGGGCATGCTGGTGGGCCGGGGGGATTATCCGTACGCCCGGGCCTGTGTCAACAAGCTCATCCAGATCTACGCCGTCATCGGCGTGGTGTGCGCGGCGCTGCTGCTGGCGGTGAAGGGGCCGGTCATCGGCATTTATGACATCAAGGAAAGCACCCGCGTACTGACCGACCAATTGATGTATGTATATGCGGCGGCCATTTTCTTTATGGCGTTCACCTGCCCGCTGATCAGCGGTGTGCTGCGCGGCGCGGGGGATACCCGTTTCGCGGCTGTCACGGATGTGGGCTGTATCTGGGCGATGGTCCCCCTGGGCGCGGCAGCGGCATTCTGGCTGGGCGCGCCGCCGGTGCTGGTGCTGGCCGTGCTGAAATGCGACATGCCGCTGAAGGCATTTTTCTGTCTGCGCCGCATCGCGGGCGGCAACTGGATCCGCAACGTCACGCGGTAAAGGCCGCGCGCGGAAAATACGGAGAGAGGGTTGCCCGCCCGCCACATATCCGGGCGGACAAACGATTTTTCAACAGGCAAAGCGGCCGTGTATTTGCACGGCCGCGGTTTTGTGCTATGATGAAAAAAACGCCCCCGGCGGCGCGCCGGACGCCAAAGAGGAAGAAAAGGAGAAACGCCATGAATCTGTTCATTTCCAGCGATATCGAAGGCACCTGCGGCATCGCCGCATGGAGCGAGACCGAGCCGGGCAGGCCGGACGGGGATTACGCCTATTTTAAGCAGCAGATGAGCCGGGAGGTGGCCGCGGCCTGCCGCGGCGCTCTGGCGGCAGGCGGCGAGCGCATTCTGGTAAAGGACGCTCATGATTCCGCCCGCAACATCGACCCCTCTGTTCTGCCCGAAGAGGTGCAGATCAACCGGGGCTGGGCGGGCGATGTTTACAGCATGATGAGCGGCATCCAGCACGGCGATTGGGACGCGGCAGTCTTTACCGGTTATCATGCGGCCGCCTGCTGCGACGGCAACCCGCTTTCCCACACCATGAACACCAGTGTGGATTATGTGGAGATCAACGGCGTGCGTGCCAGCGAATTCACGCTCAACGCCTATATGGCGGGCTATCACGGCGTGCCGGTGTGCTTTGTTTCCGGCGACGCGGCGCTGTGCGACAGTGCACGGCGCATGATACCCGATATCGCCACGGTGCCCGTCAATAAGGGGGACGGAAACTCTGCCACCAGCCTGCATCCGGCGCTGGCCGTCAAGCGTATCGAGGAAACGCTGCGCGCCCAGTTGGAGAGCGGCGCGTACCGTACCTGCATCGTGCCCATGCCTCCGAAGTTTGAGATCATCATCCGCTATAAGGAACACCGGGCGGCCTACCGCTGCAGCTTCTACCCGGGCGTGGAACAGGTGGACGAAAAAACGCTGCGCTTCACCTGTGTGGATTATATGGACGCCATGTGCCTGTTTCAGTTCGTGCTGTAAGGCTCCGGCCGCGCAAAGCAGAGGAGGAAAGCGGAGTATGACACAAAAGGAACGCATGCTGGCGGGCCTGCCCTATAAGGCGTGGATGGACGGCCTGCCGGAGGAACGCGCCCGGGCGCAGCGTGCCTGCTGGGAATTCAACCGTCTGCCGCCGGATGCGCGTGCAGAGCGCACGGCGCTGCTGCGCGGCCTGTTCGGCAGAACGGGCGAGCATCTGCACATCGAGGAGCCGTTCCACTGCGACCTCGGCTACAACATTGAGGTAGGCGAGTGGTTCTATGCCAATTACAACTGTGTGATCCTGGACGTTTGCAGGGTGACCATTGGCGACAATGTGATGTTTGCGCCCAACGTCGCCATTTATGCGGCGGGCCATCCGGTACACCCGGCCGCGCGCAATTCGGGCTACGAGTACGGCCAGCCCGTCACCATCGGGAATAACGTCTGGTTGGGCGGCAATACAGTGGTCACGCCCGGCGTGACCATCGGGGACAACGTGGTGGTGGGTGCGGGCAGCGTCGTCACCCGGGACATCCCGGCAAATGTTGTTGCGGCGGGCAACCCCTGCCGCGTGCTGCGCGCCATCACCGAAGCGGACGCGGATTATTATTTTAAAGACCGGAAATTCGACGTGGATTGGCGCGCCGAGCTTTGATGCGCTTCGTGCGGCAATAAGGCCCGGAGCCGTGCGGAAAGCAGCGCGGCTCCGGGCCTTATTGCGGGATGCGCCGGAACGGCGCGCTTAGCGATGTTTAAAAAATAGAGAAAATGCTGTGTTCTGAGAACTTTTAACGAAGCAAACACCGATTCCTGTTGGAGAAAACAGCTTTTTCGATTTTTTAAGCGTCCCCTAGTTGATGGCCTTGCCGAAGAAGGCGCTGGCGGCCTTGACCTTGCCCATCAGCGCGTCGAACTGTGCGGGCGTCAGGCTTTGGGCGCCGTCGCTTTTGGCGTGGGGCGGGTCGTTGTGGACTTCGATCATCAATCCGTCCGCGCCCGCGGCAATGGCGGCCATGGCAAGCGGTTCCACCATCCAGGCAATGCCCGCGGCGTGGCTGGGGTCAATGACCACGGGCAGATGGGTCTTGCTTTTGAGCATGGGCACCGCGGAAATGTCCAGTGTGTTGCGCATGCTCGTTTCAAACGTGCGGATGCCGCGTTCGCACAGTACGACGTTTTCATTGCCGCCGGCCATGATATATTCGGCGCTCATCAGAAATTCTTCGATGGTGTTGGCAAGGCCGCGTTTGAGCAGAACGGGCGTTTGCAGCTTGCCCAGTTCCTTCAGCAATTCAAAATTCTGCATGTTGCGCGCGCCCACCTGGATCATATCAACGTCGGCAAAGAGGGGAACGTGCTCGGTGTTCATGATCTCGGTGACGATGGGCAGCCCGGTGGCGGCGCGGGCCTCGCGCAGAAGCTCCAGGCCCTCGGCGCGCATGCCCTGGAACGCGTAAGGGGAGGTGCGGGGCTTGAACGCGCCGCCGCGCAGGATGCCCGCGCCGCTGCGCTGTACGTCGCGGGCGACTTCCACGATCTGGCTCTCGCTCTCCACGCTGCACGGCCCGGCCATCACGGAGAAATGTCCGCCGCCGATCGTATGTCCCGCCACGTCCACAGCGGTGTCCGCCGGATGGAATTTCCGGTTGGCCTTTTTATAGGGCTCGCTGACCCGCTTCACATCCTCGACAAAATCATTGGCGCGCACAAGGTCGATGTCCACGCTGGATGTGTCGCCGATGAGGCCGATAAGGTGCGTGTGCTCGCCCTCGGAATTATGAATTTTGAGGCCCTGGGCTTCAAAACCGGCGCAGAGCTGCTTCACCTGCTCCGGGTTCGCGTTGTTTTTAAAAATAACGATCATACTGCATACCCCTCTTGCGATTTAAAATTTTAAAACAAAAAAGCCGGCAGCGCTCTGCGCTGCCGGCTTATCAGTTTACAAAAAATTATTTTGCATCCTGAACCGTTCCACAGCAAACAGAGCCATTACCTGTAAAGTAATAGCCAAAATAATAATAGTTTGCAGTTGTAAACGAACGGTCCGGCATGGTTTTCCCCCAGCGGAAAAGATTTGTTAGCAGTATACGCGCATTCGGCGCATTTGTCAAGGGCAGCCTTTCGCCGGGGTAAACGGGGGCCTTGCGCTTCTCATCCCAGAGCCTCGAAAGCCAGACGCAGGCCGAGCCCCACGCCTTGTGCGAAGATGGCGGTCGCCCGGTGCAGCCCGGCAAACTCCTCGCGGTCGCACAGGGCTTCATACAGCTCATTCTGGCTCCGGGAAAAGGTGGCGGTGAACCGGCCTTTCAGTTCTTCCGTTTCCCGCGCCAGCGCGCGCTGTTCGTCTGTAAGCGGGCAGGCGCGTCTCCACCGGGATATTTTCGCCTGTGTACCAATCTTTTATGATGCTTTTCACAATCCATTCTCCTTTGTTTCACAAATAGTAAAAAACTATTTCAAGCATAATTCACTATTGGTGAAAAAGCAAAATGGAATATATTATCATAAAACGAAGGGGGTGCCTGCATGGATTATATTGACCGTATCCGCGCGCTTCGCAAAGCGCAGGGGCTGACGCAGAAAGACATGGCGGATGTACTCGGTGTGGCAACCTCAATGTATAACATGTATGAAACACGGCAGCGTCGGATGTATGTGGAAACTTTTGCAACGCTGTGCAGTTATTTCGGCGTGTCTGCAGATGATCTGTTAGGCACCGGCAAAGAAGAGTGAACAAAATGGCAGAATTCAAAACAAACGTCATGCGGATGCTTGACAAGGAAAAGGTGCCCTATACGCCCCATACCTACGACCACGGCGACGGCGCCATCGACGGAGCGTCAGTTGCGGCAAAAATGGGGCAGGACCCCGCCCGCGTGTTTAAAACACTGGTCACACAGGGCGCGGGAAAAAGCTACTTTGTATTCGTCGTGCCCGTGCTGGCCGAGCTGGACCTGAAGAAGGCCGCAAAAAGCGTGGGCGAAAAAAGCGTAGCCATGCTCCATGTGGCCGATATCAATAAGGTCACCGGCTATGTCCGCGGCGGGTGCAGCCCGCTGGGGATGAAGAAAGCCTACCGCACCGTGTTCGACCGCAGCGCGCTTGCGGGCGCAAGCATCATCGTAAGCGGCGGCAGGATCGGCTATCAGATCGAGCTTGCGCCCGAGGAACTGATCCGCCTGGCGCGGGCGGATACGGCGGATATCATCTGCGGCTGACGGCGCCGGTTCCGCATTGTAAAATCTGTGTAAGACAATCAACCAAAAAAGCCGCCCGGCGGCATAAGGTTCTTGTTGTTTTCTCTGAAAATTCGCGCCGCCGCCGGAAAGCGATTGCTTTTATTCCGGTTTCATAGTACGATGATAATATCCTTTTTCTTCGCACCGAACAAGCTGTTCAGAGGAGGTACCGGGATGCAATCAATCGCTTTGGGAACCGCTGCGTACCCGGGGCGGAGTGTAAGCCGCCGGCCTTCCCGCCGGGGCAGTGCGTCTGCGGGATACCGCGCGTTTTTTCGGCGCGCCTGCGGGCTGCGGAAAGAGGATGCCGCGCTGAAACTGCAAGCATAAGGCCATGGTGTAACTGCACCACGGCCTTTTTTCTTTTCAGGGACGCACAAAGGAGATGGATTTATGGAAAACACCAAAAAAGTAGCCATCATCATGGGCTCGGACAGCGACTGGCCAACGGTAAAAGCCGCGGCCGCACAGCTCAAAAGCTGGGATATCCCGTTTGAGGTGCGCGTAATGAGCGCCCACCGCACCCCGGCCGCTGCGGCGGAGTTTGCAAAGCGCGCGGCGGAAAACGGCTTCGGCGTGATCATCGCGGCCGCGGGTATGGCCGCCCATCTGGCGGGCAGCATCGCCGCGAACACCGTGCTGCCCGTCGTCGGCATCCCCGTTAAGGGCGGCGCGGTGGACGGCCTGGACGCCCTGCTGGCCACCGTGCAGATGCCCAGCGGCATTCCTGTGGCCACCGTTGCGCTGAACGGCGCCAAAAACGCCGCCGTGCTGGCCGCTCAGATGCTGGCCATCCACGACGCGCGCATCGCCGCGCTGCTGGCGGAGGACCGGGAGAAAATGGCCCGCTCCATCGCTGAAAAGGACGCCGCCATCCGGGCCGAGGCGGCCGCGCTGTAAGGAATGCTTTCCAAATATCTTTTTATTTTTATAAAACACAAAAGAGGGAGAAGAACAACATGGAAAAACGGGAACAGCTGTATGAGGGGAAAGCCAAAAAGGTATTCGCCACAGACGACGCGGACCTTGTCATCGTGGATTACAAGGACGACGCCACCGCCGGCGACGGAGCAAAGAAAGGCACCATCCGCGGCAAGGGCGTGGTGAACAACAGGCTTTCCAACAACCTGATGAAGATGCTGGCTGAAAAGGGCGTGCCCACCCACTTTGTGGAGGAATTGTCCGACCGCGAGACGCTGGTGAAAAAGGTGGAGATCGTGCCGCTGGAGGTCATCATCCGCAACGTGGCCGCGGGCAGCTTCACCAAGCGTCTGGGCGTGCCTGAGGGAACGGTGCTGAAGATCCCCACCATCGAGTTCAGCTACAAAAACGACGAATATCACGACCCCCTCATCAACCATTACCACGCGCTGGCCCTGGGCCTGGCCACGCAGGAGGAGATCGACACCATCACGAAATATGCCTTCCAGGTGAACGACATCCTTTCCCAATATCTGCTGGGCTTCAACATCCGCCTCATCGACTTCAAGCTGGAATTCGGCCGCCTGCCCGACGGCTCCATCGTGCTGGCCGACGAGATCAGCCCCGACACCTGCCGCTTCTGGGACGCGACCACAGGTGCGCACCTGGATAAAGACCTGTTCCGGCGCGACCTGGGCGGCGAAGAGGAAGCCTACCGGGAAGTTATGAAGCGCCTGCTGGGGGAGTGAGCGGATGATCAAAGACTATCTTGACGAAAAGCTGCATGAAGAGTGCGGCGTGTTCGGCGTTTACCGCCGCGACGCGGACCTGGACGTGGTGGGTACCACCTATTACGGCCTGTACGCGCTGCAGCACCGCGGCCAGGAGAGCTGCGGCATGGCGGTGAACGACGACGGCGTGTTCTACAAACGGCGCGAGCTGGGCCTTGTGAACGACGTGTTCACCAAGGACGTGCTGGAGACGATGCCCCGGGGCAATATGTGCATCGGCCACTGCCGCTATGCCACCACGGGGGTGCCCGTCCGCTCCAATGCGCAGCCCTTTGTGATCCGCCACATCAAGGGACCGATGGCGCTGGCTCACAACGGCAACCTGACAAATTCCGCCGAGCTGCGTTCGGAATTCGAGCTTTCGGGCGCGATCTTCCACTCCACGTCGGATACGGAGGTCATCGCTTACGCCATCACCCGCGAGCGCCTTTCCTCCGACAGCATCGAACAGGCCGTGGAGCAAACGATGGACGGGCTGAAGGGGGCGTATTCGCTGGTGGTGATGAGCCCGCGCAAGCTCATCGCCGCGCGGGACCCGCAGGGCTTCCGCCCGCTGTGCATCGGTAAGCTGGGCGAAAACGACATCATTGCCAGCGAGAGCTGCGCCATCACCGCCGCGGGCGGCGAGTTCGTGCGCGATGTGGAGCCGGGCGAGATCGTGGTGTTTGACGAAAACGGCTGCCGCTCCATCCGCACCCACTGCGGCTGCCCCACAGGCCTGTGCGTGTTTGAATACGTGTACATCGCCCGGCCGGATTCTGTTGTGGACGGCGCTTCCGTACACCGGGCGCGCCGGCGAGCCGGCGCGTTTCTGGCGCTGGAGCACCCTGTGCAGGCGGACGTCGTCATCGGCGTGCCGGATTCGGGCCTGGACGCGGCGCTGGGCTATTCCCAGCAGAGCGGCATCCCTTACGGCATCGGCTTTTTGAAGAACAAATACATCGGCCGAACGTTCATCCAGCCCAACCAGAAGCTGCGGGAGAACACCGTGCGCATCAAGCTGAACCCCATTGCGGACACCGTGAAGGGCCGGCGCGTGGTGCTGGTGGATGATTCCATCGTGCGCGGCACCACCTCGCGGCAGATCGTACAGATGCTGCGGGAAGCCGGGGCCACGGAAGTGCACTTTTTGTCCTCCGCGCCGGAATTTCTGTATCCGTGCTATTTCGGCGTGGACGTGGACAGCCGGGAAAATCTCATCGCCGCCAACCATTCGCTGGAGGAGATGCGGGAGATTTTGGGTGTGGACAGCCTGGGCTTTTTGAGCGTGGACGGAGTGAAGAAGATCGCCGAGGGCTGTAAATGCGGCCTGTGCACGGGCTGCTTTACGGGCAAATACCCGGTGGAGCCGCCCAAAAGCACTGAAAAAAGCAAATTTGAAAAGAAAATTTCCGAAAATATCAACGACTGACCGTCGGGAACAGGAGAAACGATATGAAGAGCTTTTCCGAGAGCTACAAGGCAGCGGGCGTTGACATCACGGCGGGCTATGCCGCGGTGGAGCTGATGAAACAGCATGTGGCGCGTACGATGACGCCGGGCGCCATCGGCGGGCTGGGCGGCTTCGGCGGCCTGTTCGAGCTGGATATGACGGGCCTCACCCACCCGGTGCTGGTCTCCGGCACGGACGGCGTGGGCACGAAGCTGAAGATCGCTTTTCTGATGGACAAGCACGACACCGTGGGCATCGACTGTGTGGCCATGTGCGTCAATGATGTGATCACCTGCGGCGCGAAGCCACTGGTATTTCTGGACTATATCGCCTGCGGAAAGAATTACCCGGAGAAGATCGCCTCCATCGTGGCGGGCGTGGCCGAGGGCTGCGTCCAGGCGGGCGCAGCGCTTGTGGGCGGCGAGACTGCCGAGATGCCGGGCTTTTACCCGGAGCAGGAATACGACCTGGCCGGCTTTACCGTGGGCGTCGTGGAAAAAAGCAAAATCATTGACAATACGAAGATGCAGGCGGGTGACGCCGTCATCGCGCTGCCCTCCAGCGGCGTGCACTCCAACGGCTTTTCTCTTGTGCGCAAGATATTCAATGTGGAGTACGCGGATATCTGGCAGCATTACGACGAGCTTTCCGGCACGCTGGGCGAAACGCTGCTCACGCCCACAAAAATTTACGTCAAGCCCGTGCTGGCGCTGATGGAGCAGGTGGATGTGCGCGCCGTGAGCCACATCACGGGCGGCGGCTTTTATGAGAACATCCCCCGCGCGCTGGCCGCGGGCTGCGTGGCGAAGCTCGAGAAAAAGAGCCTGCGCATGCCGCCCATCTTCCCGCTGCTGCAAAAGGTTGGCAAAATTCCCGAGCGGGACATGTTCAATACGTTCAATATGGGCGTGGGCATGGCTGTCGTCGTGCCCGGCGACAGGGCGGACGAATCCGTGCGCATCCTGAAGGAAGCGGGCGAGGATGCGTACATCCTGGGCGAGATCACGAAGGGTGCGGAAAAGGGCGTAGAGCTATGCTGAACGTAGCGGTGCTGGTTTCCGGCGGCGGCACGAACCTGCAGGCCATTCTGGACGCAAAGGCCGCGGGCGCGCTGCCCCATGCGAAAATCGCTCTGGTGCTGGCCTCAAAGCCCGGCGTGTACGCGCTGGAGCGCGCGTCCAAAGCGGGCGTGCCCGGCATTGTGGTGGCGCGCAAAAGCTATGCCGCACCGGAGGAATACGACGCGGCGCTGCTGGCCGCGCTGCGGGAGCACCGCATCGACGTGGTGGTGCTGGCGGGCTTTTTGTCCATCCTGGGCCCCAGCGTCATCACCGCGTATCCCGAGCGCATTCTGAACGTGCACCCCAGCCTGATCCCCAGCTTCTGCGGGGCGGGCTATTACGGCCTGCGGGTGCATGAGGCAGCGCTGGCAAAGGGCGTGAAGGTGACGGGCGCGACGGTGCATTTTGTGAACGAAGTGCCGGACGGAGGACGCATCCTGCTGCAGCAGGCCGTGGACGTGCTGCCCGGCGATACGCCGGAAACGCTGCAGAAGCGCGTGATGGAGCAGGCGGAATGGAAGCTGCTGCCCCGGGCGCTGGCGCAGCTGACGGAAGAATTGGACGCGGCGGACGGACCCGCCGCGCCGCGGAAAGAGGAGAAGGATATGGACCATCTGAGCCTTGCGGCGGAGCTTGCCGTAAATACATACCCCGGCCGCGGCATCGTGCTGGGAAGGTCGGAGGACGGCAAAAGCGCCGTCATCGCCTATTTTATCATGGGCCGCAGCGCAAACAGCCGCAACCGCGTGTTCACCGCGAAGGACGGCGGCATCATTACCGAAGCGGCGGACCCCTCCAAGCTGGAGGACCCGTCCCTCATCATCTACGCGCCCGTGCGCGTGCTGGGCAAAACAACCATCGTGACCAACGGCGACCAGACGGATACGATATACGACCACCTGGCCGCGGGCAAGGGCTTTGCCAAGGCGCTGCGCACGCGCACCTTTGAGCCGGATTCCCCCAACTTCACGCCGCGCATCTCGGGCATTGTGAAGGTGAAGGACGGCGCAATGAAGTACAAGCTGTCCATTCTGAAATCCGACGGCGGCAACGCGGATTCCGTGGAACGGTTCTTCTTTGAATACGACCAGCCCGTTGCAGGCGAGGGCCGCTTTATCCATACCTACCGCTGCGACGGCAGCCCCATCCCCAGCTTCGCGGGCGAGCCGGAGCACGTGCGCCTGATGGGCGATATCGACACGTTCACGCGGATGGTGTGGAACAGTCTGAACGAGGACAACAAGGTTTCGCTGTTTGTGCGGTATATCGACCTTGCCACGGGCAAAACGCAGGACCGCATCGTGAACAAATACGAAAAAGTGTAACGCGCCGCCCCGTGTGCGGCAGGGCCGCCGGGGACATCGAATGGGGGTTTTTAAGGATATGAAAGAACTGGAACTGAAATACGGCTGCAACCCGAACCAGCGGCCCGCGCGCATCTTCATGCGGGAGGGCGAGCTGCCCATCACCGTTTTGAACGGCAAACCGGGCTATATCAATTTCCTGGACGCGCTGAACGCGTGGCAGCTTGTAAAAGAGCTGCGCCAGGCCACGGGCCTGCCCGCGGCCGCGTCGTTCAAGCACGTCAGCCCCGCCGGCGCGGCGCTGGGCCTGCCGCTGGATGATACGCTGAAAAAGATGTATTTTGTGGAGGACATCGAGCTTTCCCCGCTGGCCTGCGCCTATGCCCGCGCCCGCGGCGCGGACCGCATGTCCAGCTTCGGGGACTGGATCGCCCTTTCCGACGAATGCGACGAAGCCACGGCGAAGGTCATCCAGCACGAGGTGTCGGACGGCGTTATCGCGCCGGGCTATTCCGCCGCCGCGCTGGCCATCCTGAAAACAAAGCGCAAGGGCGGTTACAACATTGTCGCCATCGACCCATCCTACCAGCCCGCACCTGTGGAGCACAAGGATGTGTTCGGCATCACGTTTGAGCAGGGGCGCAACGAGCTGAAGTTCGGCGACGATACGTTCTCTAATATCGTCACACGGAACAGGGCGCTGACAGACGAGCAGAAGCGGGACCTGACGCTGTGCCTGATCGCGCTGAAATACACCCAGTCCAACTCGGTGTGCTACGCCCAGGGCGGACAGCTCATCGGCGTGGGCGCGGGCCAGCAGAGCCGCATCCACTGTACGCGCCTTGCGGGCAACAAAGCGGACATCTGGCAGCTGCGCCACCACCCCAAGGTGCTGGGCCTGCCGTTCCGTCCCGACGTCTCCCGCCCCAACCGCGACAACGCCATCGACGTGTATATCTCCGACGAATGGGAGGACGTGCTGGGCGACGGCGTGTGGGCGGAGACCTTCACCACACGTCCCGAACCGTTGACGCCCGCCGAAAAAAAAGAATGGCTGTCCAAGGTCACGGGCGTCTGTCTCGGCAGCGACGCATTTTTCCCCTTTGGGGACAACATCGAGCGCGCGCGCCGTTCCGGCGTGACGGCCATCGTGGAGCCGGGCGGCTCCATCCGGGACGGGCAGGTCATTGAAACCTGCGATAAATACGGCATTGTGATGGCGTTCAACGGCATCCGCCTGTTCCACCATTAAAAAGAACGCCGCGCGGCCGCGCCGGGGCGGAGCACGGCTCTGCCCGCGTTTGGCGGCGCGGCGGCGAAAGCAGGGAGGTTGACCTATGAAGGTTCTGGTTGTCGGCGGGGGCGGGCGGGAGCACGCTATCATCCGCAAGCTGAAGGAAAGCCCGCGGCGCCCCGCGCTGTATGCCGCGCCGGGCAACGGCGGTATCGCCAGCGACGCCGTGTGCGTGCCCATCGCCGCCACCGACGTGGCGGGCGTGGTGTCCTTTGCTGTGCAGGAGGGCATCGATTATGTGGTCGTCGCGCCGGACGACCCGCTGGTGCTGGGCATGGTGGACGCGCTGGCGGAAAAGGGCATTCCCGCCTTTGGCCCCAACAAGGCCGCCGCCATTCTGGAAGGCAGCAAGGTGTTCAGCAAAAACCTGATGAAGAAGTACGGCATCCCCACGGCCGCCTACGAGACGTTTGCGGACGCGGGCGAGGCCGCGGCTTATGTGCGCGCCACCCGGAAGTACCCGCTTGTCGTCAAGGCGGACGGCCTTGCGCTGGGCAAGGGCGTGCTGATCTGCGAGGACGAGGCCGCGGCGCTGGCCGCTGTGAAAAGCATCATGGAGGACAGGCAGTTCGGCGCGTCGGGCAGCCGTATCGTCATCGAGGAGTTCCTCACGGGGCCGGAGGTCTCCGTGCTCAGCTTTACCGATGGAAAGACCGTCGTGCCCATGGTGTCCAGCATGGACCACAAGCGCGCGCTGGACGGCGACAGGGGCCTGAACACCGGCGGCATGGGCACCATCGCGCCCAACCCCTATTATACGCCGCAGATTGCACAGGTGTGTATGGAGACGATCTTCAAACCCACCGTTGCGGCCATGAACGCGGAGGGCCGGCCCTTCAAAGGCTGTTTGTATTTCGGGCTGATGCTTACGCCCGACGGCCCGAAGGTCATTGAGTACAACTGCCGTTTCGGAGACCCGGAGACCCAGGTGGTGCTGCCGCTTCTGGAGAGCGACCTGCTGGCTGTGATGCAGGCCGCCACCAACGGTACGCTGGCGCAGACGGAAGTAAAATTCAGCGGCCAAAGCGCCGCGTGCGTGGTGCTGGCTTCAGGCGGATACCCGCAGCACTATGAAAAAGGAAAGCCCATCACGGGCCTCGCGGACGGCCAGCTGCCGGGCGGCGGGGCCACCGTGTACCACGCGGGCACGGCCCTTGCGGACAATGTGCTCGTCACCAGCGGCGGGCGCGTGCTGGGCGTCACCGCCGTGGCGGATTCGCTGTTTGACGCCGTGGCCGCGGCCTACGGCGCGGCGGACCAGATCGGCTTTGAGGGGCTGCACCGCCGCTCGGACATCGGCCAGAAGGCGCTTGCCGCGCTGTGAGCCACAGGGAGGAAACGTTATGGTATATCGCATTTATGTGGAAAAGCGTCCCGAATACGCGGTGGAGGCCAGGGGCATTTTGTCCGAGATCCGTCATCTGCTGCGCATCAAAAGCGTGACGGGCCTGCGCCTGCTGAACCGCTACGACGTGGAGGGCATCTCCGAAGAGCTGTTTTCCCAGTGCTGCGGCACCGTGTTCAGTGAGCCGCAGCTGGACTCCACCTATACGGCCGTGCCCGAAGGCGCGGACGCGGTGTTCGCCACCGAGTTCCTGCCCGGCCAGTTCGATCAGCGCGCGGCCAGCGCCGCCGAGTGCATCCAGCTCATCAGCCAGGGCGAGCGGCCCGACGTGCAGTCCGCCCGCGTGTTCCTGCTGTACGGCGCGCCCAGCGCGGAGGAGCTGGCTGAAATTAAAAAATACGTCATCAACCCCGTAGAGGCTCGGGAGGCGTCCCTTGCGGAGAAGGCCACACTGAAGACCGATTACGCCATCCCAACCACCGTGGAAACACTGGAGGGCTTCACCGCGCTGGACGCGGCCGGCCTTGCGGATTTTGTGAAGCGCTACGGCCTCGCCATGGATGAAGGCGACATCGCCTTCTGCCAAGAATACTTCAAAAGCGAGCGACGGGACCCCACGATTACCGAGATCCGCATGATCGACACTTATTGGAGCGATCACTGCCGCCACACCACTTTCGGCACCATCCTGGACGACGTGCAGATCGAGGACGAGACGGTGAAGGCCGCATGGGAGCGTTATCTTGCGCTGCGCAGGGAGGTGCACGCGGGCAAAAACAAGCCCGTATGCCTGATGGACCTGGGCACCATCGGCGGAAAGTACCTGAAAAAGACCGGCGTGCTGAAGAACATGGACGAATCCGACGAGATCAACGCCTGCAGCGTGCGCATCACCGTGGACAACAACGGTACGGACGAGCCCTGGCTGCTGCTGTTCAAAAACGAGACGCACAACCATCCCACCGAGATCGAGCCGTTCGGCGGCGCGGCCACCTGCATCGGCGGCGCCATCCGGGACCCGCTGGCCAACCGCGGCTATGTGTACCAGGCCATGCGCGTCACCGGGGCGGGCGACCCACTGGTGCCCGTCAGGGATACCATGCCCGGCAAGCTGCCGCAGCGCAAGCTGGTGACGACAGCCGCGGCGGGCTATTCCAGCTACGGCAACCAGATCGGCCTTGCCACCGGTATGGTGGACGAGCTGTACCACCCGGGCTACATCGCCAAGCGTATGGAGATCGGCGCGGTGGTGGGCGCGGTGCCCGAGGCAAACGTGCGCCGTGAGCAGCCCATCCCCGGAGACGTGGTGATCCTGCTGGGCGGCCGCACGGGCCGCGACGGCTGCGGCGGCGCGACAGGGTCCTCCAAAGCCCACAAGCTGGAGAGCCTGGAGACCTGCGGTGCAGAGGTGCAGAAGGGCAATGCGCCTGTGGAGCGCAAGCTGCAGCGCCTGTTCCGCACAAAGGAAGCAACGCGGATGATCAAGCGCTGCAACGACTTCGGCGCGGGCGGTGTTTCCGTCGCCATCGGTGAGCTGGCCGACGGCCTTTCCATTGACTTGAACGCCGTACCGAAAAAATATGACGGGCTGGACGGCACCGAGCTTGCCATCTCCGAGAGCCAGGAGCGCATGGCCGTTGTGGTGGCGAAAGAGGACGCGGAGAAATTCATTGCCGCAGCCAACAGGGAAAACCTGGAGGCCACCGTCGTGGCCGAGGTGACGGCGGAGCCGCGCCTTGTCATGCGCTGGAACGGCAATATCATCTGCGACATCAAGCGCAAATTCCTGAACTCCAACGGCGCGGAGAAGCATATGGACGTGCGCGTGCCGGCACGCAGCGTGGAACCCTGCAAAGCGCCGGAGGGCACGCTTGAGGAAAAACTGACCGCGCTGATGAGCGATCTGAACACCTGCAGCAAAAAAGGACTGTCCGAACGGTTCGATTCCACCATCGGCGCGGGTACGGTACTGATGCCTTTCGGCGGCCGGACACAGCTCACGCCCGTGCAGGCAATGGCGGCAAAGCTGCCCGTGCCCCACGGCGAGACAAAGACCTGCTCCGGCATGGCCTGGGGTTACAACCCTTTCATCGCCGAACAGAGCGAGTACCACAGCGCCTACCTGGCCGTGGCCGAGAGCGTTTCCAAGCTGGTGGCCACCGGTTTTTCCGCCAAAAACGCCTATCTCACGTTCCAGGAATACTTCGAGCGCCTGGGCGCGGACCCCACCCGCTGGGGCCGGCCCATGGCCAGCCTGCTGGGCGCGCTGGACGCGCAGGTGGAACTGGGCGTCGCTGCCATCGGCGGCAAGGACTCCATGTCCGGCTCGTTTGAAAACATCGACGTGCCGCCCACGCTGGTCAGCTTTGCTGTTGCCGCGGGCAATACGGACAATGTCGTCAGCCCGGAGTTCAAGCTGCCCGGCTCGAAGCTGGTGCTGCTGAGCCCGGCCATGCGCGACGGCCTGCTGCCCAATGCCGGGAGCCTGAAGCTGCTGTGGGCGCAGGTGGAGACGCTCATCAAAGAGAAAAAGGTGCTTTCTGCCTACACGCCGTCCATGGGCGGTCTGGCCGAGGCACTGTTCAAAATGGGCCTGGGCAACCGCCTGGGCGTGCGTTTCGCCCCGGGCTTTGACGCCGCAAAGCTGTTCGGCTACGCCTATGGCAGCTTTGTGCTGGAGCTGGCGGAGGACATCGACGTGGGCACGCCCATCGGCGAGACAACAGCGCGCTATGTGTGGGAACTGAACGGCGAGACAGCCGACCTGGCCAAAGTGCAGGAAGCCTATGAAGCAAAGCTGGAGCCGGTGCTGCCCTACCGTACGGCAGAGGCAGCCGGGCCGGCGCAGGAGGCGCCCGCGCTGAAGTACGAGGCGCTGAACCGCGTGGCGCCCAAGGTGGGCACAGCAAAGCCCCGCGTGCTGATCCCGGTGTTCCCGGGCACAAACTGCGAGTACGATTCCGCCCGCGCCATGGAGCGCGCCGGGGCCGAGCCCGAGGTATTCGTCATCAACAACCTCACCCCGGCCCATGTGGCCGAGAGCGTGGCTGCTGTGAAGGAGCTCATCGGGCGCAGCCAGATGATCTTCCTGCCGGGCGGTTTCTCCGGCGGCGACGAGCCGGAGGGCAGCGCCAAGTTCATCACGGCGTTTTTCCGCAACCCGGCCATCACCGAGGCCGTGCGCGGGCTGCTGCAAAAGCGCGACGGCCTGATGCTGGGCATCTGCAACGGCTTCCAGGCGCTCATCAAGCTGGGCCTTGTGCCCTTCGGCGATATCGTGGAGACGGATGATACCTGCCCCACGCTGACATTCAACACCATCGGCCGCCACCAGAGTATGCTGGTGCGCACCCGTGTGGCGTCGAACCTTTCGCCCTGGCTGCAGTATACAAAGCCGGGCGATGTGCACACGGTGGCCGTCAGCCATGGCGAAGGCCGCTTCGTGGCCGGAGCCGAAACGCTGGACCGCCTAGTGAAAAACGGGCAGATCGCCACCCAGTATGTAGACCTGTCCGGCAAGCCCATCATGGACGTGCGCCACAACCCCAACGGCAGCTACTATGCCGTGGAGGGCATCACCAGCCCGGACGGCCGCGTGCTGGGCAAGATGGGCCATTCCGAGCGCAGCGGCGACAACCTGTATAAGAACGTGGACGGCAACAAATACCAGAAGCTGTTTGAGGGCGGCGTGGATTACTTCAAACTGTAAGAGGAGAGCACAATGGCACACGATACCTATATTTCCCCGTTCCAGACGCGTTACGCGTCGAAAGAGATGCAGTACATCTTCTCGGAGGACAATAAATTCAAGACGTGGCGCAGGCTGTGGATCGCGCTGGCGAAGGCCGAGCAGAAGCAGGGCCTGCCCATCACCGACGCGCAGATCGCCGAGCTGGAGGCGCACAAGGACGACATCAATTACGATGTGGCCGCCGCCCGGGAAAAGGAGTGCCGCCACGACGTGATGAGCCACGTCTATGCCTACGGCGTGCAGTGCCCGGAGGCAAAGGGCATCATCCATCTGGGGGCCACCAGCTGCTATGTGGGCGACAACACCGATATCCTTGTCATGCGCGAGGGGCTGGAGGTAGTGCGCCGCAAGCTGCTGAACGTGATGGCCCTGTTGGCAGAATTCGCGGACGAATACAAGGCCATGCCCGCGCTGGCCTACACACATCTGCAGCCCGCGCAGCTCACCACCGTGGGCAAGCGCGCCGCGCTGTGGCTGGGCGAGCTGTATATGGATTACGCCGAAATCGAGACGCGCATCAAGGGGCTTGCGCTGCTGGGCAGCAAGGGCACCACGGGCACACAGGCAAGCTTTGTGGAGCTGTTTGAGGGCGACGACGCAAAAATCAAGGCGGTGGAGGCCGACATCGCCGCCGCGCTGGGTTTTGAAAAAGTGGTTCCCGTTTCGGGCCAGACGTATTCCCGCAAAGTGGACTACAATGTGCTGTCCGCGCTGTCCGGCGTTGCGCAGAGCGCCATGAAGTTCGGCAACGACATGCGCCTGCTGGCCAATTTCAAGGAGATGGAGGAACCGTTTGAGAAAAACCAGATCGGTTCGTCCGCCATGCCCTACAAACGCAATCCCATGCGGTGCGAGCGCATCTGCGCGCTGGCCCGCTACGTGATGATCGACGTGCTGAACCCCGCGTTCACCGCGGGCACACAGTGGTTTGAACGCACGCTGGACGATTCCGCCAACAAGCGCGTGGCCGTGGCCGAGGGCTTTTTGGCCGTGGACGCCATTCTGAACATCATGCTCAACGTGTGCGACGGCCTGGTGGTATACCCAAAGGTCATCCGAAGCCGCATTATGGCGGAGCTGCCCTTCATGGCCAGCGAAAACATCATGATGAGCGCCGTCAAGAAAGGCGGCGACCGCCAGGAGCTGCACGAGAAGATCCGTGTCTATGCGCAGCAGGCGGCAAAGGTCGTGAAAGAGGAGGGCGGCAAAAACGACCTCATCGAGCGCATCTGCGCCGACTCCTCTTTCGGGCTGGATTACGAGGAGATCGAGGCCATCCTCAAGCCGGAGGACTTCACGGGCCGCAGCGCCGCACAGGTAGAGGAATTCCTGGCGGATTGCATCCGCCCGCTTCTGGAGGAAAACCGCGCGCTGCTGGGAGAGAAAGCTGAACTTTCTGTATAATCAGATGGGAAAATTACAAAAAACCGCCCCGGTATGCAACAAAGCGCCGGAGCGGTTTTTTGTGTAAAAGGAAAAGCAGGCAGGCGCGCCGTTCAGATGGCGCGGAAGCCCTTGCCGATGGTCTCGCTGGAATTGACGATGGTGATGAAAGCGCCGGGATCCGTCCGGCGGATGTAATTGCGCAGGGAGACAGCTTCGCGCCGGTTCAGCACCGTGGTGATGACCTGCTCGTCCCGGCCCGAAAAGGCGCCGTGGGCCGTATATACGGTAGCGCCGCGGTGCAGCGTGCCCATGATGAACTCATTGATCTTGTCCGGCTGGCGGGACACGATGGTGACCTTTTTGCGCACGTTGATGCCTTCGATGACGCCGTCCACCACAAAGGCCTTGGCCAGCAGGCCCAGCACGCAGTACAGGCCTGTGCGCACGCCGTACAGCCCGCCGGCAAACAGCGCGATGCAGAAATCCGAAACGAGCAGCGCCTTGCCGATCTCCAGACTCGTGTATTTGGAAAGGATCATGGCAATGATGTCGGTGCCGCCGCTGGAGGCGCCGATGTTAAAAATAATAGCGCTGCCCGCCGCAGGCAGGATAACGGCGTAGCACAGCTCCAGGAACGTGTCGTCCGTAAACGGGCGGGCCATGGGCACGGCGCGCTCCAGCACCCAGACATAGAACGAGAGCGCCACCGAAGAGTAAAGCGTGGCCCCGATGACCGCGCGCCCCAGAAACACCAGCCCCAGCACGATGAGTACGCCGTTGATGATAAACATGAACGTGCCCACATCCATATGCGGCAGCAGCGTGGCCGCGATGATGGAGATGCCGGACGTACCGCCCATTGCAAAATTATTGGGTGATTTGAAAAAATGGATGCCTGCCGCCAGCAGCACAAGGCCGAAGTTGAGCAGCAGGAACCAGATGATATGCGCGCGGGTAAAGATTTTTTTAGCAGCTTCCATCTTGGGGTTTCTCCCGTTCTGTGGTATAATATGTCCGGTTGGTGAATGCGAGCCGCAGGCGAAGCATGAGCCTGGCGGCATAGATACCATGTTTTTTAGTGAACACGAGCGGTACGCGAAGTGCGAGCTTAGAAATATGGTATAATAACCTCAAAGCCGCCGCATGTGCGGCCGGGCGTGTGCGTGGCACACGCCCCTGTGCTAACGCACAGAGCTTTGAGAACATTGAACCATGCAAAACCGCAACAAGTGCGGTTTTGTTGAGGTTGCGTCGCGGCGTCATGGTATAATAACCTCAAAGCCGCCGCGTGCGCGGCCGTGCGTGTACGCCCGCACACGCCCCTGTGCTAACGTACGGGGCTTTGAAGACATTGTATCATGCAAAACTGCAGCAGATGCGGTTTTGTTCTAGCCGCGGCTGGCGGAGTCATGATATAATATATAATATATGGGATGTTTTAGCCGTTTCCGCAATGTTTTGTCTCTGACCGCCCCCATTTTAGCACACTGTCCGCGCCGGTACAAGCCGCGCGGAGCCTGCCGGAAAAATTTTTTGTCCGGTGCGGGCCGCGCCCGCGAAAAAATATGTTTTTATTGCCCGGGACAGAAGGTGTGCGCGTCCCGCGGTAAGGAAAGATTGGAACCCACTGCATGAAATTCAGCGATTTGAACCTGATTCCCCCGATTTTGAAAGCCGCCGCCGAGGCGGGCTACGAAGAACCGTCTCCCATTCAGCAAAAAGCCATTCCGCCCGTACTGGCCGGGCGGGACCTGCTGGGCTGCGCCCAGACCGGAACCGGCAAGACCGCCGCGTTCGCCATGCCCATTCTGCAGCGTCTGGCGGCTGCGCCCGCACCTTCGGGCGGGCGTCCCATCCGAGCGCTCATTCTCACGCCGACCCGCGAGCTTGCGCTGCAGATCGACGAAAGCTTTGCGGCTTACGGCCGCCATATGCGCCTTGCACACTGCGTTATTTTCGGCGGCGTGAACCAGAATCCCCAGGTGGCCCGGCTGAAAAAGGGCGTAGATATCCTGACAGCCACGCCCGGCCGCCTGAACGATCTCATCGGACAGGGCTATATCGACCTGAAAAATGTTGAGATATTCGTATTGGACGAAGCCGACCGCATGCTGGACATGGGCTTTGTACATGATGTGAAGCGGGTGCTTGCCTGTCTGCCGGGGCAAAAGCAGACGCTGCTGTTCTCGGCCACCATGCCGCGGGAGATCGAGGAGCTGGCCGACGGCCTGCTCCACGGTCCGGAAAAGGTGATGGTCGCGCCGCCCGCCACGACGGTGGAGCGCATTGAGCAAAGCGTTTATTTTGTGGACAAGGGCAACAAGCGCCACCTGCTGGCAAAGCTGCTGCAAAACCCGGAGGTGACCAGCGCGCTGGTGTTCACCCGCACCAAGCATGGGGCGGACCGCGTTGTGCGGGAGCTTGCCCGCGCGGGCATCGGAGCTATGGCCATCCACGGCAACAAAAGCCAGAACGCCCGGCAGGACGCGCTGGGCCGCTTCAAGGACGGCCGTATCCGCGTGCTGGTGGCCACGGACATTGCCGCCCGCGGCATTGACGTCAGCGGCCTTTCCCATGTGTTCAACTATGATCTGCCCAATATCCCCGAGACATATGTGCACAGGATCGGGCGCACGGGGCGCGCGGGGCACGCGGGCGTGGCCGTAAGCTTCTGCGACTTTGAGGAAAAGGAATATCTGGCGGATATTGAAAAGCTGACGCACATCCGCATCCCGTCCGTGGAACACGAGTGGCCGATGCAGGTGTTTGAAAAAGAAGAGAAACAGACGCAGGGGCGCGGCCAGCGCGCGCCGCG
>OFOU01000107.1_pt1 | contig 74268 bp, 71 predicted proteins | sample 1542061 | NCBI WGS metagenome assembly OFOU01 (sample SAMN04209239, study PRJEB22552) | human gut metagenome | biome: gut; material: feces | host: Homo sapiens | place: USA: Oklahoma
TCTCGATTTTCGGACGACTATTATAAGAAGTATGCCTCGACACCATTGCTGAGACCCTTTCCATTTGCAACTTCAAGAGGATTACATCATTCAAATCAACTATAGTCAAGAAACAGATTACGAGTTAATAAGTAAGCAACTAAACCAGTTAGATATGGATATCCTACTATTTATAGCTACTTTCCGAAATGTTCAACTACTTCAAATTTCAAGGGAGTTTGGTTTACCGATTCCTAAAATCAAACCGCATCTCAAACGACTCAGAGAGTTTTACTTAGTTCAAGAGTGGGAATTCGAACGTGAAGATACTCCAGGGGCTCTTGCGACAAGTTACTCTATTTACAGTCATGGAACAATGTTGCTCTTACTAGCAAATAAGATCAGCAGAAACTTCACTTATAAATGGAAAGATATTCTTCGGGAAGAAGATAACTACTCTCCTATTCGATACTGGAAGGTCGTAGATGCTTATCAAAACTTCAAATTTAATCAAAACTATGCCTATTTTGTTCCTACGTCAAAACTGGAGAAGTTCACGTATACAGTGACAAAGACACAAGATAAGAGTGAGAGTACAAGTCCTCTTTCTGGTATGGAGAAACGAAAATCAGAATTACAAGCCAAAAAGGCGAAGAAGAAAGAGCATACGTATACAGTCCATGTTCCTAGATATCTCTTTATCGGTCAGTTAGCTCTCAATAAAAAGGAAGATGATGGTACAAAGAATCTTTTTGATGTGTATCCTTATATCACTAACGTAGGTGATACCAGCGATCTTGATAAATTGCTCAATGTCTTTAAACACTTTGGACGTTTCGAGAATGGTTTAGATGAAGAAGGCAACAAACGTTATCTACTGATTATCGTTGACAATTTTGATGATATTCAAGAAATTGAAGACAAATATATGCTTATTGAAAATGGTGGTTATAAGAGCCTAAATAACATTATTTTCCTCAACTTAGAGCTTGCTGCAGAAGAAGGGATTGATAAGTCTCTTGTTGTTATCAGAAGTCAAAATACAACAGATGGTGGTCGTGTGGCCAAATACATGCCTTTTAGAATGAATGAAGCATTTAACGAGCGTCCACTAATCAAAGACGGTGAACTAGAAGAGTTAAATCAAGAAGAGGGTGATACTGATGCTTAATATCTATATTGATCCCTATGTCCTATCTCCTTTTGAAGCCTCTCCCTTTTTTCACAAGCTGACTAACTTTGCAAAATCTAAAGACCATAGAGTGGCTATTATGGGGTTTAAGTCCCATATTTCTTGGAATGCTCTATCGTATTTAGAAGATAAAGCTAAGATTACGATTACCCACAATCATGCAGATCTTGAGGATGAGAAAAAACATGCTGTTCTGCTAGCGGGCTATTTAAAAAAGGATATTGAGTTAGTAACGTCTTCAACAAACCACATTACAGATATCTTCCTCTTTGATGAGCAGGCTCAGATGGATACGAATACTTTGTCTCAGCTACTCAGCAAGGTCCCTTACGTACATTACCTATCAACAGAGCATTTTTTCCATTCTCCTCACGTCAATAATTTCCCTAAGAACAGGCCATTTATTTTCAACACTCAACTTTTCCGAGACACGAGAAATATTTATTTTGCTAAGAGTTTGGTAGAAGGACACGATTCACTATTTGAATGCTTAGCTAAGAATGATATTACCCAACAATCATTTTTTGGTAGCAACAACTATATCTATATACCAGGTCATAATGGAAAAGAAGAATCACGCGCTAAAGTCATTATGAACGTCACAAATATTGAAGATTTGACGGTTGAAAGCATAAAACCTTTAGAGCCAGTATCAGCAATTCCAGAACCTCAACAAAGCATGAAAGAGCTACGTTTAGACGAAATTGAAGAACGTCTTAAGCAAAAAATGAAAAGCTCAGATAAAATTAAAAACAATGAAAATTCAAGTGAGGTCTTGAAAATTACTTCTGAAACCCTTACAATGATAAGGAAGGTAATGGATTGTATTGGGAGGATGGAAAATAGTTTAAATGCTAAGATGGCTGAACAAGCTGACGACAACAATAAACTTGATTCAGATTTTGATCCATTATACGCCTTTAGGGCCCAACATGATAAATTGGGGGAAGATTAAACACTAGTAGAGGGTTGAAGGAGAGAAAAATGGCCGATGAAGTAATGACTAAAAAAAACATTTACTTAGTGTCAGACGTTGACAAAGCTAGGGAACTTGAGGCATACATCGTAAGTACAAAAGATGGTATGGAAGTCTTTGGACTTATTGGTTGTGATGAACTTGAGGAATTAACAGATGCTCAACGAGAATTTGTGCAGAGCGATGAAGCGATGCAATTCAAAAGTAACTAAGCTCCATGATTGATGAAAAAAGCTGAGAAATCAGCTTTTTTAGTGTTTAATGATTTCTGGTTAGGATAAAGTTTTTTAAAATGCTCGTGTTTGATTTGCTATGGTTTTGTCAACTCTAGTGGCTTTTTATAAAAACTCTAACCTAGTGATTATTATGTTGTTTTACAATCTTATGAAGAAAATTTGGAGATAATTATGAATGATGAACAGAAAAAGGATTTCAAAGAGATAAAAAAGTCGTTGAAAGAACTTGAGGATATTATTAGTAAAACAAATTTATCTGATATCAAAGATATTACAAATACTGTTGCTAAAGCTTCTGGTGTTTACGAGAAGTTTCCTGAATCAGAACTAGTAGCAATTGAATATGTACAGACATTAAGTACTTTAGCCTATCGAGCTTTTGTAAGTACACTACTTACTCCAGCCTTGGGCCAGGACACTCTAGCTGACGTAACGGTAACGGTAGCTAAAATTCATAGTATTTACGAGAAATTTCCTGAATCAGAAGACATAGCAATCCAATATGTAAGTACACTAAATATTCTATCCCTGAGCCAGAACAGTCTAGCTGACGCAACAGCAACGGTTGTTAAAGCTTCTGATATTTGCGAGAAGTTTCCCGAATCAGAAAACGTAGCAACTGAATATGTACAGACATTAAGTACTCTAGTCATGAGACAGGATCTAGTTAACGCAACGGCAACGGTAGCTAAAATTCTTGATATTTACGAGAAATTTCCTGAATCAAAAGACATAGGAATGGAATATGTAAGGATATTATCTATTCTAGCCATGAGACAGGACAGTCTAACTGACGTAACGGTAACGGTAGCTAAAATTCATAGTATTTACGAGAAATTTCCTGAATCAGAAGTCGTTGCATATACATATGTTCTCACATTAAGTATTCTAGCCAGGCTTCAGGATAGCCAAGCTGATGTAACGGCAACGGTAGCTAAAGCATATGATATTTACGAGAAATTTCCTGACTCAGAAGCCGTAGCATATGAATATGTACGCACATTAAAGATTCTAGTAGAAAGTCAGGACAGTTTAGCTGCCGTAACGGCAACGGTAGCTAAAGCATATGATATTTACGAGAATTTTCCTGACTCAGAAGCCGTAGCAGGTGCATATGTAAAAACATTAGTTTATTTAGCAAGTAGACAGGACGCTAAACAGGATTTAATGGAAACTTTTACGGAAGTAATTAACATTTATAATAAGTTTTCTAAGAAGGAACATATTAGTAGAGTATTTGCAGCTGTAATCTCTGAATATATAAATAACATTAATTCTAATTTTTCTAGTGGGGAAAAAGTTAGTGTTAAAGAAAGGTTGAAAATTCTATTTAATTGTCTAAGTAATGATAATTATGAACTTACTGAATATATTATAGGCAATATTTTTTATTTTAATAATGGAACAGATTCGTTTAATAGTGATACAGTATCAGTTACTAAGGAAATGTTTAAAATTATCATTGAATTTGGTGTAGAACTGACAAGATATGCTCCTTTAATAGAACTATTAAAAGATTTGGAAGACTGTTATTGGGAACAACTAATCAAAATATACTGGATAGTGCAAAAAATTAAGTACCAATTATCCGTTAAGGATTTAACAGAAAAAAAATTTGGTCACTATACCTCAGGAGAAGTTTTACAAATATTCTTAAAACAAAGTAAAGACAGTAAGAATCGTAAAGAAGAGTATTATATCAGAGAGCATTCACGTTTATGCAATGTAAAGTATATGAATGACCCTGAGGAGGGAACTGTCTTAGATAAATATCTAGGTATAAGTGAATCAGATTATTCAGAAGATTTTTTAAAACCTAGCCCTTGGTTTTTGATGAGTTTAACAACTGAGATTGATAACTTAGCTATGTGGTCACAGTACGGGGCTAGAGCGGAAGGTGTTTGTCTGGTATTAAAAACTGATAGTTTTAAAGTATATGAGTCTATGGCTGAAACAGAATGGATGGGTAAATTTGGTAATTCAATCTTGGAGAAAAAATTAATATCTACAAAATGTGAGGAAACAATCTCTTCTTATGAAAAGGACTACCTTTATCGAATTTGTTACCTTGATGAAGAGTCATTAAACAACGGTGATTCAAATGTGGTTAAAGAAGATAATAATAATATGTTAGATGATGAAGAAATAAAATCTATAAACTCAAGTTTAGTAGAACTTAAGCAATTTTTGAATAACATAGCTAAAGATTCATTACTGAACAATGCTATTGAGGAGTGCCTCGAGGAAATACGTTATCTTTTTAAAGTTTCAGGCTATAGCTATGAATCTGAACTACGTATTTTGAAATATGCTATGTTAGATCCAGATAATAAAGATATAAAGATAGATGATAAGAGTGGTCCAGTTGCGAAGCTTTATTTAGAACGGGTTATGCCCATTCAATTAGAACAAGTAATTTTTGGTCCTAAATTTTCTAACCCAGAGCATGTGGTTCCATTACTCCACCTTCTTGATAAAGAAATTGAATTAAAACGTTCAGAAAGAAAATTTAAATAGACGATTATGTAGGTTGAGATAAAAAGAAATTAATTTGGCCAAAACTAAAAAAGTTTATCGATATAAAACCTTCATAGTCTTGATTAATAGTAGAAAAGGACCTAGTACTGTAAAGTACTAGGTCTTTCATTTAAATGATTGTCAAGCTTTAGAGTTAGTAAATGTATACTATCACGATAAATCGATATTAGCTTAGGGGCACTCCGCATCTATTCGGAAAATAAGTATTTGTTGAATACACATATTAGTTATGATAAACTACTACTAACAAGAAAATTGTTAGATTTGAGGCTAATATGAAACAAGAAACACTTATGAAAAATATAAACGAGTTGCTTGAGATTATGCCTTGGTATGTTAAGGAATATTATCATGCAAAGCTCGTTATTCCATATAGCTACAAGACACTGTATGAGTACTTAAAGGAATATAGACGATTTTTTGAATGGTTGATTAGCGATCATGAGAAATTAGGTGAAACTGTATGTTATGCAGACTATGATACGATTGCCGATGTTCATATTGATGAGCTGGCCCATTTACCAAAGTCTGTTATCGAAGGCTACTTTGTTTACCTTCGTGAAAATACTGAGCGTCGTTCAATATCTGAAGTCAGCATTATTCGAACTAAAGATGCTCTCTCTAGTTTATTTAAGTATCTTACCCAAGAAACTGAGGATGACGAGGGCGAGCCTTATTTTTACAGAAATGTCATGGTTAAGGTCAAAATCAAGAAACCTAAAGATACCTTAGCTAGTCGTGCAGATAACATGAAAGAAAAACTCTTTCTAAACGATACACAGTCTTTCCTAGATTATATTGACAATGAGCATGAAAAGAAAATCTCAAAACGTGCCCAGGTATCATTTGTCAAAAATAAAGAGCGTGATCTTGCTGTCATAGCACTTCTACTATCTACTGGAGTCCGTTTATCTGAATTAGTTAACCTAGATATGCAAGATGTCAATCTAGCCACAAGGACGATTACAGTTATTCGAAAAGGTGGGAAAAAGGATGTTGTAAATATCGCTCCATTTGGTATACCTTATATCGAGCGTTATTTAGAAATTAGGAAAGGACGCTACGCAGCAAGTGATTCAGATAAAGCATTCTTCTTAACGACTCAAAATAAAGTGCCTGCAAGGCTTGGAACACGTTCTGTCGAGCTATTGGTGAAGAAGTTATCTACCGCCTATGGTAAACCCACTACTCCTCACAAACTGCGACACACACTTGCGACACGTCTATATGAGCAAACAAAAGATAGTCTATTAGTCTCTCAACAATTGGGACACAAGGGAACTGCAATGGTAGAGGTATATGCACACGTAGCTGCAGAGACAACTAAGGAAGCCTTGAGTGATTTGTGATGTAGGACTATTATCACACTAATTTTTAAAGATACCGGATACACATTATAGTGGGGTATATGTACATTATTTGTCTGATTGCCTGTGTGTATTATTCTCTTATGGGGAGACGACATCATGGTTCATGGTTATAAAAGCTACCGTACAAAAAGTACGGTAGCTTTTCCCATTCAGAAACTGAAATGTTAGATTTTTGGTATCATTTTTAGTAAGAGAATAATAAATGATGTTGGATACCATCTAAAATGTTGCTTTTGTACTTCCAAATTGCTAAAATTGTAGTACAAAAGCAACAAAAGGGGGACAGCCATGTCAAAAAAAGAACTATTACTTGACTATCTAGATAGGAACAATGGCCTGATTACCTACAAGGATTGTAAAAAAATTGGTATTCCTACCATATACCTAACAAGACTAGAGAACGAGGGAGTTATTTTTAGGGTTTCAAAAGGGATCTATTTATCTGCTAGTGGAGACTATGATGAATACTATTTCTTTCAATATCGTTATCCTAGAACTGTCTTTTCATACATCTCCTCCCTTTATTTACAGGGACTTACAGATGAAATTCCACAATATTTTGAAGTAACAGTTTCCAAGGGATATCGTTTTAGGAATGCACCCTTAAATATCAATATTCACAGTGTTTCAAAAGAGAATTTCAACCTCGGTATCACTAGTGTAAAAACTTCCATGGGAAACACTGTTAATATTTATGATTTTGAACGTGTTTTGTGTGATTTTATCCGTAATAGAGATAAGATTGATACCGAGCTCTTTGTTAAAACACTTCAAACGTATAGTAGCTTCCCTAAAAAAAATCTTGTAAATCTCTATGAATATGCTCAAAAATTGAATATATCGGATGAAGTTAAACGAACCTTGGAGGTGCTACTATGAACAAAGCAAAGTTAACAGCTCTCTGCCATAAAATTTCAAAACAAACAGGGTTAACTTTTAATTCAGTAATGACCTATTATTTTCTCGAAATTATTTTGAAAAAACTAAGTCAAAGTTATTATGCAGATCACTATATTTTTAAGGGTGGGTTTTTACTTTCGAATGTCATAGGTGTTGAGTCTCGTAGTACGGTAGATATTGACTTTTTATTTCATAAGCAGACTTTATCTGAAGAAAATGTTCAACAGCAACTAGAAGAAATTTTAACCGAATCGAAAGATGATATTCAATTTTCTATTCAATCTATATCATCTATAAAAGAAAGTGATAATTATGGCGGTTATAGAGCAACCATATTATGTCAACTGGAAAATATTAAACAAATTATTCATTTAGATATTGCGACCGGTGATATTGTCACACCTCACCCTGTAACCTATGCTTATAAAGCCATTTTTAACGATGAAAGCTTTTCAATCATAGCTTACACAATTGAAACCATCTTGGCTGAAAAGTTACAAACTATTTACTCAAGAAACTTTTTGAATAGCCGCAGCAAAGATTTCTACGATGTCTATATCCTTTCTAAGTTGAAGAAAAACGACATTGACTTTAGACAATTAAATGTTGCTTGTCAAAGAACCTTCTCTTATCGTGAAACAGAACTTGATTATAATGAAATCGTTCAACTTATGGAATCTTTCAAAACTGACCCTATTCAACAACAACAATGGCAAAACTATTCAAATAAATATAGTTACACAAAAGGGATTTCTTTTTCTGAAATACTTGATGAGATTGTTAATTTGGTAAGTGTCATAGCTTCCTCGAACAATGGTTAGCCCTTGCCTAACAGTTTTTTGGAAAAAGAAGTGTTAGGACATATAACTTTATTGAGCAGACCTTAAAGTTGATAAACTAGTTCTTAGCTCTTTCGAGGTCTTCTTATTTTTCGTTGTTTCCCATTCAAAAAGGTGGAAGGGGAGACATTGTAAATATCTGTCTACTTGGCAAGTGATTCAGGTAAAGTATTCTTCTTAACAACTCAGAATAAAGGACCTGCAAGGCTTGGAATATCTTCTATAGAGCTTTTGATTAAGAAGCTATTCATTCCGGCTTATAGTAAAGCCACTCTTCACCACACAAACTGGGATACATGGTGACTGCAATGGTGATGGTTTATGCACACTTAGTTGCAGAGACAAGTAAGGAAGACTTGAGGGATTTTTGAAGCATTCATCTTTATTTTATACGCATAATAACAAAGGAGACAGTAATGAAATATCTGAAAGAAATTTCAATTGTAGTTTTAATGTTTGGTGCAGAGTTTTATCTTTTTCAAGCAAATAGTCACTCGGCTATAAATGTTTTTAGAGGGATTAACTGGGATTTAGTATTTTGGGCAGTTTTTCTGCCGTTCTTTTTGGCATCATACATTATGACCTATATACATGATTTATTTGTTGCTCTAAAAGTTGAGGAAGAGAATGATATTAAGGGGAGTTTTATAGTAGGGTTATTGATTTTTGCTATTCTACTTTGGTGGAACTGTGCTACAGTTTTTACTAAAGATCAATTTGATGCGGTGGTGTCTGTTTTTACATTCCCTCTTTTTGGTTTTTTATGGTTCTTGGCAAAAAAAATATTAGGGTTACGTGACAGAAATAATCATCATAATTCGGATGAATGATGAATCAGCATCAATGAGCTTTGAGTGTTCAATAAATTATTGTAGTGCATACTATATAATACACGATATATAGCATAATAGATATTAAGTAAATGAACAATTTTTCAAGGAATTTAAAATCTCCATGGACATCGGTTGAAGAAACACAAGGATGTGTAGCATAGCATGATATATGGAAAAGAGTGCAATTTCTCAGATGAGGAAATTCAGAGAGGCTTACTAAGTGCTATGGAGTTATGATAAATCAGTTATTGTTAGGAGACTTATCTTCTTCTCCTGGTTTGGCAGCTTTTCATAAATAACTCTGATAGGATTTTACGGAAAATTGTTAAAATTTTCACTGTATATGAATTAGATGACATCTATTGCCCAGAATATCTCAGAGCTTATAAGGAACATGAAAAATCACTTCTTGCTTCTCTTAAAGAAGAAACCGTTGATGTTGATATAATTACAGCTGTTGGTAATGTGTTAGCTGAATATGATGAAAATAATGACGACTACTTGGTCATTCTAGTAAATTTTTTGAGTCTTAAGCCTCTTCATTTTTCTTCTATGTTTAGTCATAATTTAGTAACCAATTTAAAGACTTTGCATCGAAAAAATAGCTGATTTTATTCTTGATAAAGATGGTTCAATCATTACAGTTGATTTTAGTTAATTTAGTTAAAAAGCAACAACCACATAATATAGGTTGCTGCTTTTTTAGTGTATGGGATTTTCCAAAAGCTGAATTTGAAGGATATTGTCGAGTTGGACTAACCTGTACCCTTCACTAGTCTTTATTGATATTTCCTTACTAAACAGCTCTCTCACTTCGCCAAATAAAGTAATTTTCCTATCACGATGTTTGATAGTGAACTGCCCTTTAAGTTGGTTGGCATAGAGTTGAGAAAGTAATAAGAGTTTCTGAGGTTTACTTAAGTCTGTTGAAAAGTCAACACGATATTTAGCAGCATGTAATGATGAGGTATGTTCGGACAGAAAGAACCCCATCCACTTTTGCATCCCTGGATCCTGGTATTCTCTTGCTGCTTGAAATGGTAAATAGGAACGATCAATCATTTTAAACCATCCAATCCTCCAGCAGAATGTCCTCCGATGAGCCTACTTCTGGCAATACTTCTCGATGCACCGTCAAGTGCATTAGCTTTTAGTAGAGAGGTAAAGCCAAATTGGTCTCTGATAGAATCTATTGCTGTCTGGAGCCTTTCTTCTTTTTCAATTTGTTCGACATCATCGAATAGTGAGATTAATCCAAAAGATTCATCTACAAAACCAGAATAATTAACCGCTACACTTCGGATTGCTCCTGAAGTGTATTTATAATGGAATAACTTCAACACATAGTTTGTCAACATGTCGGTGTTATTCGTTGGTTCAATTTTCATTTGAGTATTGATAGAACGTTTGTTTTCTTGCTTAGAGTAGCCAAGGTGTATAGAAACAACAGTCGCTTTTTTGCCTATCTTTCTCAGTCGGATAGCAACTTGCTCGGCCATCTCTCTAAGGACAATCTCAATATCACGTTGCCTAAAATAGTCTCTAGGGAGAACCTGGGAGTTGCCTAGACCTTTTGATTTGGGTTTATAGGATTTATGAACGTTACTTTCATCAATACCATTAGCATGAAACCATAAACGAAGGCCAGCTACTCCTAGTTCTTTCTTCAAGATATCTGGGTTAGCATTTGCCAAGTCTTTGATTGAATGGATACCTAACGTGTTGAAGCGTTTCTCCATTCTTTTACCGATACCCCAGAAATCCGTCATGTTTGGAATAGCCCATACTTTCTGCTCTACATCCTCATAGGACCAATTAGCCCTCATGGTTGGAGTTTTCTTTGCTTCATTATCAAGGGCAAGTTTAGCTAGTAAAGGGTTAGCGTTGGACATACCAACGGTTGAATAGATACCAGTTTGTCTCCAGATGTCTCTTTGGATCCTTGCTGAAATAAGGTCGAGTTTTTGCTTTCGAGACAACTGCTTATCTGGAACGAAGTAATTAAGAGAACTAGATAGGTCAATAAAACCTTCATCTATAGAATAAGGGTAAATATCATTTGGGCTACCATAGTTTTGAAAAATGCCTTGGATTTCCATATTAACTGCGATATACTCGTCCATTCTGGGAGGAACGATGAAAGTCACTTTTGCCCAGTCTTCAATGAATCGCACGTATTCTGGATCTGTTCTCAGTCCTTGTTTCTTGGCATTGTAGTACGAGAACTTTCTTGTTTGAACATCAAAAGGGAGGTCGTATGCTCTTCCTACGTTTGATTTCCCAAACACTTTCTTAAATATCGGTGAAGAAGCTAGGATAAGACCTGCAGAGTTATCAGCTCTACTCATAACACATAGAGAAGTCTTTAGAGGATGTAGCCCTCTCTCAACACATTCTACGCTAGCATAGAAAGACTTCATATCAATAAAGGCAATATCACTGCGAGGTTCCCTAGTGTAATCAAAATATCCCATGTGTCACCTCTTTTTGTTAGTATATAAACTAACAAAAGTATAGACTATTTTGGTGAGGTTTTCAAGTGTTACAACGTTGCCAATAGTCTTTGAGAGTAAAAAAACACCAATAACTATGTAATTGGCGTTTTCAGTGGTCTTCTGATTCTTTTTAAAAAGAGTATAGAGTTATAAGGAACCTATTCAGGACTTCCTGATGATGATGGCTCGGTAGTAGCATGATAGTTATTTGCCTGGTCAATCATATCTTGCACATAAACACCCAAGAGTGTGTTATAACCATTTTCATCAATATTACTATGAAATTCAGGATTTACCCTTGTTTCTTTTGATGATTCGGGAACTCCAGCATCTTGTTGTTGTGCAGGTGTTGTTGGGGTACTTCCAGCTACCGCATTGGTGTTACTCTGAGCTGATTCACTAACAGTTGTTTGAGTAGAGCTTGAACTAGACGATGATGATAGTTGCGTAGAGGATGAGGTTTCCGTTTTTGAGGAGTTTTTGCTTGTGCTATCATCCTTAATCTCAATTAACTTCTCATATATCTTTTGCGTCAAAGCATTTTGTTGAGAGGCCGTTAATGATGCTGCGACACGAATAAAAATTGTTCCGTATACATAGTGTGAACCAGGATTGATGACAGTTGGAAGGCCATCGAAAGCACTTAAATAGTCATTTCGTTTTTTGGCATCTTCTGCCGTTTTATAGACTTCAACACATCCACCTGCATCTGTACCTTTTGCTACTAAATCAGCACCAGGAACTGGATTAGTCACTTCATTGTCAGCGAAATAAACTGCTGCCGTATAACTTCCTTGCTTGTTTAAACCTTGGTTTGGATCATTATCTTCTGTAGCTGATTGAACATCTGAAATCGTATCAATTTCCTTAAGACGACTTTCCACAAATGTATTGGAAGGATTGGTAATTTGTTTTAACTGCTTAACACTTGTTGAATACTTCTGGTTTTTATCTTTAAGATGTTTTATTTCTGTCGAGTAGTTAATTGGTTTTTTTAGTGATTTAACTTGTTTATTGATGTCGCTTGTTTTCTTTTTGAATTTTTGCTGTCACTTCATTAAATGACTGTACCGCTCTTTGATGTGGTGAGATTGCAAGTACATAGTACCCTATACCAAAAAATAATAGTACGATAAGAGAAATTATGGCACTTTTCTTTGTATCAATTTTTTTCATAAAATCAAATTTCATTTTCAATCTCTAAAAATCAAGTCTTCAGGATCCCAAATAGTTATCAGGGATTTACTACTAATTATTCTGTTTTATTATACTTAAATGTTCTAACATTTTAAAGTAGTCTTTTGATTATTATTTAAAGAAATTCACTGTTATCTGTTCATAGATAAAGTACCACTATGAAAATTACTGGAGTTTAGAAGTTAAGGATACTATTCATCAACGATACTAAATAAATATTTTCTCTTTATTTTGAGTTAAGAGTATAAGGTAATTCAATGTGTTAAGAAATAATTCATTCTTACTGAAGTAAAATTAGGATTCAATACGAATCAATACAAAAGAAAAACACTGACTTCAAGCGTTTTTCTTTTTGCTAAATTCAGTAAATTGCTATTTCAATTCAAACTCTACCTATTTTCGTAAGACCTGGCTTATGAAGCTCTAGTGGAGGAGTTGGAGTAGATGTTGCACTTATTCTTGCAATTTATCATATAAAAAAGTAGACGAATGTCTACTAGAAATGTTGAGGTTTGGCAAACGGCTGGTAATGATGATGCTATAGATTCCTTATCTCAAATACTGCCGTATGAATCCACTCGTTATTCATTTGAAAGTCATTTTCTATGATTTTACTAAAGGTAAAACCATTTTTTAAAAGCACTCTCTGAGAAGCCAGATTGTACGTTGCCGTCCCCGCGATAATCTTATGTAAACCATAAGTAGTAAAGGCCTTTTCTAAAACGAGTTTAACCGCTTCGCTGGCATATCCTAAATTAGTAACATTTTCTCCAATCCTATATCCAAGTTCTGCTGTTTTTCTATCCTTCCCTAAAACACTTAAATTGATTCTTCCAACCATAACACCTTGTGCATCTCTAATAAGATGCATGTAGACATCATGATTCTCTTGTTCCCTTAACAATTCCCTTGTAATTTCTTTAAAACTTTCTGAATCAAAATAGTGAGCTGGTCTAGGAGGTAAACTTCGCTCAAAATACTCTCTATTTTCTTTTTCAAAAGAATAAACATCTATGCTATTTTCTTCAGACATCAACTCTAAACTTATCATTGTAAACTATCTCCTATCATTCTCTAAACTCAAATTCACTCATGTTCACACAAAGTGACATTTACAAAATTTAAAGAGATATCTTAATTTTTTCATATCGTATCTACATTATAACATACTTATGAAGAAAAATAATATCCATCAAGGACCTCATAAATTCCAACATCTTGCTAAACAAGCAGTTTTTTCTCTTGAGGCCATTTCAGAAGCACTTACTCATAGTGACATCCAAATAACGAAGACTTATGTCAATACTACTGAAAAAGTAAATCAAACAGCAGGAGAAATAGCCTTTAGAAGTCTCAAAAAGCAATAGGGTGAACTTGGGGTGAATTTTGGGGTGAACTTTAGTTTTTTGAACAAAAAAAAGACATCCAAGAAAAAATTCTTGAATGTCTGTAAACGTTGATATAATCGTGTTGATTAACGTTTTGAGAATTGTGATGCTTTACGAGCTTTTTTCAAGCCTGGTTTTGGGTAACAAAAATCAAATATCTGTAAAAGCCTATTAAATTAAGCATTCAAACTTCATTTTCGTTGGGAATAAACACCTATAACCTAATCTTACAAACAATGGATTATCATTAGATTACCAAAAATTTGTTTTCGGAGCTTATGTTATTGAGAAACAACATTACTAGCAACCTCTACCTTCATAATTTATCAATAAATGTACACAATTCTCAACCTCAGTAATCAACTGCTCTTGGGTGTTGAAATCATCGAGAGAATTATAAATCTCTCTTATACGATCTGAAAAGTTTTTATTTTTTGCTCTTTCACGTATTTCAGAAATACTTAGCTCAACTCCTTTTTTATCGTATTCAAACCAAATGGGTAAGGTTAATCTTGACATTTTTAAGAAATGTTCTAGTTTTTCTTTTTTCGAATTGTGCACGATATTTAATAAGAAAACATTATAATTTATGTATGTAGTTAGGCTAGAAAAGAATGGGAAAATATTGAAAGAGTAGGAAGTCAGAAAAATATCCATAGCTTGACTGAAATAGCCATAGATAATAAATCGGAAAAGTTCTGTATCATTCATATCTTGTGGGACTATATCTGAGTACTCAATTCGATATTGTTTCAAACGGTCTTTTATCGCTTGTGTAGGATCGTCATAATCAAAGAGTAATATCTGCGATAAGTATTCATGTACGACCACAGCATCTATATTCTCGTACTTGTGTAAATTATTAAAATCAATTCCTTCTATAAAGAAGTTTTCAATAAACGGTCTAATATCAACTTTTTCTTTGTTGATAGTTGAACTAGAAAATCTTAGTGGTAATACGTAAAAATTTGGAATCTCTTTTTCTAATAAAACTATCAAATCATCTATTGACTCTACAATCTTTTCTTTTAATTTTTTGAAGTATCTTTCCCTTTGATGTACTGTATTTCCTTTTTCTATTACTTCTAAATAGGATAGTATTGGATCGTCAAATATTTGATAATTCCCTAATGCAAAGAGGATGTTCTTATCTGAGTTATCTACATTAAATTTAGAAACTGCTGTATAAAAATATGTGTTCGAACTATTAAAGAGATATTGGCTACACATCTCTAATAATTTTTGTTTTCTAAACCAAAAATTTCTAATTTTATCTAAATGATAAGCTACATTCTCTAAGTTCAAGTCCCCTCTAACTCTCTTCAGTAACTCTAAATATTCATTTTGTGATTGTCTTAGTTTATCTAGCATAAACTATCACCTTCAATTTGCTCACTTGGAATAGGAAACACTTCTTTAATGACTGATAGATGCTTTGTCAAAACCATCACCAGATCATGACTAACATCAGGTAATTTTTGAATATCGTCTACATCGGGAATACCGTGGAATTGGTGTCCAGCAGAGGTGCATTTTAAAATCGAGCTTTCTCTAATCGCTCCCCAAAGTCCATGTTCAAATTGAGAATCATAATCATAGTGATATTTATATAAATCATCTTCCTCAACTTGTTTAAACTTTTGTCTTATATTCCCATTTCCGAAATATCTAGTATCCATATCTATAAATTCTTTATTTTGAAATTCAGATACTAGTAAATTTAGATATTCAAAATTAATATGAGAGTTTGTTAATTCAGGCTGATTTTCTATATAGCGTTCTGAAATTAGTTTATATCCACCAATACCATAATATTGATATTCTTCCCAAATATTTTTGTGTTTTTCTTCTTCAGCAATTAAATATTTTGTCATCACATAGTTTTCAATGCACGATCTTACTATGGAACGACCTGAAATCGTATATTGCAAATCATGATTCATTAATTCTAGTAACCGCTTATAAGAATAGGTTAGGATACTAGTTAAAACATAGAGTTTCTCGTTAAAAGGCTCTATACTTTGAAGCATATCTCTGTAATATTTTAATGCCGAAGATACTGTATCTTTTATATTATTCAAATCTATAGTATTACTTCTATCCATAACAATTGAATATACCTCACAATCAGTTAGTTGACTAATATTATTCCAAAATCTTTTACTGTAAGGATAATTCATATCTTCGGACATTGATAAAGCTACCTCCATTGAGCGAATCTGAGGACGAATAATTCTCATTTCTGGATCCGATATATCCAAGTAAGGGTATTTAGTTAATCCGTCTACCATGTGTGACTGCGATTTTACAAATTTAATTTTTCCCTGTAGCATCTTGTAATACAGTAAAAAATATCTTACATCCGTTGATAATTGACTAAATTGGTCAGATATTTCATTTAGTACTTTAACAAGTATATCTAGTCTTTGATTAAAAGAGTGACTCTTGCTGTAAAAATTTTTACTCAAAACCTCTTCGCTATCAGGCAAAACTATTGAAAGTGGAGAAAATATTGATAAGTCGAAAGCAGAACTTAATGATTCAACAAATAATTTCTTCTCATCAATATCTAAATTAAGTATTAAACTCATTGTCGGTAAAGGCAAGATTTTTTCTAAATCTAATGCTTTTGATAAATTAGTCAGAGCTAACATCATTCTTTCCATTTGCTCTATTCGATTTCCATATTGCAGAGCTAATCCAATCCAAAGATATTCTGGACCTTTTGAATGAGCCCAGTCAGATTCTTTGCCTATTGGAGTTACTAATTGACTGAATTTAGTTCTAAAAACTCCTTTTTTTAAATCATGGTCACTTAATTTACTAAACATAAGATACCTCTCCGTACAATACTACCTGTACTCTCACTATTGTGCTATACCTCAAACATAAAAGATACTCATTTTTAATGTTATTCCATTTTTTCAAATTATTGATTTCGGTTTATTTTTCGTACATATTTATACTGATTTAATTCTAATACATTTAAAAAAAATACGCAATTTTGATAGAATTTGCGTATCTTATAATTATATATTTGAGAGTCATTATAAATTAACTTTCCGAAAAACAACTATTTTTGGGAAAATAATAAATTGTGAAATACTTATAATCAACTTCAAATCAAAAAGACATTCAAGATAAAAAACTTGAATGTCTTAAAATATTTAAAAGCTTTCAGACTCTTTAAATTAAGGCTCAGCTCCTGTATATAATGTAAAAGTAAAGCAATACACTAGACCTAGAGGTAAAAGAGACTTTCTACGTCCAAAAGACTTTGTCTATGAAGAGCATTTTGACAGCTATCTTTGTCTAGAGAATCAGGTGTTAACTTATGTACAACGACACGTGAAGGCTATAGAGAATATAAAAGCGATCCCCAAATTTGTAAGACCTGTTCCTTGTTGGTGATTTGTACTGACAGTCGCCAGCACCAAAAAATCGTTGTGCGTCATATTTGGAAAGATGCCCTAGAAGTCTGTGAAGATATCCGTCATCAAAGTCGTATGAAGGAACGGTATCAACACCGTAAAGAAACGATAGAACGTTTATTTGGAACTGCTAAAGAATATCATAACTTGCGTTATACCAGAGAAAAAGGAAAGTCCAAAATGGAAGATAAGGTTGGGCTTACTTTGGCATGTCTAAATATCAAAAAATTGGTAAAAATGATGGTAGGAAAGACCTGGTATTTTATCCCAACACCTCAATATTATTGGGTTATAGGAGAATTAAGTGTGAATATAAAAAAGACAAACATCAAAAACGATGTTTGTCTTCATTCTGAGAGGATAGCATCACTATATGCTATCCTTAGTTCGTCCCATGTTTATTATGCAGGTCTTAAAGTTGCTGCTACTGTCCGAATAGTACTTTGAGTAAGTTCATTTTGACTTTCTTCATCTGTGATTACACGAGGTTTTGGAAAGTTCTCGATAGGCTTTTCATGTTCTTTAGCTTGTTTTATAGCCTGTTCCATCCGTTGGTGTTGAGCTTCTGGGCCCCAGTCTTTTTCTGCAGCAATCTCAGAGACCATAAAGGCACTATATCGATATGCCTCTGGAACAATCGTCTGAATTTGTTCTTTAGTGAAGCAGTCTCCCTCACTATAATCGACGACATCCCAAATTAGTCCACCATTGCCATCTTCTCGTGCTGCAAGGAAGTGTTCGCATCCAATAGGATTTGAGAGGTTGATCATAAAGAGTTCTTCAGACCATTCTCCAGTCATTACAGCATCAATGAATGTTTTATATTCATCGTCCGAAGCAAAATTTAGATGCCCGTCTTTCTCAGCTTTTTGAGCTTCACATAATACCTCAAATCGTTCTTGGTATAGTGAGAAACTGTACTGCTTCAAAAAACTTGCTTGTTCTGTTGTTAAAATATTTTTCTTCATCGTGATTACCTCTTATTCTAAGTTAAATGTCAGTGTTACTTTAGTCAATGGAATGTGTTTAAGCCCCCAAAAGCCAGATTTCAGCAACACTTTGAACATACCAGCTACATTTCCTTCTGTATCTTGCCTAAACTTTTCATCTCTGATTTCCGTAAGACCTTTAAACTCGTGAGAAATGCTACTAGCAATAGATGATCGCATAGATTCCTTGATATTATCTACGGTATCAAATCTTCCTCTGATATTTGCATTGTGTCTATCATCAAAAATGATTTTATTGATCTGACCTTTGCTGAAGTTTCTTAAGGCAATAGCTACAACATAAGGAAGTGCAATCGCTAGTGTAACTACGGGATGTGTTAGAATATCAAACACTATACCTTTTAGAGTGGTGATAAGTACGATATAAGCCAATGCTCCTATCAATTTAAAGTAATTAACTGACATCGTAAATTTATTTTTTCGATTAGCTAATAACAGACCAATACATACATAAACCACTAGTAATACCAGGGCGACAATATGAATCGTCTTTGTTGAAACATTAAAAATATTGTTTGCTAATAACAGAACTGAAGTAGCTGTTATAAATATGATTTCAAGGAAATAAATACTTTCAGCAAACCATTTCATCAGTAACATGAACATTAATTTATTATTTTTCAAAAAGACACCTTTTTTCTACTTATATGGTCTTGATTTTATAAGTCCATAATTATATAAATTATCAGTCCTCATATAAGCAACAACTTCCTTCCTAGTTCGTTTTAAATTACTCCCTAATTATAGGAAAACAAATATCTATTTGTAACCCAGTGACATCTCCTAAAAAAACACAACTCTTTTGAGCTGTGTTTTTAGGGAATTATGAATTTAGAATAGGGAAAAGGATTTTTAAGAAGTGGGTGGTATCTTAGTATTCTTTACTACGTTTAGAGAAACCAAGCATACCTAGTGCAGTAGCTAGAATAACTGCTCCTGCAGTAGCAATAGCTGATGTTGATTTTTCACCAGTGTTAGGAAGAACTTTGATAGCTTGTTGTTGGACAGGCACTTCTTCTACTGGAGTTACTGGGGTAGAAGTAGGTCCGCCAGATTCTCCTACTGGTGCTGCTGGTGGTGTATCGAATGAAACAAGATTTGATTTATAGGCATTACCAAAATCAATCTGATAGAAATCATTTTCTACAGTAGTACCTGCAGGGACTTGCAATGTAGCAGGGAGATTAACTGTTACATTATTATTTTTTAGAATGTAGTCTTGGTAATAATCAACTGGGTTTTTGGCTACCCAGAGATAGAACTCACCAGTTGGGTTAAGACCTGATTCATCTAGGATCTTGTTGATGGCATCAGTACGTCCTTTATCTGAAAGTACGTGATACATATCAAAAAGGTCTTTGACATCTTTGTTCTTGCTATCGACAATAGTAATAGCATCTTCATCTACTGTGAATGCACCATCTTGCACGTCATCAAGGAGTGCAAATTTAAGTGCTTGTTTAGATGCAGCCATATCTTTGTATGGGCTATAGTCAGTCGTCAAATGGAAGGTTACTTTATCATCGTCAGTAGTTTTTCCGTCGATGTCATTTCCACTTGAATCAGTAACAGACTTATGTGGCTTAGGAGCTGTTGGCGTCTTGTTAGTGACAGTATCAGAGAAGGTTTCGTAACCATTACGACCAGCTTTATAAGTGTTATCGTAGAAACCGTTATCGTCCGTTGCTACGAACTTGATTGTAGGTGCTTCAAGAGCTTTACCATCGTATTTGGCAGTAAATGTGTAGGTCTTAGAAGCCTCATCATAATCAACGTTCCAACCTTTAGCCTCATTTTCAGTCTTGTTGGCTTCGATGTTTGGAACTTCTCCAAATTCGAGTGGATCACGTGTTGTCACGGTATCGCCAACTTTTGCATTGGTAAAGATGTTTCGATTATTCAAAACATAGGTATGTTCATCATTCTTAGGAATCATCTTACCATTAACATTTTCACCGTCGCTGTTGAGGACAGTTTTAGTTAAAGTTGGTTGATAATTCATACTGTAGTCATGGTAGCTTACAGATGGAATTTCTGGTTTAACAGGTTCATTAACCTTTTTAACTATAGCTGATGGCACTGTGTTTGGATTAGTGAAATCGAGACTCAACTGACCATGCGTATTGATAATCCAGTTATCATCAATGTTAAGAATTGGGATAATACCAGTAGTTTCGCCTGGTTTTAAGACATAGGACTTGTTAAGTGCAATACTACGATTGATATCTTCCGCAAAGCTTGAGTTACCGTCGTGGTTCACTGAGTAGATTTCTTCTCCGTCTGTGTAAACGTGGTAGTTAAGATTTTGGTTAACACCAGTATTCAGACGGTTACTTGTATAAGCATAGTTCCACAAATCGAGACTATTAAGTGTTACGGTTGTCGAACCGTCTCCGTTAGCTGCAGACGTGAAATTAACCTTACCATTAAGGGTACCTGTACCCAAAACACCCAAGCTATCATTAGCTGAGTCATTCATATCGTGCGTGAATGAGAAGGTGCCGTCTGGATTAACGCTACCATTTTGAACAGAGTTCCCGTAAGTCAATTGATCAACATTTTGTGTTGTCACACGTCCATCAACATTAACGTTAGCATTATCCTTCATAGCAGCATAATCTTTGTTAAATGTGTCGATGGTTTCTTTGTTCGAAGCAATCTGCTTGTTAACCTGTTCAGTATAGGTGTTGTAATCACCTACATTTTTACCATCCCCACTTGAGATTTCAGTTGCTTCAGCTTTAATAAGTCCATTACTATCTTTAACCGCTTTGTCTACTTGAGTTTCAAGTGTGTCGAGAGTTTTGTCAGCTGCATCATAGGCTGATTGGCGTCCAGATGCGTCCTGGGTAGCTTGTTTGATTGTAGCTACTTGTTCATTTTGGTCGGCCTTGATTTCAGCTTGCTTTGTTGCAAGATCTTCACTTGTGGTAGGTGTCCCTTTGTCTTGCGTAGCATCTTGTGTTACTTTAACACCACTGTCTTTGGCAGTAGCAACTGCATCTGTGACAGCTGTGTTGTCGATAGTTACCTTTTCAGCTTCAGTAGATGTATTAGCCTTTTCAGCGTAAGCATTATTATCATTAGTACTTACTGGTTGTGTAGTAGCTACTTCTGCTACTGTTTCAGTAGGTTGTGAATCAGTAGTGTTTGTTGCAGTCGCTGTGGTTGTTGGAGTAGAGACATCTGAAGTCGCAACAGCTGTAGCTTGTGACATAAGACTGTCTGCGTTTGCTTGAGAGGTCGCCACTGGTTCTGAATTTACAGGAGCCTCAGTTACTTCATCTGCGGATGCTTGAGAAGTGCCCCCAACGATTGCTGCAGCACCGAGTGCAAGTACACCTACTGCTCCATAGACCTTATTCTTACGAATAGAGCCATGTCCTTTCGTGTTATTTGAGTCTTTAAACATTTAAAATAATCACCTTTCTTAGTTTGAGTACCATTTATCTTGTTTTACAGCTGTACGTTGAAGACCAAGTGCTGCCAAAATCAAGAATCCAAAGGTAACAAGTTTTGTTCCAGCTTCCCCTGTTTCAGGAAGTGTTACCATTTCTCCTGCCTCGGTCTTAACAGAGACAGTTCCATCCTCATTCACTGCTCCTCCTGCCTGTGAAGCTGGAACTGAGGCTACAGAACCATCGAAGTTTTGTACGACAAGATCACTATTGTTTGTTGAGACAACTTTATAACCAGTATTTGTGACGACTGGTTGACTAGGAGTCACATTAAGTACAACTTGTTTTGTTGAAGGAGAAACGTCCCCTGGTTTAGGTGCTTCTTGAACATTCGTGTCGCTAACTTTAGGAGTTTCTTCAGTTTTAGGAGACTCAACTACCTTGTTTGAAGATGCTGCTGAAGTTGAAGCTACTTCTGTACGATTGTCTGATTTATGTTCAGATGGTGTAGAGACACCAGTTCCATTGGTTCCGTCAAGAATATGAGGAGTGTTTGTAGCAGTTTCAGACAGTTCTGGAGAAGTTGATGATTTCTCAGAAGATGTTGTTTCTTCGCTACTTGGCAAACTTACACCAGTTCCAGATGTTCCATCAGATACTTTAGGTGTTTCTGAACTTGTTGAAGAAGATTCAGCCGAAGTTGATGAGTCACTAGGTGCTTCAGAACTTGAAGCGTTATTCCCTTCAGTTGGTGCTGGGGTTGGTGTGGCAACCGTTGACCCTTTATCATTAACAGTATTTGTTGAACTTTCACTGCTACTGCTAGTGTTATTTTCACTATTATGGTTAGCAGTATCCGTAGCGTTAGGCTTAGTAGGAGTTTCAGTTACTGTGTGTTCTGAAGGGGTAGGAGTTTCTGAGGCAGTTGAAGTTGTATCAGAAGTAGAGTCTCCTTCACTTCCTTCAGAGGTAGCTGTAGACGTTTCAGCAGTTGTACTTGCATTTTCAGAAGTCGTAGGTGCAGCCTCAGAAGTTTCTAATGTCTTCCCTTCGTCTTGACTTGGCGTAGTAACACTTGGTGTTGTAGGCGTAGCTACACCAGTACCAGTAGAACCGTCGGTTACTTTAGGTGCTTCAGCAGCTGGGACATCTGTGGTATTGGTACTAGGTGTCGCTGGTGTTGATGAAGCGGGAGGAAGAAGTGTATCGGAGTGTCCAGTCGCAACAGTAGCATTATCTGTTGGTCCAGTTGGTGCGGCAGTTTCGTCTGCTGATACCCCATTATTAACCAAACCTGTTGCTACAAGGGCTGTTAAAAAAGCTCCAGATTTTAGGATCATTGAACGTTTGTTTTTATCCATAAATAAGCAATTTCCTTTCTAAAAAAATTACAATCAGATAATAGCAAAAGTCATCCCTGACTCAAACCCAGTGACACCCTATGAAAACACAAAAAAAGAGCACACTGCTCTTTTCTAATCTATTTATGGACTGTATTATTTCCTAATTAAAAGCTCGCCTACGGATTGATATCCCAACATCTTGCCAAGATACCTCCATATCATCAGAGGGCGTATTTCCTAATAGAAAAACAGGTTTATTATGGAATAGAGCATCAAATCCAATGTCTTCATAAAAGAGTTCTTCGTCATCGTATTGAAAGCCAGAATCAATATCGAATTCATTGTTAAATATAGCACGGCAAATAAAGTACGCACCTAGACCATAGTAAGTCATAGGTTCATTGGAACCTTTAGGTGTAGCTTCAAATTGATAGTACTTCTCTACTTCAATGGAGTTTTGACCATTGACTTCAATAGGCTTAAGATAACAGTACTCACGACTAGCGAGAGCTTCATCTAATTGCTGACGTAGAGGGCTTTTTTTATGAGCGATGAGACCAGGAATGGCATCCGCCTTACTGTCGAGAAAGTCATATGCATTCAGAAGAATCAAACCTTTTTTAAAAAAGTCTGGGCTAGTCTGTCTGTCCAACCATTCACCTAAAAATCGGTTAATACGAGGTGTGTTCATATTTTTCTCCTTTCATAGATATTTGAATCGTCTTTTCTTAAACTAAGATTAGTGTAGCACAGTGGAAATTATAAGAGCAAGCGCAGAGAGCCCTAAATTTTCAAAAGTCATTTAAAATGAACTGTTTTTTAGACGTTGTTTTATCAACCTCAAGGTTTACTTGATTAATTCCTTTTTCTTGTTTTTAATACAGTCTATAGTGATCCAAAAGTTACAGGGGGTCGTCTAGTTGCTGCTGCCCCTCCTCTTTGCTTTATTTCATGATAATGATAATCTCACCCTCGTCTATGTCCCATTTAGCAGTTCTCATTACTTGAAGTTAGGTACTATTCTTGGGGCGAGGTGTTTATTTATATATTATTCTGCTGGCACTAAGTGCGAAGTGACAGTGCTTTAGTTTGCAAATTATTAAACTTCCTCGCCTCATTCTCTTCCAACACTCGATCAAGTACACTCGCACTATCCTTTAATATAAATTGCCAATTACGGGGTGAAGGCTCGTCTTGTCGTTGTAAACCTTCCATCTCCTACTTAAGTAATATTAGTAGTCTGTTCCTACTGGTATTCAGGGAAAAATATAGTTAATGTTCTTTCGATAACTGCTTTTTGGAAATTTGTTCCCCAAAAATAGAAAAAAGCTCCATAGTCTCTACAGTAGTTTTACCTACTACAGAAATTATAGAGCCTACTATGAAGCGATAAATTTAGTGTTGAAAACTCTACCTTCCAAATGAACATCTGATACCGTACTTCTCTATCAAACATTATTGATATGAACGTAAAGAGAGAAAATAGCATTGGGAGACCTTTAACCTCAGGCTTCTTCAGTATCTTCTGATCCACACCAACGACACTTTTCGTAATTATCTGTTTCATCAATATCATACGAATAGTATCCAAGACAACTATTACAGTAACGATCTATTTCCATCTTGAACCTCCAAAATCCAGACTATCTAGTCTCGATAGCCAATAACATTTTTTTCAACGGTCTCAATAACTTCCTTAGGAATATCAGCGATAGCCGTCTGATAAACTATATTTTGTCGTGGATTAAAGAAACCCAGCTTTGATATACTCAAGAACTCTGGTTGATTGGAACGAATCCCCATTAAATAGTATATAAGAACCTGTAGGGTATAATCCTTATTGGGTTTTGGTTTTATGACCTTGAAATCCCAAAGAGTATCCTTAGTTAAGTAATCTCCATCACCTGATGTGATTGTGTCCGTATATGCAGAGTCGAACGTAAATCCATCTAAAGTGATTGGCCCATATTTTTCAAAGAAGTGTAGACTTCGCTGTACCATGATACGAATATTTTCAATCGTGGCTTCATCAGCGTGAATAGTATCAACTGTCATAAAACGAGCAGGCCCTGCTCTAAAAGCAACATCATAACCCACCAGAATACATGCGGTAGCAATTGATTGATTATCTAGACCAACAATTTGGTCTAATAGTGAAATAGCCTTATCAAATTCACCCACCAGATACGCTCCATTTAAAGAGATCTTAAACGCCTCTTTAGGATGAGCTCCATTCATCAAACGTGTTAGATAGTCTACAGCCATACCAACAAGTCCGGGCGATACAGACTCATCTGAATTCAAGATTTTTCCGTCATCTAAGGTAATCGCTGAGAACTGCTTCAATGGTATGTAACCACCTCTAGGCTGTTTCACTACCTTTATTCGGTTTGTTACTGAAGTCATTTTTTACCTCCCAAGTACTAACAACTATAATTAACTATGGTGAATTGCCATTTGTTATCAATAAATTGTATTGAAGTTCTAGTAACGGAGCCATAGGCTATGCTACTTCTCCTCAATCTTTCATAAGCTCTTCAAATGGATTTGAAGAATATTCTGGTTCTTCCTTAAGAAACTCAATAGCTGACTTCTTCGCCAATTCCTTATAAAGCTCAATTTCCTCCATCGAATTGAAAGCTTTAGGGTCATTAGGATTCAGAAGGTATTTTCCTTCAACAAATTCTAGGCCTTCAATTTCTCGAGCCATCATCTTCATACTATAATCTAACTTATCAAACATTACTTTTTCCTTTCATTTCCGAATTCGTCACATTATACTAAAAGTCCTTGATTACTTTATCTAGCTAAACCAAATACCTATTTTGCTAGATAAAACAGAAAGACTATTAAATCAAAATGATACTGAATTCTGTTCCCTTAGTTTTTTATTTATCTCATGATTATATTTTATCAATATAGATATATAAAACAAGCGCAATAACAATGCACCTGTTCCTGTATTCGACCATGTATAAACAAATTAATAATGAAGTGCGAGTTACATGTACTTTTATCTTTTTATTATGTAACATTGAAAGTAATCTGGCTATATATTTATTTAATTAGGAAATATCAAGTACCGTGAAGTCTCACTATGACACTCTACATTTTCCCAGTAACATGTAGCGATCAAGTTTAAAAACACCAAAAAAGCCAAAGCTTAAGCTTCAGCTTTTATAGTCTCAAATCATCTGTTAATACGACATTGATAGGTTCTTCGGTATTTTTACGATACCTCTTCAAACAGACTAACGAAACAACTACCGAAAGTAATATCAATAAAACACCACATACAACCATTGCAAAGACCTGTTCAGGACGAGTGCCATAGTTCTCAGTATAGTTCAATAGTGATGTACTAGTTTCCATTTTTTGGATAACGTTGGGAACAAAGTTCCAAGATACAATTGTAAAGACTGCTAAAAAGAGTAGCATTCCAAACGCCCAACTTAGAACGTAACGTTGCTGACGAGTCATAAAGTCACGCTGGTTGTATTCTTCAACACATAGTCCCTTATATTGTCCATCCTTAGTAAAGAAACGTGGTTCTTCACCGTTTTTAATTCGTTGAATATCATTTAAAATTTCAGCACTTAAGTGTCTAGCCGGTAACTCTTGAGCTAGTTTATTTTGTTCTTCAATATTTAACTCAGCAACATCATCAGTATATTTTAAAAGATATTCCTTAGTCTGTCCGTCAAATAATCTGACCAACTTCCTTAAAAGACGCTTTGTTTCTTTTTCCATGACTCCTCATCTCCAATCGTTCTTTAATCCTATTCTCTTATTATCACCAATTCTTTAATCCCTGTGCTATGGCACTATTATATCAAGGATTAAGAAGATATGCACTTACACAGGGACAAAAATTCCTATTAGAGTTGAATAGATAAAGAAAAGCTCCATCTCTTGATGAAGCTAAACAAGATATGTAAGACGGATTGACTACGTTTAATCATGTCCATGTTCAGCATGATCAGCTTCAGCTACTCCATGAACTGATGTTACTTCTATTTGAGTTGTTCCCATAACGTAATTCCCACAAAAATATAGTTTCGCTCCGTCTGGATTAGCAACCTCAAGGACAAACTGACGAACATTATCTGCTTTGGCTTTAAATACTTGAGTTGTAGCATCAGAGTACTTATAACCTAGCATGAGTTTCGCTACAAGCTCATACTGCATCTTAGTGCTAGTAATCGTTAAATGATTTTGATAATCTGGTTTAACATCGGTTACGTTCTGAATAGTCTCAACATAAGAACACATTTCTTTCAGGACATTCTTTACAGTTTGCGTATCAGCATCACCTGCAGGTGTTTGTGTTTCTAAGGTCGCAAGGGCCTCTTTACGCCATCGCTCATACTTATCTTCCTTTGGAATGTCTTCCGATGACGAATCCTCCAGCACCTGTTCGGTGCTAGGTGGCGATGCTTTTTTCTTCGGTTCATTCTTCTTCATTAACGCAGAGACCAAAAACATAACTCCAAGAGCTAGGAAAATGACCACCAAAATAATAATGTATTTAGAATCTTTTTTCATATGCCCAGTATAGCATCATTTATATAAGCAAAAAAGGGAGTGACACCCCCTCTCATTGAAGACAAAGTAATCATTAAAATCATTGAGAATATGTCAAAATACCTCTTAAACTAGGTTCTCGATATTAAAACTAACTAATATCGTCGTTAGAGTTGTTATATCGAATCTTATTTAATCGAATTACTTGATCTGCTTGTTCCCAAATACCTGGATTATGGGTAGCAATAATAATGATACGATTTGGATTTTTTAGTGATCGAATTAAGTCCATAATTTCTTGAGCATTATCAGGATCCAAAGAAGCTGTTGGCTCATCAGCTAGTATGATAGAAGGATTTTTCAAAAAAAGTTTAGCCAGAGCAACACGCTGCGCTTCTCCACCAGATAATTCGTATATTTTTTGATTAAGATTTAAATGTTCCAGATGAACATCTTTCATCACTTTTTCTTTGCATTCTTGAATAGCATTCTTTCTGAGTTTCTTTCCTACCAACCCCAAATCCAGGTTGTAACTTATACTATCATTTTCAATAAGCCCAAAGTTTTGGAACAAATAACCCAAATAATCACGATAATAGACTTGAGATTTAATCTCTTTCAAGTCTGTACCATCATAAGTGACAGAACCACTATCATAAGTCTCTAGTTTTGCCAGAATATTTAAAAGAGTTGTTTTCCCAGAGCCACTTTCTCCGATAAGCGCATATATCTTTCCTTTATCAAAAGATAAATTTAAATCATCAAAAATAACTCGCTTACCAAAATATTTGCTTAGTTTCTTAATTGCAATCATATTACTTTCCTTTCAAAACACTGACTGAAGTTCTACTCTCAGTAAGTGTCTGTTTGTATAAAATGGTAAACATGTTGATAATAAACAAGGAAACTATAAGTAAACTCATAATCAAATGATGAGTCAAGAAAATCAAAAACACAAGTGCAACACCTAAAACACAGATTTGTGAAAAAAGATAGTTAAAATGCACTTCTTCAAACCTCATACCAGATAATCGCTTGATAAAGATTTCTTTTCTAAATTGCTCAAAGTAAAGAAGATTCATACTGTCAAATAAAAGTATAGAAGTCAATAAACCTAATAAAACACCAATTAATAGAAAAGCAAGGCGACTACGACTCTCTGAAAGAATCTTATAGTAGCTATTACGATTATTAGTCAAATAAGAAACCCACTGATAAACACCACCTTGTTTAAGTAAATCAATGCTATCCTTATAGCCCGTCATGTGTAGTCCCGAACCTACTTCTGTTCCCCAAAATAACTGACTACTTGGTGTATCTCCCATTGCTTCAGGGGTAGTTACAACAATAATAGGATCATTAAGGAATTGCATAGGTATGTCACTATCTGTATTGTACAAAAAACGCTTTTTCTTATCTTTTACGAATTCGGTAGAGACCGATACCTTAAATAAGTGATGACTATGTGGATTTAGACTACGACTTGAGAAACCTGACATATATTCTGAATATATACTCTCTAACTCTTTCCTACTACTCTTCAACTTCTCTGGAATTATTAATCCAAATTCGCCACGCTTAAGTTTTTTCATTTGTGCTAAAAATTCATCGGAGACACCAACATTTTGCGTTTCCAAGTAATTAGGTGAAACATAAATGGTATTCCCATTAGGCACATAGTCTGTTATTTTAACCCCATTAGCTATATTTGATACTAAGAACTGACGTAAATTTGTTTTTATAAATAGCCCTTTATCATCCTTTAGAGTACGATTTGCGAAGTCATACCAAGACTTATTCTGCTTTTCTTCTTCCTTACCTTGTGTAAAGGCAGAGCTATAACTATAAGATAGCTGGTAGTAATTTCTATTTATAGACCACTCTTCTTTAGCACTATTTAATTGCACAAAATCTTGATAACTATTCAACAACGTACCTACAGTAATACCAACAACTACAATTGCAACGAATTGTCCTAAGAACATCACTCCTAGAAGTCTTCTTAAGGGGAGACGCCCTCTCATAACTTCAACTAAAGAAGTTGCTTTTAACCCTAGTAGATATACTAAACTTAACCCAAGAGAAATAAAACATAACGCAAAAAAATATAAAGTTACTCCTGTAAAATAAAGTAATATAGGCAAAGATTGCAAAATCCGATAATGCCACAAACCTACTCCCCCAATAAGAATAGATAAACAATATGCAATCAATAACTGCCTAGCATCAACGATAAATGATGATAACATTACTTTCATCATGCTTTGCCCCGAAACAAGCTTGATTCCCGCATCCCTTAAATCCTTTATTCGGTAAATCAACACTAGTGAAGCAAAGGTCAACAGAAATAATGCGAAACTAATAAGTGAAACCTCATTCAATAATATTGTTAAAAGTAAAGACAGTATTGAATAAGAAGAAAAATCAACCGCATTATAGCCAAGCTGACTGAATGTCGAGATAAGTTCTGCTCCCTTTAAATCACCTGAGACAATTAGATAGTTACTAACTATATCACTGCCTTCAGCACTCTCCTGAGAAGCCCTTTTTAAATTAGAAGGTGGAGAAACGTGTCCGTAAAACTGATAACGAAAATCTATTTCACCCTTTTCATTTGGTTGAACAATCCGTCTAGCAATTAAGCTATTATGCTGATTAGCTAAATTAGTTAAAGCATCTGTTACTTCCTTGCGATTAGATACCTTATGATCAGTCAAAGCCTGACCAGTCACATCTACAGCATTATAACTCGAAAAAGATATTTGCTGATTTTGTTGAACAATCATTGTGACTAAGTAGCAAGAAAACAGGATAGTCGAGATGAATATAAAAACACGTTTCATACAAACCTCCTAAACGGAACAATTATATATCTTTGTATTGAAATAAAGTTTACGGTCGAAAATGGAACCATTACAAGGAAACAAAAACTAGGTTGACATATTACATTCAACCTAGTCACCGTTACTTAATTAATTATAGTTATAGTAAAAGGCAGCCTGCTCGCCAAAAGACGTTTTAATAAAAGCATACGAAGTCTGACCGGCATAAGCATAGGCCTTACTAGATTTAGAGGTCCAACGACTAACTACAGTTGAACTATGATATTTCGAACCATGATAGTAATTCGAAAAAGCACCACCGTTAGAAGCCCCGTAAGTCCAAACACCACCACCTGGATACTGCGTAGCTGCAGCAACTCCAGACAAAGTCCCAAAAGAAGTCACAGCAAGAGCCAAAACCATTAACGATTTCATATTTTTTCTCATAAGTATTCTCCTTAAAGTAATTGCGATGAAGGAAATAAAATGACATAAACTATGCATAACATTTCTAAACCTTCAGAAGTCAACTGTTACATTAAGTAAGCGCTTACTTTTAAGGTCATTATATACAGTTTTTTTGTTTTTGTCAATACACTTTTTGTATTTTTGTAAGAAATAATATCTTTACTATCTTGAATATACAATATAAGTGCACAATAAAAACTCATAAGATTTTCTAGTAAAATAGAATTGAACGAACTAGTTACGAAAGGAAATCTTATGAGCTACCATCATTTTACCATAGACGAGCGTGAAAGTATTCTCATTTACCGTACGCAAGGCCTAAATTTTTCTCAAATTGCTAAGTTACTTCATCGTCATCCATCTAGTATTAGTCGTGAGTGGAAGCGGCATCTAAAAGAAGGAAGCTATTCTCCAAGTCATGCACAGGAGTCTTACCATGGGGCTAAATCACACTGTGGACGAAAACGTATGCTTGAAATAGATCACAATTTAAGCAATACCGTCAAACATCTATTTCTCGATTACCAATGGTCTCCTGAAGAAATAGAAGGTCGGTTGCGATTAGAGTATGGAAAAACTGTTATTAGTTATCAAACAATCTATAGAGCCATTTACAGAGGTCATTTTGATGATAACTCACTATCTCATGGTGCTCGTGGTGTCATTCGTAAGCTCCGTCATCGTGGAAAAACACGTCATACAAAAGGTTATGTCGAAAATAGAGGGAGAATTTCTATTTCTCATACGATTCACGAAAGACCAGAAGATGCTAATAACCGAACTAGAATAGGAGATTGGGAAGCCGATACTGTTGCAGGTAAAACTGGAGAAGCTTGTTTAGTGACTCTAACTGACCGTTATTCTCGTTTTCTAAAAATCCAGAAAGTAGCTGTTAAGAAAAGCAAGTTGGTAATAGAAGCTATGGTAAAAATGTTAGAACCATTGACGAAGTATACAGTAACTCCTGATAGAGGGAAAGTATTCACCTATCATCAGAAATTGAGCGATCAATTGAACTTTGAAGTCTATTTTCCTGACCCTCATGCTCCATGGCAACGAGGAACCAATGAGAACACGAATGGATTACTTAGAGAATATTTTCCAAAAGGTAGTGATCTAACATTGGTTGATAATCAGACTATTCAGCTGTGGGAGAACAAACTTAATAATAGGCCACGAAAATGTCTTAACTGGAAAACACCTTATGAAGTATTCTATGGGGAAAGTATGCACTTAATTTGACAATTCAAGATATTAATAATTCTTGGCTATCTCATTCTATCATGCCTTATAAATTGACTCGGACACTCCGGTTTTGGTAAAATTAAATAAAGGTTGAGACTGAGTTTGAGTCGGTGACGACTCATTCAAAGGTTGCGGTTCATCCGTTTCAGGTAGAGGTGCTGCCTCCTGTTTTTCAGGTAAATCCCCGAATGAGTTCTCAGCCTTTTTTGTATGCTCCTGAAAAGACTCGGGAGTATTTTTATTTCGTTGAATTAGTCATTTTTTAGCTTTTAAATCGCGATTCCAGTCGTACTTCTTGACTGAAATAGATATATGTTAAATTCTATCCACGACAAATTACTATTATAAACCATTACGAACTACATATATCTTTATTCGCTGGTCAAACATTAAAAGTACAGTGGAACATATAATACTACTGTTTTAGAAGTAATTATAGAAATGAGCTAATCCTTTAAATCAAATCTTAATTGACTCATTGCGTCTTCTAAATTCGAGATCGAGGATTCAATATTATTTAAACTTGAACTAAGGTTATCAGACACTTCCACTCTTAAATTATCTAGCGATTTTTCTAAGTCCTCAATTCTTGAATAAGGAACGAATTGCTTCATCGTGTCCCTAGATGAACCAACCAATTGGCTGAGAATATAATCAATTATTTACCAAGTAATTTGATTAATATTTTCGTATTTCTCATAAACTATATCGGATGATATCGATTGAATAACATCTTTCGAAAAAGTATCTTGAGGATTCAGCTTTTCTTTTAATAAACTGTAATAAAACTTACCATAGAAGGTACTAATAATTGTTTTATATTGGGGAACAAATATATTCAAACTAATTTCTTTATCGGATGTTTCATCTTTTAATACATATTTCCCGCTATATAGTTCATAAGAATATGTTAATTTTCCAGATTCATCAGATAAAATAAAAAATTCAAGACTATTATTCCCAGGATTTAATTCTTTTTGACACTTTTGCGTAATTCTCTTTGCAAAGCTAAAATCTTTATCAATTCTGAATATAATATTTTCAGAATCAAATGGTTTTTCAGCTCCACCTAATTGCTTGATGAACTTATTATTGTTTCTTATATAGTCAAGGGAATCTGTATATATTACTTTACTATAGCAACTAACCTCAATAATTAATCGAGTTTTTTCATGATTATGAAAATAGTTGCTAAATTTCTCTTTACAATTAACCACTTCAGCAACCTTTATTTCACCTGAATCAATAGAAGTCTCTGGAATATCACTCTGAAAAAGTAACTCCTTTTCGTGCTCATAAGATCCTTGGGCATAAAATTTGATAGTATATTCTTGTGACTCACCTTTAAGATTACCATTATTTATCAAAAAAAAGACATACTTCTGATCATCATTTCTAAAACCACCATCATATTGGATATAATCAATATACTCTTTCTCAAATTTTACATTAGTAAGTACTACCGAAGTTACTACTTGCTTTTCTTCACTTCTATTTTGAATAGAAAGTGTATTCTTGATTAGGTTAGAGTATATGTTTTTTGATTGCCATTCTAATTTTTCACTTGAATTTTCAAATAATCTACCATCATATGGGACAAGCGACTCAATGACAATGTTTTTACGGTATCTCATTACCTTTTCATAAAAATATTTTATTATTTCAAAACAGTCCTTAACTATACTCATAGTCTTATTCACCTCTCAAAATAGTGGTTTAGATTTACAAAAACATCATTACTACACGCAAACTGGTTTTCGAAAACGATGATCCTATTTCCTTGACCTAAACTATTGCTTATCAATGCTCATACCAGTACATGATTAACGTTTTATGAACAACTCTAAGCAATAACGTGTTATCAATTTGACGAAATTCAGCTAGTTTGCTAAAATAAAAACTGAAAAAGGAAGTTGAACTTCTACTCAACTTCCATGTAGATCCGTTTAAAAGACGGTGGCTAGTTTTAAACGAAAATAATCCGTCTTACTTCGCCAAAAGTGGGGACGGATTATTTTTTGTCATCGTTTTTAAAGAGCTTGTAGCATAAACCAATAAGAGCAATAGTAAAACTACCAAAGCCTAGAATGGTTTGCACAACCTCAAACGCTGTCAAAACGGCTCTCCTTTCTTCTAGATTTCGAATGCTTGCCCATAGGCATCACTCCTCTCTAATGAATGAAAGCCACCGTCTATCACTTTTCTACATATAAAAGTATATCAAATTCATACAATAAAAGCCATTTCCCAAAAGCCAGCTATCCTAATAATGAAGGGAGCTGGCTTTTCTAAATTATTAAAGGCACCCTCTAATATTCCATACGAAGAATCTAGTCAATAAAAAGGAGCCCTCAAACTCCTTTTTAGTATATGGTAAATTGCAAGAATAAGTGTAACATTTTTACCACTCACTTAAAGTGCCTCCAAGAGTGTTCTGTATCCTAAACATTTGCGTGGTCGATGGTTTTGCTGAGAACTAGTCTTCATTACTAATAGCTGCCAAATCAGTCTTCTTAGGGAAATATTCTCTAAGTAAACCATTGGAGGTTTCGTTATTTCCTCTTTTCCAGGAAGAATAGGCATCCGCAAAGTAAAAATCTAGATTAAGATCTTCTACAAAAGGGTAACAAAAGAACTCCTTTCCTCGGACTGAGGTAAAGGAGTTTAAAAAGTCTTTTGGAAAAAGTTGATAGAACTGCTGGATGGCTGAGAAAGGACTTAGTCCTTTACAATACATTTCATTTTACAATTGGTTTGAACACTTATCTTGTAAAATCATTTGGAATTTTTGTTTCTCCCATTAATAACGAAACGAATCTAAAGTCAACTAATTACTAATTTCCTTAGAATTACTTCTTAAGCCTTATTTATATCTGAAATTAACGTTCAAGCAAAATTTGGTTTCCATTAAGCGATAAAGTCCGCTAAAGCTTGTACTACCATTTCTAAATTTTCGACGCAATAAATCGTTTTAAATTGTCCCAGAATAACCGCTCGTTCAAATCGTTTCACCTTACTAGCCAGATTTCGACTAGTATGAATTATGTGACATTGTTGTTGGCTAATGGGTAAGCCTGACTGATAATATGCTCAAGCCCCTTGAAGCCATCGGTCATACAAGAGAAGTCGGTTGAATTCCTTGGTTTTAAAGTTTGTCTAGCAGGGTCGACCAAGAAGCATAATTTTCATTTTGAGCGATCTCATATTCAAGGACAGTTTTCTGTCCTTCTGGTGTAATACCATGTGCGATATGAATACATTTTTAAAATAAATTATTATTTTATCGAGTAGTCCACTTTTTTCAAATGTTGCATTTATTGAGTCAATCCTAGTAGAGTCCTCGTGTTCAATTTAAATAAAAAATAGTCTGTCTATAAAAGAATATTACAAAAATTGAATATAAAAAAATATTAATCATAAAAATAACTATATTTGATATTTGACAATCAATAAATTTATATATCTGATTTATGATAATGGGTAAAATAATTAATACTAACTGATAACCATAATACTTAACCTTATTATAATTATTGATACCTACCACTTTTTTAAAAACTATTACTACACCAAAACTAACTGATAAAACTACAAATATAAACAAATCTTCTAAACTATCGAAATTAATGTCCGAATTCATTAAAATTAGTAGAAATAAGTATAGTAGTGATGATACAAATATTTTTAGAAATAGATAGAAATATTTAGTTAATACGAGTTTTTTTGTATTTATTGGTACTAACCTTTCAAAAACTCTGATTTTTTCGGTCAATTCTTTATTACTATAAATCCCTAGTATTTGAAGAAAATTCAAAACTAAAAATAATTGTGGAGTATGTTGTATAAAACTTATGATATAAGCGATAATAACAAAAATGATTACATTTGTGATGTTCCTAAATTCAGCAAGAAATTCATTATAAACTATAGATTTCATTAGTCGGTTACCTCAATTTTTGTCGAAAGCCATAAAGTGATATGAAGTATGAAATAATATAAATACTAAATGCTATTGCAACCAACATAGAAACTAAGAATCTTGAATCATATATATCAAAGTAATTAGCCAAATTATATTTATTGCTCATATATTCCATGAATAATCTTACTAGTAGAAGTGTTATGATAAATGATGATACACTTATATTTTTTATATTTTGGTTTCCAAATATAAAAGAACCTGACATTACAAATGATGCAAATAAAATTGAGACAGATACACCAAGAAAAATTACATTCAATTGTGCTTCCTGGATATAAAAACTATTAAATAAACCCCTAAAAATTAAAATTGATCCAATATATAGAACACACGCAATTGTAACAATAAAATATTCTATGTATCTTGCCAAAACAATTTTGTATATTTTAATTGGTAAGAACTGCTCTAATCTATAAAAATCTTCATCTGTATAATTCAAAATATTCATAAAATAAGTAAGCGGCGCAACTAGTATAATTAAGAACAAAATAATTGGCAGAAAATCTTCTAACTTAAACATGCTTAGAATTACAAGCAAGATAAATAATACAACAAAAGTTATTCCACTAAACACATTGGAGTTCATTAGATCCTTTTTAATTAAATATCTCATTTCTCCATCACCACACCTTTTGAATAAATGCTCATTATTTTTTCTAAATCCAAGGAATCAACTACAATATTATCCAGATTCAGAATTCTATCTCTAGGCATTATAACCTCATATCCTTGAGCTGTTTTTTCATATGCAATTACATTATCTAGGTTTAAGTTTTTAAAATTACTTTCCAGACATCTAACTAAAACATTGTCATGTAATAATTTTGTACTATCTTCAACAAACTGAACTTTTCCTTGTCTAATATAGATGATAATATCAGCTATTTGTTCAATATCTGTAGTTATATGGCTTGAAAAAATAACAGTTTTATTTTCGTCTAAAACAAATTCTTGAAATATTCCTAATATATCTTTCCTTCTAACTGGGTCAAGAGTAGTTGTTGGCTCATCAAAAATTAAAAGTTGTGGATTGTAGGACAAAGATAGAGCAATCGATAAAATCTTTTGCATTCCAGAAGAACACTCAGAAATTTTTTTTGTCTTTGAAATTCCAAATTTTTCCAAAATGAAATTAAAATAATCCGAATCCCAGTTTTTATATAATCCTTTATAAATTTTTTCAACTTGAAAGATTTTCAAATTTTTATTGAGATAAGTTTCCGAGAAACTAACACCTATTTTAGCTTTTAAATTAGTATCGTTTATGTCAAAATTTCTTCCAAAGATTTTAATTTCTCCAGATTCAATTTTTTGTAAACCTAATATTGAGTTTATTATAGTAGTTTTACCTGCACCGTTTTCACCTATAAGTCCAACAATACATCCTCTAGGAATCGAAAAAGAAACATCACTAACTTTAAATGTGGAATTCTTGTAGTTTACATTTAAATTATTCACCTCTAAAATAGTATTCTTATCTAAATTCATTTTATCTTTCTCCATTATCATCTAACTTCAATAAAATAATTTCTTTAATTTCTTTGGAATCAATTCCAACCTCAATACCAAATTTAATAACCTCATCAATCTTTTTTTCAAGTTGCTTCCGTATACTATCTTCAATAAAATCTGAACTCAATTTAGAAACTATAGTCCCCTTACCAACAACAGAGTTAATTAAATGTTGTGATTGAAGTAATTCGTATGCTTTTTTTACTGTAATGATACTTACACCAAGGTCTTTTGCAAGCACTCTAATTGCTGGTAAAGAGGCACCTGGGTGAAGTTCCCCACTTAATATTTTATTACTAATTTGCTTAAATATCTGCTCATAAATTGGCACTTTGGAATGATATGAAATTAATATTTCTAACACTTCTCCTCCTAAAAAAATTATTTACCATAATATCACAGCAAAAATGTACTCCAACCAAGATGATAAATAATTTAAGTCTACAATGTATTTAAGAATAACAAAATATACAATAAGATTTTAATATGAAAATAATTCCGACTTATTTTTTACATCCCCAGCCACAAGATCTATTACAAGATAAAAACGTAGTGACTGCAGAAACCGTAGGTAAACAAATTTTAAGAGTTGCAGAAACAACTGGTGATACTGCCTGAGGTTTAACTGATCCATCATCAGAACCACCAAATTCAGCTAAACGTTCAAGTTCTACAAAATCAATTTTAGTATTTTTTTCCATGATAAGTCTGTCTCCTTTATTTTTTTATTCTTTTAAATACATTGTACTTATCGTATATACACATTATATATTATACATGAATAATTTGCAAGCGTTTTCTAATTTTTTAAAAAGATAAATTGCAAGAATAAGTGCAACATTTTTACCACTCACTTAAAGTGCCTCGAAGAGTGTTCTGTATCCCAAACATTTTCGTGGTCGATGGTTTTAATGAAACAGTGCTGAGAACTAGTCTTTATTACTAATGGTGGCCAAATTAGTCTTCTTAGGGAAATATTCTCTAAGTAAACCATTAGAGGTTTCGTTTTTTCCCCTTTTCCAGGAAGAATAGGCATCCGAAAAGTAAAAATCTATATCAAGATCTTCTACAAAAGGGTAATAAAAGAACTCCTTTCCTCGGGCTGAGGTAAAGGAGTTTAAAAAGTCTTTTGGAAAAAGTTGATAGAACTGCTGGATGGCTGAGAAAGGACTTAGTCCTTTACAATACATTTCATTTTACAATTGGTTTGAACACTTATCTTGTAAAATCATTTGGAATTTTTGTTTCTCACATTAATAACGAAACGATTCTAAAGTCAAATAATAACTAATCTCCTTAGAATTACTTCTTAATCCTTATTTATCTCTGAAATTAACGTTCAAGCAAAATAAGGTTGATTTTAGGAATAACCAAAGAGGTCACGACTAGCGAAATAAGAGTAGCTATCACTAAAATGGCAATATCCTTTAATTCAGCAATACCAAAATATACTTTTCTCATAATATCTAACTGATAAGTCAATGGATTAATTAAAGCAAACCATTTGATTACCATAGGGGACGAGTCAAAAATATAAAAGACTGGTGCTGTAAATCCTAGGGGAGTTAGAAAGAATCTGATAACAATGTCTCTTCTCCTATAATCATTAATAAACATAGTAATTAAAATTGCTATACCATTCCAAAAGAATAATGAGACTATTGACAATAGAATTATCAAAGAGTAGTTATATAATGGTATTGCTACACCGAACATACTTGAAACCAAGTAAATAATAAATTCTTGAACTAATAACCCTAATAAAGAATACACACTCATCCCTAAAATGTAATAAATAGGTTTTACACCACTACATAATTTTAAAGACAGTAACCCATATTTTTTATCTATAGTCACCCTGTAAATAACTTGAGTCATCTGACCAATAATCAATAAGCCGATAATTCCAGTTATTGCATACTCTGTATAGGATGTAATGATATGTTCATAATTTACCTTACTAATCGCTGAATTTAATCCTATCACAATAAAAACAACATACAAAATAGGTTGTAATAATTGAGAAAGTAGTAGCCCCTTACTTCTAAAAAAAGCTACTAATTCATTCTTTGCTATAATCTCAATTCCTCTTACGCCTAAATCTGACTTGTGTCTAAGTTCACTTGCTTTCATATGAATCCCTCACAACTTCTAGATAACGATCTCGTAGGTACTCTCTCTCGATAGAAATGCCCTTAATACTTAAAACTTCACCTAAATCATTTATTACTGCTATAACATTATCATCTTTATCAACACTAATCATACATTCGGTGTCATTGTAAATTACGACATTCTCTTTATAAGAAGTAAGAAACTCTGACTGTTCATTAGTTAGAGGATGATCCAATGAGAATACAACTTTACGATTCGTTCTATTAACAAAATCTTCTAGAGTTCCCCAATATGAAATTTGTTTATTTTTTAAAAATAGGATTTTTTCACAAAATCTTTCAATCAAGTTAATATCATGGGAAGATATAATAATGGTTTTCCCCTTATTCGATTCATCCTTTAAATATGATAAAAAGCGGTCTGAAGATTCTGTATCTAAACCTACTGTCGGCTCATCCAAAATGTAAAAATCTGGTTTATGTGCAATAGCTCTGGCAAGCTGAACACGTTGTAACTGTCCCCCTGATAAGGAATCAACCAATTTATCTTTTTTATCTGAAAGATTTAAAACATCCAAAGCTTGCATACACAGTTCATCTGCTTTACTACCAAATATTCCAGCTAGATTCAAACCCAATATAACATTATCTTTTACAGTAGTATAAAAATCCATGACAGCAGTCTGAGGATTAAACCCAATGTTTGAAAATGGTTGTTGCTTATTACTCAACTCCGTCTCATTATATTCCACGCTTCCTCTATACATAGGTTGTAAGCCAACAATCGTATTAATAAATGATGACTTTCCTGCACCATTTGACCCTAGTAAACCAATAAAATCCCCTTTAGAAATTTCAATTGAAACTGAATCTAAAGCTACAAAGTCTTCATACTTGACTGTTACATCATCAACTTTTAAGAACCAAGTCATTAAATCTCTCCTCTCCTTGATTACAAAAAGAATATCACTTTTCTATATATCACACAATACCTTTTTTGTATTTATCTGAAATTTATACCTATAATTTATTATCCTAATTTAGCTAATAAAAAAAAACAGTTAGAATCCTCATTCTAACTGACAAAGAAAAACAAGTCCCAAAGTATCAAACTAAACAGTTAGTTTGACATTAACTTTTCTGCTAAATAATGTTCTACTTTTAGAGACATCTCTTGGTTACCATCTAGGTTATAAAGAAATTTAGCCTTAGTATAGTAATCTCTGACTTCATCTATATTACCAAAGCTTGCACTAGCATTTCCAAGCAATAAATACAAGTCTGCCAAAAGATAATTTGATCTATATCTTTTACAAATCCGAATTGTTTCACTTATTTTATTTATAGCATCTTCAACATTATTTTGCAACCAAAGATAACGACTGATATTGTAATTAAACTTTATAGACAACTCCAACTCTTCAATTGTATGTATTATTAAGTTATTTACACGCTTCTCTAGATTATCTCGTATCTCATTGAATTGATTTAAATCATCAATATCATAGTAAAAGTTAAATAATGTATTTGAAAGCCTAAGATAGTTTATTTCTGAGATATTTTTTTCTTTTATTAGCTTTTCTAGTTTACTTACAGCTTCTAACTTATTATTATCACAGTAAAATAAAACAAGAGTTTGAATCCACTCTAAATACATCTTATCTGATAAAGATAAATGACTTGATGATTTGCTTTCTAAATTATATAGGTACTTTAACGATGAATAGTCTCGTTGTGAAATGAAGTTTTCAGCTACTAATCTAAAATTTTCGAGCTCGTTTTTCTCATCTTGAACTTGTTCATCAAAAAAATAATCCATACTTACTCTAAGTTTTCTCGAAAGTGCATATAACAATTCTGATCCTGGAGTATACTCCCCATTCTCTATACGACTAATCTGTCCTTGTTTGCAAATCCCCTCAGCAAGTTCCTTTTGAGACATTTTTAATGCTTTTCGTCTTTCCTTCAATCTTGAAGCTAGTAAAATTCCCAATTTCATCTTCCTTGATTATTTATTATATATATTTTATCACTTAGAAATAAATACTTCAAACAACAATATAAAATATGTATTCTTCTCATACAAATTACATATATTATTCCCTAGGTTATTCGTTTTATGAGTACCAATATATAAATCCAATTACATACACATCAGATTCAAAGAAAATGTTCCAGTTGTTAAGCTATATATGCTACATGCCCTTGATAGCTAACAAAACCTAAAGATACTAGTTCTCATATTCCTAAGACCATAACATTTGACTTGTTAAAACCCTCTCAAAAAGGTATTCGGATCACTTATAGTTATACCTAAAATAGTTACTGTCACTTGTAACTTCATGTAAAAAAGACCTAATACACTAACTACATCAATAACCTGTCTTTCTTTAAGTTCTGCAGTTTTTGATTCTATCATATAACTATATTTCAAGAATCTCCTTTATATACATAATTATATTTATGTTTTACCTACCCTGTTTTTCACTAACAGTTAGGTCAATTAGTGGTAGATAGCTTGGTGAAAACCTACCATTGATTCCAAATAGATGGAAGTTGAGATGAAGATGGTATAGCGTATCTTTCGTTTCAAACGTATGTTTGATATTCCCTTGAGGCTTCCCTGGAGTAGTTCCCTCTCTATAATAATGAGGAGCAATTACTTTCTCACATTCCATATTAGTGACCTCGACAATCGACCTATACTCTGACTTAATAGCATTCTTATTAATCATTGTCATTTGAGCATTAGTGTCGTGGGTTGTTAACTCAATATCATTAATAAGTGAATGTTCATTATATAAGCTGGTTTCAGTAGATTTCTTCAACCCAAGATATTTCACATCAATAACATTCTTGAATAGATAACGTTTAAATAAGTTCAAGCTTAATTTTGAACCTACAACATAAAGAATGAGACTAATAACTGATAGTTCTAAAATATAAGTTACTTCAGCCTCTGTAATCTGTGTAATCTGTGTTGGCCTCAACAAAAGAACACACAAGGTTATCATCTCAATGAAACTAATTAAGACGGTATAAACCAACAATTCACTCCCAATTCTGTATTTTTGAATGACTCTAAACGTGAATGATGCTAGATAAATGCCTTCGATAACACTAATAAATAATAATGCTTGTTGACCCGGCATTGTCTTAGAAAGGATATTCAAGAAAAGTGTTCCCATAATTAAAAAGAACCATAAGAAAGCTTTTCGCAAACACAAGTCTAGGCATAATGCAGTAAATAATGACATACTTTTTTGATTGATTTTTGTTTTCATTTTTTCTCCTTTTTGATTTATTCTTTAGATGGTGCTCCACCTTTTTGTGTCTTAGGATCAATCACCATACCAACTTGTGGTTGGGTATCCCCTAGAATAATGGATGCAGGGCTCAAGAAGTCTCCATACTGGAAGACTTTTGTTTTCCGACGTTCAAAGTGAATATGTGGGCCTGTTGCAGCACCCGTTTGTCCAACATATCCGATAAGTTGGCCTTTTTTGACCTTATCCCCTTTCTTAACAAGAGGAACATCACGCATATGTCCATAATATATAATAGTGCCATCTGGAAGAGTGTGCATCACGTGGTTACCGTCGATATTCATCGCCTCTTCATTGACCTCTACTACTTCACCGTCTGTTACGGCATAAATTGGAGAGCCTTCTGGTGCTGCAAGGTCCATTCCTGTGTGTCCTGAACCTGCATTTGGACCGCCAGCATTAGCTGATGCACCGAAAAGTTGGGTAATAGTATAAGGGACATCAAGTGGCTGGCCTGTATCAGTACTGAGATTACTACTATCGCTATCACCACACGTATCGGCATCTACTTCTTCCTTGTCATCATCCTTATCCTTCTTGTCTTTTGACTCTTTTGGACGATAGACATAGACTTTTCCATAGTCCATAGTAATACGGTCTCGATATTGACCATAATTATTCTCAGCAATCCCGTTTGTCGATGGAGAACATTGGATAATATTCTCCTTATCCTCAACTAGCATGGTCTGTCCTTTATCTCCAGAGCTACTACCTTTCGTACCCCAGATAATGACATCTCCTTTTTCACGGTTTTGAACATCATCTTTAGACGACCACGCACCCTCATAAACTAACTCATAACCATTGTCTTTCAACCAGTCGTGTTCTGAATCGGTATCTACTGGAGACCCAGATTCTTTAGCACCGCCGTCAACAAGGGCATAGTATAGAGCAGATGAATGGTCATAGCTATCTGGTCCAGTACGAGCATCACGAGAATATTTGACCTTCCCTAGCTTATCCTTATACCACTTGATAGCCTTATCAGTATCAATAGACTTTTTGTCTTTATCACTGTCTTTTTTGCTATCCTTGTTGCTAGAGTCACTTGATGAACTGCTTGAACTGCTATCGTTATCATTGTCTTCGTTGTCGCTATCTTCTTCATCGTAGTCACCGTCATCATCATCTGAACTTTGACTACTTGACGAGGAGTTATTGGAAGAAGCTCCACCACCACCAAACGCCTTTTGGAACTTGGCATCATCGTACTTATATTTACTTGCTTCGAAGACTTCCGCAAACTTCCTTGCATCCGCCTTCTTCTGCTCTGGTCTGACATAAGCCTTATTACCTCGTTCGTAGGCATTCCATGCCATAGCAGTTTCATCGATATTGGTTTGTTTAGCAAACTCCTGGAATGACCAGTTATGGCCAGATTCGTCATAGGCTGGGTTCCAGTCACCTTTTGAGATTGCATCAATAACAAAGGCAACCATCTTATCAGCATCTTCCCAGTCTGGACTATTTAAAGGTGCATATTTCGTGAAGGGGTCAAACTGGAAGATTCCACCACCACCAAGTGTGTTAGACGTACCACCTGTCGTTGGAACAGCTCCCTTAGAAATGGAGTCATTGATACCACCACCATAATGTCCTTGGGCACGTCCAATGATGTCATAGCTCCCTTCTGAGTTTGCCCAACCAACAGGACCTGCAGCAGATTCCCCAGACAGTCCGGCATTCACTAAGGCCATAAAGACTTTGTGGGCATTTTCATAGGCTTTTGTCCCCTTTGTAAAGGGATCAGAGTCGCCTGCAGATGATGAGTCAGTTTTAGTAGAAGTCGATTGAGGCTTAGAGCCATCATCTTCTTCTTCATCGCCATCTTTTTGGTAGGTTACACATTGGGCGTTAGTCTTGCCACCTTTCCCACCGGAAGTACTAATCGTCCCCATTAAACCAGTGATAATTGCAATTAAGATAACCGCAAAAGTTAAAATAGTTCCTATAATAATGGTTGTCTTCACTCCAAAAATCGTTAGAAGAACACGAGCAGCTTTATCACCTATTCGTTTCAAATATCTTAGTCACCCCCTTAATGAAGTAGTGCAGTTAGCCAGTACCAACCAAATACAAGTAATAGTCCTAGGGCAAGAAAGATACTTTGTTTAATGAATTTTCGATTTCGTTTTTGTTGTTGCTTACGCATCCAAAATGAATCTTCATCTGAGTAATAGTCTTTGTGACGTTCCACTTGCAAATTATAATAGTCTGTCACATCCTCCTTGACACTGGATAACCTTTCTTTCCCACGCGCAATGAGACCTTGTTTTTTCTCTTGTTCACGTGAGATACTATCCTCATCAAAACCGTCATAGTAGGTATCGTAAAACGCTGAATAATCTACTTGCTCTTCGAGGCTTTCCGGATAGACTTGGTCTTGATAACCATTAAGAGAATCTAGTTCTAGTTCACGTTGAATATACTGACCATCTCGTTTAAAACGATAAGACACCATATATTAAAACCTCCTTAAGCCAATAATTGGCATTTTTTGTGGAGCAATATAGAGTTTATCTGTTACAGTTACCTTAGAAAAAGGTACACCTTTAATTCTGAAAGTACGGTGTAACTCTTTAACAACGAGACCAGCTTTATAATCTTTTTCCGTCACTTCTTCCTTAAAGAGTTCTTCATAAGCTGACACCTGAATCAAGTCTAGGAGACGATAAGCCGATTGATAAGCATAATAGTTACTTCGATTAGCCAATCTCTTTTCAAAAAGAGGTGAATATTCCTTTGAGAAGAATGATACGATCTTAACAGCACGTTTTCTATGGTTATACTCTAGTTTGGCCATAACCCATGCAAGCCCCCAAGTCACTAGCGTGATAAAACCCCAGGTATTCATCAAACAGATTGGTAGAAGACTAAACATAAGGATACGCTTTGCTTTCTTGATACGTTCACGTCTCTTACCAGTAAGTAGCTGATAAATGGCTACAATCAAGGCACAAAACACATACGGTGTATAGGCAATAGCCATAAAATGAACACCGTAGGCAAATAAAAGTGTCTGATAGAGCATGAGATAGCTATAGAAACCAACCAAACCAAGAACTAAACTAATAATAAAGGAAACTATCCTAAAGAAACGTAGTGTCTTAATGTCATAAGCAATATTGTTAACCCATAGTGACAGTTGCATTAGTGTGGTCATTAATTAAATTTCCTCCTCTGGTTCTTCTTCTGATTCAAATATTCTCGACTCAAATCGAGCAGGTTCTTGGTAGATAATCATGGCTGAGTACTCATCCACTTGCTGACTTCCAAATAAGCCACATAAACTACTTAAAAGATGTGTTTTTCGCATCTGATAAGTAATATCAACAACACGACAGGTCTTTTTGTAAGCCAAGATCTCTAAGTAATCATTTACAATTCTTTCCAAATCATGCGGATTATCCTCTGTCAGAATTTTAGTTTGTAGTTGGAATGCCTCATCAGAATATGGTTGCTGTAGGTTCATTGTATTTCCCCCTTTCACCATTTCTAAGGTAAGAATGCATAGCGAACATGTTCATCATACGGATACTTACCATAAGACCTATTATCCGCTAGTTGATGGTTGAAGACTAAGTTCTTGACAGAAGCAATATTTAGGAAGAAATCACCATCTCTTAAATATTTAAGTGACGAAAGTTCACTCTCGGTCATTTCCCCTTGTAAAGCATCTGCTAGACGAGGGATAGTCAAATCACCTAATTGAGAAAAGACACGATACGTCATCATAGAGAAAATTGCGCGTGTCGCTAAAACGTAATCCACTGCGTCCGTAGAGTTTGCATTCAAGAGGATGTTATCTAACGAACTCATTTCCATAATAAATGCAGAATAGTTACTACTTACATTCTCAATCAAATCCTTTAGAAAGTTAAGAGACTCTGAATAACGATAATTGAAGAGCTTATGTGCTCCGTTAATGGTAATAATGCTATGAGGTCGTTGGCTCTTATCTCCCCCGATAATCCCTCTACGGAAATACTCAGAGACCCTTCTTCCATTTGCTACAGCGTATGATGAAATGATAGATAACACTTGGTAAAGCTGAATATTAAGAAGTTCAGTATCTTGAATCCCAGAGAGGTCAAAGGTTACAACTTGTTCATTTGAGAAATCTTCAAACTGTGAGGTCGCATTTAAGAAGCGATAATCCCCCAAGAGACCAGAGAAAGCATTATACAGGCTGTCATAACTTTCAGCATCAATTTTATTTCCCTCTGCGATTTTATCCTCTTTAAGCTTGTTTAAGCGTTCTACCCAATGAGATAGAGTCGGATAATCTTCTGGAATAACATTCGTAATCGTTAAGTCTTCTTGGTCCATGACTTCTGCATTACGGTTCCACAGACTACGGTCTTCATAAAAGTCGTTTAAAGCAGACGACAAATTATTGAGGTCAGAATTCTTTAACCCTGGATCAAGAATTTGAGCTAAAGCACGTAGTTTATTACGGTGGGCATAGAAAGATTGGACCTGGTCTGTTGTTTCTCCATCTGCAGAGGAAGCCGTCGCAATAATTTGCATGAGGTTAATATGATTTCGATTATTTGTCCCAGACATCTTGACATATCGACCACCTTGCATTTCCGTAAGTTCTTTTAATTTCCCAGTAAGGTCTATGTTAAAAATGGTATGCCCTTTAGCAAAATAGGTGTCAATCAAGTTACCTAACAGTTTCATTTTTCCGTTTCCTGCTCCGGCAATCAGCATTGAAGGGATTTTACGTTCCCTATCTTCATGCAAAAGGTCAAAGTTAACAACACCACCTGTACGAGTTTCCCCCAAGTAAACGCCATAGGTATCCATTAAGTTCGTATGGTTAAAAGGATAGCCAGCACCTAAATCCCAGACAGATGCGGCTTGCCCTTTTCGACGTAGTGGGGTATCTTCCAAACGAGACGCTGGAATAAAAGCTGTATGGTATTCGACGTCTTGCATGCCATCTGAAGAAGAGATAGAATACTGATTCAACTGTTGCTTAAGATCAGCTTCTCGTTCGACCAACTCATTCAAAGTGTTTGCAGCTAACAAAAAGCGAGTGTGAATTTTTTTAGAAGGAACATTGTTACCTAGTTTTTCACGATAGTCTAATAAAGAACTGATACGCATCTTGTCATCGGCATCTTGTGCAGCCTTTGTATTTTGAGTGGCTAACATATTCGAAATAGCTTTTGAAGCTAGGTCGGACATTTCACTATTTGCAGCATGTTCTAAGGACATAAAACTGATAACATTATCAACGAGCATTAAATCACTCATCCAGAAGTCAGGTAAACCGTGTTCTGGGTATCGGTCATATGGAACATGAGCAATCTTATAATAACCGTTTGCTTGTCTCCAATAGCGATCATCATATTTAAAATCTGGAATATCACTTTGAATCCTACTAATAAGATTGAGGTCATAACCCTCTCGAATATATTTCTTGATTTTTCGTGAACTTAAATCCATGTAAACTCCTTCTAATACTGGTTAGGCGAACCATTCAGTGAATCATTAAAGTTGTAATATTGAGTCAATAACTCTTCCTTCTTTTCTACCGATACAACTTTTGGGGTAAAACCGTGGTTCGAGGCAATCGTTAGTGTGGTACGTGTATTGGAATCAATTTCAGCCAAAGTATCTCCATACACCCAAATAAAGAACTCGATATTTTGTTGATTGATTGCAATGACTTGTTGGACGAGATATTTTGTTTTCAAAATATCTTCTCTTTGTCTAAGTTGATAAACAAGTCTCTCTTTACGTGAAATTGTGTCAAGATCATCACCATCATTGATAATCAATTCTGGAGCATTCTGCTCTTGTTTGACTTCATCTAGCAGACGTAGGAATTCGTTAGATTGGCTAGAGACATCTGTTGGCAATTTCGTTGTCTGAAGCATCATGTCAAAGGTAGTCCCAGACAGAAAAAGAGTAAAGCCTACCTTAATAGCTGCTTGTTCTTCGTTAGACATCGCTTGAATATCTTGCCCAAACACCTCAAAAATCTGCACATAACCTGAATAGCCATTAGCTAATCGTATCGGTTGATTAGGATAGCCATATAAGATAGACTTCACATCAGTTATCGCAACAGTGTCTAAAAAATCTTTACGTTTCTTCTTATTGAGGGGAACATACACAAATTCCTCTCCGGCACGTTCACCAAGGTCTATACTTTCATATTGTGTTTGTTTTTCCTTCTTCTTAGCTTGTTTACTTTTACGTGCCTCTTCTTTCTTTTGTTTCTTATGTTCTTTATTTCGTTTTCTAAGTTCTTTTTTTGTCAATACTGGTTCTTCAATTAAACCTGGCATATCATTTCCTCCATAAGCATTATTCTTCCCTATTCTACAAAACACTATAGTGTGTTCGTAACCCAGTGACACCTATTAGCTACTCATACTTCTACATGATTTTGACTATTTACTTCTATTTAGGGCTCTCTGTCCTTGTCTAGCTACTTAAAAACTGTTACAATCAAATAAATACAATCGCAATAATCTTTTTTAGGAGGGTTTTAGGATGCTAAAGTTTTTACAAGATTTTTATTTTTCACTTTATATAAGCACTTGGACCTCGTTAAAATGGTTACTTTTTTCAGTACTAATTGGTATCGCTTGCTTCTTTCTCACGCTTCTTTTTTCTACGATAAGTGAGGCTGCTGAAACAATTTGGTTTAAATTTTCATTGTCTCTAACTGGAATCTTTGCTCTATTTTGTTTATTCATGACACTTCATGGCATCATCCATTCGATAGGAATCCTAGTAGGTGCTGTTTCTAGTTTCTTTTTCCCAGTATTTGGTTTGTTAATTATCTGTGGTATTATTCTATTCATCATCAGTCTTTTCAATCCATTGTTCTTATTCTTCATGGCAAAGAAATAATGAGAGGAAACCTATTCAGCCGATGCTATTATGTTAAGAAAATAAAAAACAAACCACCTTTGAAAAGTAGTTTGTCTATAATCTAAGAGAGGTAGTCCAAGGCTACCTCTCTTTTTTATATTGGCCAGCCTCCAAACAGCGAGGAAGAAAGTAACTAGTCAAATAAAACTTTATATAAAATGTCCTATGTAACATATATATTTTTTTAAATCGTAACTATCATTACTTTTTTTAAAAAGTTTATTGAAATTGATTCAAATTTTCATTATTAAAAGTAAATCTATGAAAATATATGTTAAAATCATACTATAAAATCCAAGGATATAATATGAGGTATAAAATATTTTTTGATGAATCTTTGAAAATTGATTGCAAGTCAGAATACTCCTACTATGGGCCTTAGCTATTGAGGAAAATGAGCTATCTAGTATCGAAAGAGAAATCGAACAAATATTAGTCTACTTAAAGAGGCCATCTGAATTACATTTTGTAAATTATAAGCCTTCTGAACTTCAGAAGTATTTTCAGGTCCTAGAATATTTTCTTTCTTGTACTAATATCAAATTTAACATCTACCGTTTAAATAACAAACACTATTTCCAATTCGGGAATCAGTTAGGCTTCTCTGAAAAAGATTTAAGAAATCCATATAATAAGGATGGTAAACTAAATTATTCATTGATAGATTTATTTCTAGGTCATCTGGCTCAATTGAAATTTAATGACAGAAATAAATATTTTAGGAAAAATCCATAGTTCAAATGAAAACTAATCACCTATGTTGTTTTCATTAAGAGATGTTATAGCCATTTCTTAATCAAACAAAATTAGATTGTATTTATTATAGATAGAAAACTGGACATATTTAACCACTTATCAAGCGGTCTTGATTCCATTTTTGAAATAGTAAAAAATGAAAAAATGCTATTATGATAGAAATAACAAATATAATCATAAGTGAAGTGATATCTATTTTTTGTTGGTTGAATAGTGTATCTGATACTCTCAAAAACCATGCCCATGGGATTAGAAACCATACCTTATCACCGAGACTCGTTTCACAAAACGCAGCAATAATGACTCCCATCATTGAAATACCTAGTGCCACACCTGTGCTAAATAAATAACTAATAATCTGATTAAGCATATATGCTATATAGGCCAAAATGATATAAAATAAACTAATCAAAATAAGTAATCTTAGAGATACAACTATACCAATAGTTTTCAACAAAAAGATAAATATAGTAATTGAAACTATTAAAACTATACAATAACATAACCACAAAAATACCAATTCAGCAAAAAATGGCTTATAATTCGATTGTGAATACCCCAACAAATATTTAAATTTCCCAGATGATTCCTCCAAATTTTTTAGTTGAATATTCACAATACTAGAAGCAAAAGGAAGAAGTACTCCTACTATTTGAAAGTAAGAAAATAATACCGTCCTGCTTTGTAACCCTCCACGTTGATTCCAATATAGGAACAAAAGTAGTGGAAATAATAATGCGGCTAAAATGTGTACTAGCAAATAAGAAGTGTTTTTTATTTTTAAAAAACTAGAGTATATATATGATTTCATGACTATTTCACCTGTCTTTTGAAAGAGATAGCAGATAGTTCGACCAATAAAATGAAAAAAGTAATCCCTAAGAAAAATGAAACGAAAATCATTGAATAATCAGGAATATATTCAGATCCAATAGGTATACCATTTATTCTCATTTTTGTCATTGGTTCAAGTAGCTTCAATGACCAATCATAAGGAAACAAATACCATGTATCTAAGAGAGAAAAACTTGTACCAATAATTAGTGGTGATATTGTATTAATAATCATAGCAAAATACAAATTAGTTTTTCTTGATAGCCATAAAATAAATGGAATTTGCCATAATGTTGTCAACCAAATCAATAAAATAGTTAATAGCATCCTCCATATACTAATAAGACTTGGTGTGGGTAAAATTAAACCCATTAAGATAAGTATTAGGCTTAAAATCATACTAATTATTAAATTTAAAAAAGCTACCAATATGATTCTTGCGTATTCTACCTTTTTTAAATCAATATTCCTTGATAAATAAACAGAATAGTTATTTGAATCTAATTCCAACTTATTTAACAAAGCAGAATTTACAGCTATAATTACATTAATCCAAATAACCCCCCACTGATTCACGGTGGTTTCTGCAGTTAGACTTAATACTTCCTTACCACCCAATGATGAAAACAATAAAGAAAGAATGACACAAATGAAAGGGAAAATAAAAATTAACTTAAAAATACTCGTATTCTTTATTTTAATTAAATTTGATAAAAAAACTTGTTTCATAATCTCCTCCCTTTTTCATATATAATTTGATTATTAAATAACTCCTCAAGGTTCTCAGAACCATCATATTCCTTCTCCAGTACAATCCTTCCTTCATAAATAAAACCAATAAAATCAGCTAGATGTTCGACCTCTGAAAGAATATGACTTGAAATCATGACTGTCATCCCATCTGATTTAAATGACTCTATAATTTCCCTTAATTCTTGAATTCCAATAGGATCCAAGCCGTTGGTAGGCTCGTCCAATATAAGTAATTTAGGTGAATTTATTAAAGCGATAGCTATTCCTAACCTTTGCTTCATCCCTAGAGAAAATTGCTTTACTGGTCTCCTATCAATGTTTCCTAAACCTACTTTATTTAATAGCGGAAGTATTGTACTATTTGAAATACCAAGCATTGTTGTAACTACTTTCATATTATCGTATGCGCTCAAATTCTTGTAAAGTGGTGGTTCTTCAATAATACTTCCAATTTTCTGCAAATCTCGACGTGACCATTCTCTACCTTCAAAAGTGATAGAACCACTGGTTTTATTAATTAAACCAGTCAAAATTTTCATAATAGTTGATTTTCCAGCACCATTTGGACCGATTAAAGCATATACTTTTCCCTTGGGAATATTCATATTGACATTATCTAGTACCGTTCTCTTACCATAAGATTTTCTTAAGTTTTGTACTTTTAACATATTGATAACTCCTATTCTATATACTGTTGGGCATTTAGTGTGTAATAAGCAAAACAATATACCTTCTCTTCAAATTCTCTATTAATCCCATTTAATCGGTTCATTGATAAGTGTAAAAAACTTCCTACTAAATTAAATTTTGTATTATATAGATCATTTGTACTATCGAATCGATTGTATTCTTCCATATAAGAAGTAAGATATTTATCCATTTCCTGGAAATAATCATATCTATCTAGCGCCGATGCTACTCCCTTCAAACTCTTCATATACTCTATGGGTAAATCAATTGGTAAATTTTTAAATTCTTTCTTATATTTTCCAGTATAATTCTCAAGGAGAAAAGAACACTTTGTCACTTCATCTTTGAAGAAATAATTTAGATAGTATAAAACTAAATATGTAGCACAAACTAATCTTTCATTTTCTGACAAACTTATTATATGATTCATAAATAGAATAGACTCTTTGCAAAAAATTTCTTCAGCATAGTGTATTAAATTAGGTCCCCCATATCTGTTTACCTCTGGCTTATAACTACTCACCTCTATATCTGAGACAATACCTTTTTCTATCAACATAGGTAATAAGTCACGAACTACTGACAAATATAAAGAAAAATTATTATCAAATGAACGAGAATTTACTCGCATTCTTATATGATCATTTATGTCATAATATCTCATATAAAACATTTTGGGTTGATTATAATTTCTTGGTAGTATATTCGCAAAATAATTGCTCCAGTAACCTAATAGTTCATTTTGTCGTTCTTTGGGGCCATACAACTTTAAAAATAGCCAGTCACAAAATGGTAAATATGTTCTCTTAATTTCATTTTTAAAGATTAAATTAGTTTCATGGCTTGCATTTCTATCTATCTCTTTAATAATTGGAACAACTATTTCTGCGTTATAGTTACCTAAATATTCTTTAAAAATTGATTCTCCTTTTTCAATTTCTCTTAGCGAAACATATGCGTATTTTTTAATATTTTTAAATAAAATCTCTAAGTCATCATCCAGAGATAAATCTAGCCTTAATTCATTATCTGCATATTTTAAAATGATGTCATTTGGAACCTTGTATGTTTTTCTAAAATTATCAAAAATAACTTTTTTATCAATAAATTTATTTTTAGTTAGTAACTGTTCTCTTATCATTGATAAGTTCCATTGTGCGGTAGCTATCGTAATTCCTTCAAACGAAATTTCAGGAATATAGACTTTTTCCTGAGCTAAAATATCCCATGGGAATAAAGACCAATGTGACAATCCATACTCAAATTCTGATATATCAACCAACAATCTCAGTACCTTACTTTGGCTGTCAGGATTCAACATATTATTCATAGTAAATTTCAACTCATTTTTCCCATCACTTGTTGTAAAATGAAACTTACCTTCACTATATCTTATATAGATGTCTTCTAATCTAATTTCATTTGTCGAATCCCATGATGTTGTAAAAAATGATGTATTGAAGGTTTCAGTGCTATAATTTTGCATTACATTCGCTATTCTTATCTGATTCGGAACGAATGATAGCTCTACATTCATACAATTTTTCTGATCTAATTTTTGAATAGTTGTTTTCAATTGTTCGCTTAATGTATAGAATCTACCGAAACTTCTTCCAGCTTGACCAGAACCAATATTGGCACCTAAATATAACTTGATATCATCATTTAGTTTTTTGATATTAAAATTTAATTCAAATGATTCTAAACTATTATTTTGATTTAATTTAAAATCATGTAAATCCTTTGACCGAAATTCAATACTTTTACCATCTAAAAGAGCCTCCTCGTATTTCTTTTCAAACATTTGCATTATTGGATCACTAAACTCTATTGCTTCTCCTGATTCGTCTTTGTAATAATCAGGGAAACCTATACCAACATCCTTATTTATTACTTCTACAAGAGGAATTGCACAGTTTTCCCCATATTTTCCAATAAATTTCAACTGATATTCTTTAAGTGAATTTTTCCTGCCACCTCTTCTTTTAACGTTATTATTTAACTTCACAAACATCTCTGCAAGCTGCTTTATAATCTCTAAAGACTTTTCCGATAAGACATCAAATCTACCATTAAAATTTGCTATGGAATCTACCTTTAGGTAATTTCCACCAATATCATATTTATGGATATTTTTCATGACATCAAATATTTGAAGAAGTAAATTACAGCCCTCACCTATTTTTAAATCATTATAATTCTCAATCATATTTTTTAAATGTTGTAAATCGTTTTTTAGTCTTCCCTTTTCCAATTTCGATAATAAATAATCTAGTGGATTAATATTACAAATAGGTGGTCTTAGATCTGAAATTAAAAAATCATTTTCAACCAAATTGTAAATAAATGATGTTAGCACTTCTAAAGCTATCTCCGGATAATTGGTTTTAAGTATTTTTATCAATTCTTCATAGTTCACATAGTTTTTCTGGCATTTTTCAATCAATATCTGAACTGGTTTTGAAAGACTTATATTTCTATCTTCCTCAAACTCACTCACTGTAAATGGTAATACATATCTATCCCCTTGGATAAATGCTGCTGTATTAATTTTGAAGGCAAGTTCTTCTATATTCTTTATTTCATAAGATTTCACCAAAGAATATATCCAAAGATAATCTGGTGTCGCTTTTTTAGTAAAACTAATTTTTTTTACATTGGAGTTTGTTTCATTTTTCAGGTCGACTACATTTATTGCGGTAAAAATTCCAAACGGAGTAGTACGTAATGCCGCCCTTTTTGCGTAACTTTTTATTGATATTTTTATTTTTTGTTTTTTCTTTTCGTTACATTTATCAATATTTTTTACACTATGATAGAGACTAGGACTAGCAACTAAAAGTTGCTCCATAAAAACTTTATCTTTTATCAGCTCATCATATCCTTTTTCATAAAATTCCTGTTTTTGCAAAGGAACACGAATCATGCCTCTTGGAAATACATTATACATCTTGTTCTCCTCTCTTAATTAAATAAACATTCTTTCCCACAAGAGTTTCTCATCGCTATAAGGATTTAATAAAAATAAGACAATTCCCGATACCCCCTGTAATATACCAACTGATTCAAATTCAATTTCTACTTCTCCTAATTTTTCTCTATCAGTATATCCAAATATTTTCTGACCTGAGAATTGTATTATTATTTCCTGGCGTAAACACTCTGCAAAATTCACTAATCTCACATTTGAATTGCTTCTACCAATCAAATCGTATATAAAGGAAACACCTGATAGTCCATGACACATTGTCAGTGAATAAATATTTTTTTCGGGACTAGTTATCTGAGCAATCAAACTCTCGATAATACTATCAGTATAGTTTAAATCCATCAATTGACATATTTTAAATAAGGCAAGTGATGTACCAGGAGTACCGTAGCACCAGGCCATCCTAGTAGGGAGATTTTTAAAATCACGATTCAAAATATTATCAGAATATATTTTACCAGGCCATAGTTTATCTTCTCTTCTATATAAAAATACTAGCTTGATAGCCTTGTTCAATATCTCATCATTATCTTCTAAGATTCTTTCTGATCTTAACTTCGCCAATATTAACATTGGACCAACTATTCCATGAGCAATACCTAAATCAAATTCAATTTTTGAATCTATAGAACAATTTTTCACTTTACTAAAAATTGTCTCAATATACTTCAAAAGATACATTCCTATTTGTTTCAACTCTTCAAAAAAATATTCTCTCTCAAGCATTAAATAATTAGCTATTCCACTAAAACCGTTAACCATATCATAGTCAAATGGATCAATAATCCCTTTATCTATATTTGATAAACTTATAATCAACTTTTCTTGAATTTGTTCTTTCAATAGGCGATGTAAAGAGTCCAATAGCTTGGTATAATATTTCCCTGATATACTAGCTTCCCTAATTGCCAATGAAATACCAGCAGTCCCCGCATAGAGAGAGGGAGATTCTATTCCGTCTTTGGAGATTATTTCAACTAATTTACTGATATAGCTGTTAGACAGATCCATATACTTATCTTGTCTAGTTACTTTATATAGCGAGCTATACATTAGAATTAATGATGGAATTCCGTGACTTAAAGATTTTTCAAAAAAAGTATTTTTGTATTTAGATTCTATGCTAATTAGCGTCTCATTTGTACTTTCTGCTACTATTTGCTCATAGTTCGTAAATCTATCAGCAACATAATCTAAAATTTGTTCAACTTGAGGTGTCATATACAATTCCAATCTCCTTATCTAACAAGTTTTTGAATTTCTTACCTTTAAAATTTAAATCATTGAAACTTCCTGTCTCGACTATATTACCATTCTCCAAGTATAGAATTTTATCTACAAATTGAGTAATACTTGGCTTATGTGTAATGAAAATGCCAATCTTATTTTGTGACAATTCAAAAAAAGTTTTAAAAATTTTTGCTTCAGATTTTGGATCTAAAGCTGAACTAGGCTCATCTAAAAAATAACAATCAGCTTCTTTAAGATAAACTCTTGACAATGCAATTTTTTGCCACTGCCCACCAGATAACTGTCTCCCGTCCTCGAACCAATTTCCTAGTTGCTGTTCTAAGTCTAACTGATTAGTTTTTCCTTCTTTCTCATAAAATATTGAATCAATTCCCGTACGCTTTAATGTGTTTATTAAAGCCTCATCATTATACAGTTTTGATAAATCACCTAAACCAATATTTTCTCGAAGTGTTAACTCGTATTTCAAGAAATCCTGGAATAAAGCTGATATCCTCTTATAATATGATTTTTTCTGTATTGAACGAATATTATTACCGTTTATATAAATGTTTCCTTCATAATTATCATAAAGTCCGCAGACTAATTTAAAAATAGTACTCTTCCCTGAACCATTTTCACCAACAATTGCTATTTTTTCTCCTGATTTAATTGAAAAACTTATGTTATTTATCACATTTTCCTTACCATCATATGAAAAAGAAACATTTTCAAACTCGATAGACTTAATATCGTTAACTACTTTTTCTTTTAGATTATTGTATTCAGTCTCACTATGAGTGAAATCATATAGTAACTCCATGTACAGTGATCCATTATAGAAGGAATAAATATTGTTCACTATATTTTTGGTACTCGTTTGCATTGTTGACAAAGATCTAATAAAGGTTGTTACATTTCCAATTAAAATTATTCCTAAAAACGCCTCTCTAACTGCAAGAAACATTATTATTGACTCTATCATAATCTCCAATATTCCCAATAAAATACCATTTCCCATTTTAGATTTATTTATGCTATTTTCCTGAGTAATAAATAGTTGATTATTTTTGTCAAATTTTTTTAAAAAATAGTTTTCTAATATGCCTAACCTTAATTCCTTAACAGCAAAATCATGTGTTAAAATATGGCTTATGTACCAATTTGCCCTTTCATCACTACTCCGCTTATATAACATTTCAAATTCGTTTTTACCTATTTTTAAGTATATATAAATTGAAATTACCGGAAGAATAATCAATAGTGGAAAAATTGATGTTTTCCAATTCAACAAAATGATAAAGGAAGAAATAAATGATACTAATGAAGAAAGTACAGAAATAATAGATTTATATATTTGAAATGGTTTATAGGATATTTGATTTTGTATACGTGTAATATCATCATATATTTCTGGAGTTTCAAATTCAGCTAATGTTAGCTTTACAGTTTTCTGCATGACCAAGTGATTCATCTTATAATGCAAAAGTATCTGTAATTTAGTATCAATATAACCATCAACTTCTCCAACTATGGTAGTCAATAATGTTAAAGCAACAAAAAGTATAAAAGTAATCATCAATGTTTGAAAACGTTCAATACTACTAGTAATAATATTTAACATATTTTGCACCAATAGCATACTAACAATTGGTAAGATTCCTTGAATTATACTAATACCAATCGAGAGCAACAACAATGAAAATCCTGCCTCTTTTACAAGATTGATTGTTTTCATTAAGTTCTTCAGTTGATTTTTAATCATATATAACTTCCTTATCTACCAATAAAGGAGCAAACTAAAAACAGTCTACTCCTCTAAATTTATAAACATATCGGATTATCTAAAACTACAGTAATTATATTAATTAAATTATTTAACAGTTGTTGTAAAACAAACTAATTTCCAACAAGAACCCGGTGTGCAAAGATAGCGACTACCCACAAGTGGTTCATCAGAGTTATTTTTAGTTGTCTTTAAATCTAGGTCGAAATCTTTGATTGTATTTTTCATCTTATATTTCCTCTCTTATTTATATGTCCGATATATTTACGATGTCATTATTTCATCTTAAGTTCAGAATCTGTTCAGAAAAAAAGCATTTGGACAGAAAATTTCTTACAATTTTCTGTCCAAATACTTTAAATTATATCTATTTCTTCTTAATGGATAAAATTGCACTTGCTCCCCCTCTTGCTGGGTTTACCAACTGAAGGTGCCCTCCATGCTTAATAGCAACACCATTAACAAAAGCTAATCCAATTCCGTAATGCTTATTTCCTCTACTATTATCTTCTGTGTAAAACAATTTAGTGCCATTTTTCAAAGTACTATCATTAAACTGGGGACCATTGTTCCATACTTCAAAATAAATGAGAGTTTCCGATTCAGATAATATGACCTCTATTTTCTTATTTGAAAAGGGTGTAAATCTAATTGCATTAACTAGAAGATTAGATATTGCCCGTATCAAATTTTCTTCTTCTCCATAAAAAGAACTGCTTACAAGGTGATTCCCAATAGAAAATTCAACATCGTTTATATTCAAAAGATCATCAACCTCAAAATGTAACTCACTTAGCAGTTCTTCAACAACTATCAACTTTGCTCCTCTATCTTCTGAAAGCATCCGAGTATAGGAAATCAATGAGTCGAAATAGCTCTCAAAAACAGAAATACTATTATCCATTGAAAGAACATAACTTTGTTGACTAGTTGTTAAGGACGTTAATTCTAATAACTCAAGGTTCCCTTTTAAAACAGTTAAAGGTGTCTTTATATCATGAGAGAGAGCAGATATTTGAAATGATAAATCTTGTTTCTCTAATTTTTCTCGATCAATCAAATTTTTCAAACCATCTCCCTTTGTATATAGGGTTGCCAGGATATCATCAAATTCCGTTATTTTAGAAAAGTTTTCTTGTTTAGATAATCTATCTATCCCCATTTTATTTGCTATTTTCTTTATTTCTTTAAAATTCGAAGAAATTTCTTTCACAAACCTTGTTGAAGCAACCACAATACTAGTTATTATTCCTAACCCTAGAAAATAAAAAGTCAACATATTATATGGAACATCCCTAAACTTAGGATTAGAAAATTCTGGCATCTCATTATATCTAATAACAATACTATAATCAACATTGTTATAGAAGTCATAATGCACTGTGTCCAAAATTAAGTTATCTTTTTCTTCTACAACTTTTCTGAATAAAGAAAATTCTTTAGGTATGTATTTCCCCTTAATGATTTTATTTACCTTATTATCTAAAATAACATAATCTAGTCCCAAAGATTCCGCATAGTTTGTCAGTTGTTTTATTGTTTTTTTATCTTCAAAATGATATTCCTCTCCAATATTATGGGACGTCACTATGTTTAGCCTTAAGAAAGAAAATGAAATTATATAGATTATTAGAATTGTAATAAAAAAACCAGCACAAACTTCAAAAACTACTAACCATACTCTTTTTTTTATTGAATATTTTTTAGACATCCCACTTATAACCAATCCCACGTACTGTTTTTATTGGATTAATTCCAAAGCTTGCAAATTTCATTCTAATTTGATAAATATACTCTGAAATGGAGTGAAATAATGCTGACGCATCCTCGTCATAGACCTGTTCATATATCTCTTCTTTTGTAAATACTTTATGGGGATAACGAGATAATAATTCCAAAATATCATATTCCCTAGAAGTTAAAGTTAAAGGGATCTTATCGATGTATAGCATACGTTCCTCTAGATAAATTTCTAGAGGAGGAAAGCTCCTTTTATCTCTTTCAATCTTTAACCTTGCTCTTTCTTCTCTCTTCAAATGAGAATTAACCTTAGCTATAAATTGTTTCAAACTAAACGGTTTAACAATAAAATCATCTCCTCCTACGGTTAAAGCTTGGATAATTTCATCGTCATGAGATAAGGCACTAACAAAAATAATTGGAGAGCATACCTCTTCACGAATTTTATAACAAAATTCTATTCCATTTATATTAGGCATCAGAATATCTAATAGAATTAAATCATACCCCTTAAATTTATCAAAAACTATTGGTACTTGTATTTCTTGTAAAGTTGTGACTTGATAATTCTCAATCTCTAAAGCTGTCTTTATAAGTTTTAGAATTTCTTCGTCATCATCAATGGCTAAAATCTTATTCATCATTACTCCTATAATACTATAAGTAACACACAAATTAGTGAGTAACAGCAAAAATTCGATATAAAAGATAAAAACGATTTTCTTTTATATTGTACCATAATTACTTTTTTAATACCTTATTTTTAGAATTTTCAATTAAATATTTCTCAATACAGTTATCAAATTTCTATCATAATATTGGTAAAGTTATAATGTCATGAATCTAATGGCTTTTTCTGATTGTCACATGAATCATCAATAATTTATGACCAACCACTTTATCATCATACTTTCAGATAACTATCCAAGAAGGCACATATCTTGTATATAAGAGGACTCTACTATTTAATTAGTGAGCGTTTTTACGATACCAAATTTCTCTCAGCTCCAATTAAACAAGTAAAATGTTATAGAATATAACTACCGACTGGAATTAATGAAGGTGCTGTCAAATATTCCCAAGGTTATGCAAGCCTTGTTTTGATGCTATCAATAATTATGTGTAAAAACTCAAGCAGATTGAACTGTACCCCAAAAGTTAGACAGAAAAAATTAATTTTTGAGGGTGTTTTTTATGAAGAAAATATCCTATCAACAGTTCAATCAATCATAACTATCTCCATCTTTCATGTAAATATAAAGGGTTTATGGTACAATGATATTGATATACAAGGAGGTATGCCATGACTTTTGATGTAAATGAAGAAGAATTAACAATTTTAGGAATTTCTTTTGATAATTATTCAGATTTTGATACCGTTTGGTATGCTATCGGATCTTCAATGATTGAAAATTATGAGCCTACTGTTCAAGATGTAATTGATTTAAAAACTTATGTCACCAACAAACGAAAGGAATTAAACATTGGCTAAGAATCAATAGGAAAGTTAAAAGAATTATTTATCAGAATACTGATTAAATTGTGAGTTACTGTACTACCTTTCAGTACTGTCTTACCTCTTAAACTAATTCTATACGAACATACGTAATATGTCCCTGTTGGTGTTTATAAGTCAAAACCATCCTTTCTCATACAGGATTAAAGTAAAGACAAACATTCTTTTGATGTTTGTCTTTTTATTTTTTGGCTGTTCTGAATAGGCGTTCTATCATTTCTTTACAGTGTAGTCGTCTGATACTCCGAACAAAGATAGCAATTACAATACTCAACATAGACTAAGAATCTTAACTTACAAGACTGTAGCGAAACTTTGTAAACTAGTTATCACAATTCTCCATCTTCTCCAGCATCAAACTTCTGGAATCGACTGTCACTATCTAAGCTATTCTTCTTTGATAATCTCTGAGTAGGGGAAATAATACTTGACGTACTCCCTTTAGGCGTTACCCTTCCGGCACCATTATTCTCTGCTCTATTATAATTCAAGATACTATCATTGACATTATCTCTAGTACTAGTATAACGTTCTCCGAAACTACTTGAGAAGTCCTTCTTAATTGCTTGACCTACATTCCTGAATTCTGTCCCAACAACCCCCTTACCAGAAGTCATTACTTCTTTTGCGCCACTTATAGCACTATTAAACGTATTTTTAGTGCTAGTTGATAGTTTCCTTCCGGTTACCCCTACCGCTCTTCTTGCTACTTGAAAAGCAGTAAGGTCCTGATCTGTCGTATCAGAAAATGCATTCCAAGTTCCAGCTACAGCACCTGCAGTAGCACCTGCAGCCGACATAGCACCTCGTCTGATATCATTTGTGGTCGACCCTACCACGCTTCCGGCACTCTTAAGTCCTTTTACACCAACTCTGGTTCCACTACTAACACTATTTCTGAGACGGTTAAACCCACTTTGATTTCGTCTGCCAGTAGTTGGATTATACCTACCAACAGCGAAGTTTCTAGCACCGCCACCCATTTTATTAGCAGCCATCGCACCAACAGCCATTGTAGCAACTCCAGCCTTAGTTCCACTTGAAAGGTTAGTATCAATACCTATCCAGCGTTCCAAAACTTTTGAACCTTGAGAAACTGCAAGATAAACACCAAGGTAAACAGCAATCGTCGCAATGGCATGTTGGAATGGATCTAGTCCATCATAGAAACTTCCACCTAGAGTTTTCTTAGCAGCAGACGCTCCCGAACCTAGATTGAGTTTCACTTCGCTATAAGTAATTAAGAACCATTGAGCTACTTTGACGAATAATAGTTGGAACCAGATGGCAGCAATTCCTGTCATAACTTCCTGCCAAACTTCCAAGATTCTCATACTATTTCCAACTGCTGCATAAGAAACAATTGGTGAGATAATTACTGTTATAAGCGTTTTGAAAATCACTCGTACCGTAGTCACTAGTAATCCAATGAGTAGAAGTAAAATGATGATTTGCTGAGTTATCAGTGCTATCCAGTCAACCTTATAGCGAGCGTAAGTCGGCAAAAAAGCTGTATTATCAAAACCAAGGAAATAACCTGATTTTGACGTAGTGACTCGTGCATAAGCTATCTTACCATCTGCATAACGAATGGTGTTGAGCGTAGATCTCATTACATCAGAGAAACCATTATAAGGTGAATTTGCCTGGTCCTCCTTCAAGTCTTTTTGCTCTTTCCAACCAGTAAAGAACAGTTTACTGGTTTGAAGAAGGGCTGTTACTGGGTTAGACATCGCAGCACTATTTTTAACCTGTTGCCACCAATCAACCGAACCGTCTTCTCGTATTCCTAACATCTTAGGTAGCGACGATACTCGTCCTTCACGTCCAGAATAATACTGCAACATGGCTTTATTGGTTGGGCCATAAGTTTCAGTAAAATTGGTGAACCAAATATTACCATCTGAAATGGTATTCCAGTTTTTATCCCCCGCTATAAAATGAGTATCTTCATTATACCCTAACTTATCTGTATCAAAATCCATTGCATACAGCATTTCGAGGTCCACCGTATTACTCCGAAATGGGGTTACAGAAAGCGAAACACTCTGACCACTGCCAGTTATGTCATAATAGGCTAGTCCTACGGTATCCTTCGCTATGGCACTACCAAATTTTGAAGCAAACACTGGAAGTGAAGCAACAGAGAAAGTTACCAGAATCATATGATTGAAGAATTCTCGATACCTGAAAGGTGCTCCTGCCATTGCCATTATAAGACGAATGAGCGTTACCAGAACAAATAATGAAATCCCAACGATTTGAAGCCACTTATAAACTTGACCAACAAAGCTATCGGATTGACTAATATAATCAAACATCCCGAACAACTTAAACATGTTGAGGTAGGCTTTCTCAATCGCATAACTAAAACTATAGATACCTTTTGAAAGCATCTCGGGAATAAAGCCAAAAGCTATAAATACCCCAGTTGTTGGGTGGAGGTATTGGTCCCACTGTGCATAAAAGGATGCCAATAATAGCTCTTTATCTTTGTCACCTCCCCAACCTTTAGAACCAACTTCATTAGGCCAATCTTTCGATTGAGAGATCATATCTGATAGGGATGGCCAGACCTTCCCTTGTTCAATCTCAATTGTTGCTTCTGCACCCATAGGTTATCCCTCCTTGTTTTCAGTGTTTTCAGCTGAAGTTTCAGTAGAAGGAGATGTTGGAGTTGCAAATGCTGTTGTTGTCGGTTCAGATGTAACTACCCAACCTTGAGTAGCTGATGGTTTTTTCTTAACATTGAAAGTAACACGACGGACTGTCGTTTTTTGAGCCTCATCCGTTGTACCAACAACGTATGTAACCTCATAGGTATCTTTCTCATTCTTAACAAGGTCAACTTTCTCCAACATTGTGCTAGAAACAGTCGCTACCTCTGGGTTAGTAAATTTAGCGTCGTTATTATCCAAGTAAGCCTTAAGCTTATCCTTGTCTCCTGAATAATAGTATGACAAGAAATAGCGAGCCATAACATCAATCTCATGTTCATGATCTTGTATCATTATAAGACGCTCAACTTTATCTGTTGTGGCCACAAGTTCTTTCTTGACGCGCGTGAAATTGCTATTGTAGACCATTAGCATCAACAATAAGAACACCGACAACGTACAAGAGACAATAGCCAAAATCAATGGCAACTTACTTGGTGGTCCTACTTCTTCATCTTCATACACTCTGCCTGTTTTCTCCTTCCGTTTCTTGGCTCCAGCAACTGACTGTTTATGCTTATCCTTATTCGACATAAGACGATTTGGAAGTTCTCCTTCAATCGTTCCTGGTTTTGGATAAGGTGGCATATCAACAAGAGACAAGCCTAAACTTTCAGCATAACATGGAAGTAACCCCATTGGACCACTGAAAAAGTTAGAGATACCTTCATATGTTGTTTTCTCAAACCGTTTATCACGGTGTGCTTCTTCGATGAGTGGGGTAACGAGTTCCTTATAATCTTTCGTAATAACAAAAGGGGTAATCTGAGGTTGTCCTTCAATACTAGGGACTCCCGTAGTTGGTCGTGTCACACGACCATTTTGTTCCATCGGTTGACTAGCAAGAGCAATTCCTTTTAAGGTAAATTCAGAATAGCGCTTTTTGATTTCTCGAAAAAGTAATTCTGCTTGTTTAAAAGTTAGAAATGGTAGACTTTGAGCGATACTTTCTTTTTTATTACTAGGGAAATATTCAGTATCTAAGTCATCAATGATATCCGCTAACTCTTCATTCTTTTTAGGATTTGCATTTCCTTTCCACTCGATATAAAGAAACAAGGCATCGGGAAACAATACCTTGCGATTCCCCTTTATGGTAAGTAATTCTTTTTCCATAAAGTATACCTCTTAAAGACTTATTTGGGTTGCCAAAGATATTCAACAACCGAAACAAGTGCCGAACCAGCACATAGTGCGATTGCAATCCACAAGAGTCGGTCAAGAGCTTCCGATCGTTTCTTGTCACCCATCATCATCAAGATACATGCTCCTAAACCACTTAGTATTGCTATCCCCGGGAATAAGAGACGTAGCATATCTGAAAAGTTATTAATTGAATTATTAGCTTCATTAGCTGGGTTAACAGTCCCTTTTCCTCCAGTTTGCTCCGCAAAAGCAAGTGATACAGAGTTTAACGTCAATAAAGCAGTCATTCCTAGTGTTGATGCCTTAGTCTTCACGTTGTTCAAAAATGTGTTTTCTTTCAAAACAGCCTCCTTAAAATTTTAATATCTGTAGTCTACAATATTCCATCTACGAGTCACAACCTAGTGACACCCCTTTAGAAGTAAGCAAATAGTTACCATACTCCTCTGGATGTATCCGTTTGACACTAATATGTGTCTGACGTCTATCTTGAACTGTCTTTCTACCTGAGTTCCCATACGCAAATGTACCTGGTGCATATCCAGATAAAGACACATCAACCATAAAGTAATCTTCTGGCTTTCGCCCAAGGAAATACAGTTGCTCAAAGATTTCATCAGTTAATACTTCATCAATAGTTCTCTCTAAAGGCCTTGCTCCATCTTCTGGACTAACACCGACACTACTAAGATATTCATAGAAGTATTTTTTGCCATCGATAGTTTGGTCACCATCCTTAACATCCTCATAATTAATAAAGATATGATGCTCTTTAAACCAACTACTCTCATGTACTGCCATTTTTGAATAGACAATCTTATCAATGGTTTGTTTCGTCAAGATATTAGTCACTTCAATTTTCCAACGGTTGATAAATTCAGGACGTTTAAAGATCTTGATTAACTCGTCTCTCATGTCCTTCATGAACTCTTTATAGTCAGTCTTGTTCATTTCTGTAAAGGTCTGACCAGAGGTAATATATTTATCTTTGATTCGCTTATGCCCCACGTTTGATGTTGCAATGATAAACGTATTCTTAAAATTGATTTTTCGTCCACGTCCGTCAGTTAAATGCCCGTCATCAAGCATTTGCAAATACAAAGCCCAGACATCTGGATGAGCCTTTTCTAACTCGTCCAATAGTACTAACGAATAGGGATTTTTCTTAATTTTTTCCGTTAAATCACCTTTTCTCTCGTCATTTCCTATAAGACGAACAACAGCATTATCAGTCATGTATTCTGACATATCCAGCCGAATCATCGCTTCTTCACTGCCAAACAGTTGTTTGGCTGCTTGTTTAGCCAGTTCAGTTTTACCTGTACCTGTTGTTCCAAGTAGAAGAAGAGTTCCAAGAGGCCTTCGCTTGTTCTGCCCACCCTGAATACCTTTATACATAAGGCGTGCTATCGTTCGAATCACATGATCTTGGCCTTTAACAACAGCACGCATCCCTTCCGCAAAATCCACTGGTGTTGATGACGTGCGTAGGAGACTTTCCAGTGGAATACCTTTTTTACGGTGAATGACATTCGCAATATCTCTTAAGGTAATCTCTGATTTCCCATCAATATTTGCAGTCGCTGAAGCTTCATCAATAATATCAATAGCTTTATCCGGAAGCATTTTATCCGTGACATAACGAATAGATAATTCTACTGCTGCCTTAATGGCATCAGTAGGAATCTCAATATCAAGTTCTCGTTTATACTTGGGACGACGTTTTTTCAAGACCAAAATAGATGCCTCTTTGTCCAGTTCATCAACGTAAACTGGTTGCAGACGTCGTTCCATCGCTGGATCTCGTTCGATAATCATAAACTCATCAGCTGTAGTGGCTGAAATAAGATAGATTTCCCCACGAGATAAGGCTGGTTTCAAGCTATTAGCGACGTCAAGAGCACTTCCCTCAACCCCAGTACCCATAATGGTATGCACTTCATCAATAAAGAGGATAAACTCATCTTTATGAGCCATAAACTCTTTAATCAATCCGTCCATTTTGGCAATGATGTTCACCTCTTTACCTGTATGGTCAAATTCTTTCCCTTGGATAGCAGATAATTCTAGTTGCTTAACCTGCTTACCTCGGAAACGTGTTGGGACGTGGGCTTTCTTGTTAAGAATATCCGCACAAATTCCTTCTACAATAGCTGTTTTACCTACACCAGCTTCACCAATTAGTACAGGAGAGTTTTTTTCTAATCGATTCAGTGATATAAAGACTTGTCTGATTTCATCTTGTCTACCCCAAGCCACAAAATCTTGACGCTTGGGTCTGATTTTATCAGTAAGGTCTGTTGTGTATTTGTCAATATAAGGAGTCTTACTAAGATTATGGTTAGTCCTCTCCTTCATCTATTTATACTTCCTTCCTAAACGTTCTGCAGCCTTATCCATTAAGTAGCGACGGTTTTTCGAGCCATCATCTCTCAACTCTGGGTAACAGTTCTTATCAATTGGATAATAACGTTTCTTTGTCCGACGGTGTGCATGAATAAATTCCCAGAACTTATTTCCACCAGACGAAGAAGGGATCATCCAATAAATCGTTAAAGTCATTGTACAGAGTAAATTGATTAGGAACTTCAACTCCTGCCCTCTAGGGAAAAATATATCCCTGAATTGTAGAGGAAAAACAAAACTACCTACTATAATGAAGGCTTTCATTACCGGAACACCGTAGTACTTTACCTGCGTGTAAAGACCACGAGGCAGTCCCCAGTTCCCCTCTTGTTGTTGATTTTCTTCTTGATTCATCCAGTACCTCCTAGAAGTCAATATCCATCATTGGTTGAATATTACTTTCAAAATAAAGGAAATAACGGAATTTCTCAGTCAAAAGCTCCACTTGATCCCTCTGAATACAAATAGAACCTTTCTCTCCAAAATCAATATCCAAGAGGTCCGTACATTCAATACGGCATTGGTTTAAGTGTGTCTTAACTACCTCAATGGATGTTTCAGAGTCATGATGTACGTTACTTGAGACAAAACTACGAAAGTTCTTCCAACCAACTTCTTTATCAATGATTTGATGTAGGCGTTCTAAACCGTCTGCCCATTTCCCTCTAAAAATTTGAAGGGGTTCATTCATAGCGTTACCTCGCTGATATTTCATCAATAGGCAGTCCTGGTTAAGTAAATAGCGTTGTTCGTCAATTGTCATAATCGTTAATAAAGTCCTTTCTTTCCTTTTTATATTTATTCCCCAATATCTTGTTTTACTGAACGTACTGGTGAATTAAACTTGTAAGTACCATTCTTAACTGCTTTGATATTTTTTTCAATCTGTTCAATGATTGTCTGAACATAAGCAGCATTCTCACGGGCTTTAGCTCCATCTTTCTCTTTAGTTCCAATACTTTTTTCAACAGATTCCATATCAATCTGCTTATCAGTTAACTCGTTACCGACCAAGTATTCTGATTCACGTTTTAACTGTTCAAGCGTCTTATTATCTTCCTTGACACTGTCATCAAGTGTTTTTGCAGAAGCCAAGAGTTCTTTTCGTTGACCTTTTTGATATTTCAACTCCTCTTCAAAAATATTGAGGGCAAACTTCTCACGAGACAAATTCTTGATATATTTGTTTTTGAGAAGTTCATTTTGAGGAGTTACAAAGAAATCAACGTAGTTCTTATTCCCTTCCTTATCTTTTCGTTGACTCTGCTTAGAAACCGAAGCGTCATTAGAACTTGATGATAAGTAGTCATTGTATTCTTGAACGTCAATCTTGAGACTGTTTGAGTTCGGTGTCTTATTTGTCGCACGAATAACCATAAGCGTATAATCTGAAGGCACATTACGCATGACCAGATACACCTTATCTCCGGTTAACGGAATGACTTCTAAGGTCACTGCTTCAGGATTCTTAACACTACTTGGCAAGAAAACCTGCCAATCAAGATTTTCAGTATTAATCCCTTTTTTAATAGCACTAGTAGCATCTGATGTTGTTAATTCCATAACGACCATTCCATTAGATGGTGAATACGTCATAGAGGTTGCTGTGATGCTTCCAAGGCCATTACCAAAGGTTTGCGTCGCTCGCAGCTGTGTCTCTGTGTAAGTAACCCGTTCAGGAGAGAAATAGGCAGTCGTAGCTGTCCATACCATTGTACCCAGTAAAGCATAGCTAATGATTAGCGTTCGCTTTAATCGATGTTTCCTAAAGTAAGAGATGACACTATTGATTGCCCTAATGGATTTTATCTTTTTAGAGGCCCTAACTGGCCAATTGTACCAGCCTTCTAGTTCCTGTGTATTTTCATAATCTTTAAATTCTACCATGAAGCCATGATAGGCTATTTTATATAGGTGTCGCAACCTAGTGACATAGGTTGACTTTTGAGATAATAACACTCTTATTTTGATTTCCTACTCTTGAAATAACACTATCAATAAGTTAGACTAGAAATGTATCTCTTTCTGGAAGGCGAGGTTCCTGAAGGTGCGAGACTAACTGACTATGTTGATTTTACTAGCTTACCCAAAAATGTTTATGTAGTAGTTTGGGGAGAAAATGGGAAATTAGATAGAAATGGTTTTCAGGCAGAATAATTGAAATAGATTTATTCAAGGAGGAAACAAATGGTCATCACAATCAAACCAATGGTGACAGCTGAGGAGATAGAAGGGAAATCCAGAGTTCATTGGCAGACATGGCGTGAAGCTTATGATGAGATTTTGCCCGCAGATTTTCAAGAACAAATGACTTTGGATAAGTGCCGGTTTTATAGTCAAAAGTATCCTGAAAATACCTTAATCGCATTGGATGATGCTAAAGTGGTCGGCTTTGTTAGCTACGGTGATTTTCGAGATTCAGCTACGATAGCGGGTGAAATTTTCGCCTTGTATGTCTTAAAAGATTATTATGGCAAGGGTGTGGGCCAGCAGCTCATACAGGCTGCTTTTGCTGCCTTAGATGGTTATCAAGAGATTATATTATGGGTTTTAGAAGATAACAAACGTGCCATCGCCTTTTATGAAAAAATGGGTTTTGTTTTTGACGGTCAGGAAAAGGTCATTGACCTAGGAAAAGCCGTGAAAGAAAAACGGATGATTTACATTAGAAACTCTAACACTTAGTTTGGAAATAATAGATATATTTGTAAGGAGCACACAAGCGTTATGCACTTTTACTCTGCGGTATCAATGTCGGCGGAAAAAACAAGGTCGTTATGACTGATTTAGGATTTTTCCTAGATACAAGTTATTGTTTTTCCCTTCGGGGGAACTATATGGAGGAGCTGTCTTTCTCCTTCTCCTCCATAACTTCCTTTCTAAAAACGTCATTGCTTTTATGAAAATTATTGTTGTTGTAGCCATTGGAACTTCCTGTTGTTCCAATGGTTTTTTTCAAAGTAACCTTTACGAGACAACAAAAAAAGAGGCAAGTCTCAATGGACTACCTCGTTTTCCTCGTATTATTTCTACAAAGAAGAAAAACAATGACTATTTTTAGTTTATCAGTTAGGGGAGAAACCTAACAACACTAAAAACAGAAAGTACAGTTATGTTTATGGGAGATCCCTGTTCATAACTAGTAGAAATGAAAAGATTAAGTTAGTTCCGAGAGGAGAAATCTCGTCTAACCTTACAACAACAATGGTGGGGTTAAGGAGAGGGGAGAAACCTCATTCCTTAACCTTGATATAAGTATACCATAACAGGTCTTGTATTCGAAGCTCAGAGGACACTTTATTTCACTTTTTTATATTTTTTCAACCAAATTTCGTAAATGCTAACAACCAGATTAAGCGAGAAAGCAAATTGTTTTATCGAAACAACCAATCTAAACAAAAAACACCATCCTAAAATGGTGTCTGTACTACTATTACTGCTTACCAAATAAACTTTCCGCTTTGTTGCGAGACATCTCAATAAGTGTTTGCGATAAGAACAAGCTGACAATAATCATACACCCTGAGCTCTGTCTTAACAGCCCAGTTAATACTAGGAATGCTATTCTACAGCATCTGGTTCAATCTTGCGTAAATGATATATTTGTGACCATGATTTTAGCAACTATTGAAACATGGCTTACACAACCAATGCCAGTACCTCTTGATGTTTTTTCTACCCATGAGCTACTCTACCCTCCGTTAATTTCTGGATAGATTTACGCTTCTTCACTTCTTTGTTCACTTCCTGACTTTCTTTTGCAACTGGCCGTTCTTTAGAGTAAATAGAGTTTCCAGTTTCTCTAGATTTTCGGTACTTGGAACAACTTTCCCACTTTCCCAAAGTGAAATGGTTTGGCGAGATACCTCTACCTGTTCACTTAACCAAGCCTGAGACTTTCTAAAAGACTTTCTAAGAAAAACAATAGACTCAGATAATTCTTCTGGTAGGTCTAATTTAGGTGGCAGTTTTTGGAGAAAACGGTCAACTTTATTTTTTGTTTTTGCATCTTCATCAATCTGATAATATGTTCCTGCCTCCAACTCCTCTACGAGAGTAACATCTAGCTTCAATTTCAAAGCCAGCTCCTCTTTAGTTAGCCCAAAGAGTTCTCGCTGTTGTGTTAGCGCACGCGCCAACTTTTTGCGTTTTCGTAACCTCTGGAGGTTATGCTTTCCTTTTCCAGTTGAGCGGTATTTCTCAGACCAGCGCTTTTGACCCTGTTTACCTTTCTCGCTACTCATGTATTTTACTTTAGCTCGTTTTTGAGCCTCTGTTACCATAATTTCCTCCCCTTAATCATAACAAAGCCAGTTTTCGCTATCTGGCAATCCCTCTGAAAAATCAATCGTTGAGCCGTTGCTAAATTCAATGATTTCTTTGTTTATTATACTTATATAATATACCTAATTTCTGTTTTTATCAATCGTTAAACGCAAAAAAAGGCAAGTTTTTCTTGCCTTAATTCATTCTAAAAGGGGAGGTCATCATCTGCAATATCTAGTGGGTTCACATTGCCAAAAGGACTATCAGCACTACCAAAGTTTGGGGTGTTTCCTGTCATACCACCACCGAACCTCCAGCATTATCATTGCTTCCAAATGCCCCTGACGTATTCCCTAGATTGTTTTCGTAACCTCCTGAGCTATTACCCTCAAGTCAACAATTTTAGTCAACTTTTTTTACACTTTTTTCAATCAAAGAGCGTAGCAATTCTTCGTCTGCTTCATGTGAACCTATTCCATAATTGGCCAATTCTTCCTCTACATGAGCACGAACTACACTAACAGGATATTTGAACTTCACGATTTTATCCACAATGTCATCTTTATATCCTAATTTGTTTGTGTATTCTTTCAAACGCTCCTCAGACAAATAGACTGCTCCTCGCTCTGTTTGTCGGATCGTTGCTACTGGTACTCCAGTCTTTTCAGACGCTTGGGTTTGCGTTAGACCTAAATCACTTCTTAGCGCTTTGATTGCCCCAGCATAACCTTGTCTTGTCAAGATAGCAATTCTTTCGGTAGTACGCTTTTGCGCCTCTTTCCATTTGTCGGTCTTCCGATACTTTTCAGAAGCCTTTTGAACGCTCTCAGGATTTTTAGCCAACCATTTTTTTCTGGTTTCTTTCCCTTTTTCTGATTTTTGGTAATTAGCATTGATTTCTTGCTTTTTTTTCTTACCATCATCTGTCTGATTATATTTTTTCATGTAGTCTCGCATATAAGCTTTGCGATCAAACTTCTTCTTTTTTCCTTCCTTCGTCATCGTTTTTCCCCATTTCTATTTTTTGTTTTATTCTCTGTATTATTATAGCACTATGTTAAAAAACATAGTGCTTATTTTTATTTTTCCAGTCAAAGAACCACATCATGCGCGTGCTCACGTCTCATACGAGAAAGAATCATCTTTTGCGTCAGCTAACGGAATTCTGTGATTTTAGCTTTATTTACGATGAGCTAGAAAAGAATTATCGTCCTAACTTTGGACGTAAAGCTTATTCACCGATTATGATATTCAAGTATCTCTTATTAAAAGACATCCCTTTTGCGAGACCATAGAAATCATCTTACTTAAAAGCTGCATCATTTTAGAACTCCTTCAACTCTTCAAGGACAACATCTAAGTCCTCTTCTTCCACTATTTCTCCAGGTTCTACTTTCTCTCCTGGTAAAACATAATCATGGATC